>ENA-UOJG01001607-UOJG01001607.1-human-gut-metagenome-genome-assembly--contig:-C47-NODE-1607-length-22907-cov-17.008621_pt1 | contig 22907 bp, 22 predicted proteins | sample MGYA00242340_ERZ723887 | MGnify/ENA metagenome assembly ERZ723887 | reverse complement strand
GTAGTTTTAAACAATGAAACATATTATTATCCCCCAAATACGAATATTAATTTTAAAGCGAACAACAAAAAAAGTACATTAAATGTTTAAAAATTATAAAACACAATATTAAAAACAAGTGATAAAATGAAAATTGCAATAGTATCTGGAAAAGATGAAGGACCAACAAAATTAAATGCTTTTGACAATGCTCTTACAGATGCAGGAATTGGTGATGTAAATTTAATTAAAGTATCAAGTATGCTTGCTGGAAATACAGAAGTAGAAAATATAGTTCCTTTGAAACCTGGATCAATGGTTAATTGTGTTTTATCAACTCTCACATCTGACAATCCAAAGGAGAGGATAACTGCTGCTGTTGCAGTAGCTATAGGGGAAGAGTTGGGATGTGTTGTTGAAGCTCAGGGGGTAAATGAAGACCCGGAAACAGTATCAGATAGAGCTATATACATGGTAAAATACATGATGGAAAAAAGAAACATAAAAATAAAAGAACTTATTGTAGAAGATGTAACTCACCAAGTTGAAGAAATAGGCAGTGTTGTTGCATCTGTTGTCTATTTAAACGATGATATAATAAGGTGAAATAATGGACGAAAAAGATAGAAAAATAGCTTCTGATTTAGCATATGAAATAATAAGGGAAGTGGGAAAAGCTATTAGACCTTATGTTGGAAATCCTGAATCTGGAGAGCAAGTGAAGATAGGTGCTGATGGAACCCCATCATCATTGATAGATATTATTGCTGAAGAAAAGATAATACATATTCTTAGAAATTCACCTTATTACTCTTATTTAATAAGTGAAGAAATAGGAGAACTAAGGTTAGGTCGTGGTGAAAAAGAGAGCATTACACTTACACAGGAATTAAGAAGAACGGATATTGAAGATGATAAAAAACCCCGCTTCATATTTCTAATAGATCCTATTGATGGAACAAACAATGCAGTTAAAGCAATCCCGGCATATGGAATTTCCGTAGCTGTTGCAAATGTTCCAGAAGGAAGATTAGCTACATTAGATGATGTTGAACTTGGATTTGTAAGTAATTTTAGTAATGGTAACTTTTTCGAAGCTATAAAAGGAAAAGGAGCCTGGCTAAACAATGAAAAGGTAACACCTTCAGACATACTTACCATAAGTAATATGACTCTTGGAGGTTTTACAAAAAGCAGTACAACAACCGCTTCAAAACTTGTAGACAATGCTAGAAGAATGCGTGTTTTAGGTTCGGTCGTATTGGAGTTATCATATGTAGCTAGTGGAAAATATGATGCTTTTTTAGACCTTAGAGGAAGCAGAATTATTGACATTGCTGCATCAAAATTAATTCTTGAAGAAGTAGGGGGAATTATAACAAATAAATACGGAGAAAAACTAGACAATAAGCTCAGTATTTATGAAAAAACAATAGTAGTAGCAGCTAATAATGAAATATTGCATTCACAAATAATAAATATTCTTAATGATAATGAAGCGGACGTTATTGGAGAAGTAGCTATTGTAAGTCGTTTAGACGAATTTAAGTCTATTCTATACTCTGCAAAAATAATAAATTACCTGTTAATGAATGGTGTTGCAGTAGTTATTGAAAAAGAATTGGCTGAAAAATTAGAAGAGCTTAAAAAAGACCCTAATCTGCCGGAAATAATAAAATTAACAATGGAAAGCTCACCAGAAATTGCAGACCAAATTAAAAATCTTAAATTAGACGTTAATTACAAATTAATCAGCGAAAAAATTTCAGATTTTGAATCTGATATGATTATTATTCTTGGAGGCGATGGAACTCTTCTTAGAACCCAGAGCAAGATGACAAAAGAAATTCCAATATTCGGAATCAATATGGGCACTGTAGGATTTTTAACTGAAATTGAAGTTAAAGATACCTTCAAAACTCTTAAAAAGATATTGAAAGGAGATTATTTCATAGAAAAAAGATCAAAACTTAATGTATCTCATGAAAATCATCACTTCAATGCTTTAAATGAAGTTGTAATCGTAACTGACACACCATCTAAAATGCTACATTTTGAAATAGAGGTTGATGGAGAAGTCGTTGAAGAATTTAGAGCTGACGGATTAATCGTATCAACACCTAGTGGTTCTACTGCCTATTCCATGTCAGCAGGAGGTCCTATTGTTGATCCAAACATTGGAGCATTTATCATAATACCAATATGCCCTTATAAATTGGGAGTAAGACCTTTTGTTGTATCAGATAAAAGCGAAATAGTAGTGAGACTACTTAAAAAGGGCAAGCATGCAATGTTTGTTATGGATGGTCAAATAGCTGAAAAGGCAGAGTATGAAGAAGAAATCAAAATGAAAAAAGCCGAGAAAAACGTCTTATTCATTAGAACATCTAAAAAATATTTCTATAAAAAAGTTAAAGAAAAACTAACTGGAAGCGGAATCGACAACGAACCAAGGTGCTTATAATGGACATACTGGTTATAGATGGAACACATGGTGGAGTTAAGCTAGCTGTTGAATTTTCTAAACTTGGAGAATATGAAAATATCTACCTTTATGATATTTACAACACTTTAAATGCATCTGAAAGAACCAGATTAGATATTAAAAATGTTAAGATTGTTGAATTAAATGAAATAAACTCTAAAGACCTAATTATAGTTTCGCCTATCCATTTACCATTAACCAATGAGGAAATAGCCAGCAAAATAAACTCAGAAAACCCTAAATTTATCACACATCATGAAGGAGTTAAAATCCTTCTTGAATCTTTTTTTAAAAATCATCAAAAAATATTAAAAGTTGAAGTTACTGGAGTTAAAGGTAAAACCAGCTCCGTGTTTATGTTGAAAGAGATTTTAAAAGACACACATCCTTTAATACTAAGCAGCCTTGGAATAATACAATCAAGAGAATACCACGACATTATCCTTAAAAAAGATGTAAGCATAACACCTGCAAACATAAAGGAAGCTGTAGACTTAGCTTATAGAATTGATAATCCGAGATGCAACATGGGATGTATAAAAACAGAAAATAGTGACCAGATAAACTATAAAAGCTTAATTGTAGAAAGCTCCCTTGGAGTTACAGGAATTGGAGATGTTGGATTACTTACAAATATTGTTGAAAACTATCCGATAGCTAAAAATAGAAAGGATGCAAAAACTGCTAAATCCCAAGTCTTTAAATGCGGTAAAATAGCTATACAAAAAGAAGCTTTAGATAAATATTATAAAAAAGAATATGACCAATTTAAAGATAAAATAAATACTTTTTCAATTGACAATAATGAAAGCAATGTTACTGCAACAGACATTAACTACAATATTGACGGAACAACTCTTGAAATTATATATAAGAATATTAAAACTATAGATGATAATTTAATTTCTGGAGAGTTTAAGATTAGATGTTTTGCAATAGGACTTCATCATATTGAGAACATTTTAGGAGTTGTAACGACTGCTTTAACCTTAGAAATTCCTGAAAGTAAAATAGCTGAAGGGTTGAAAAATTATAAAGGAATAGAAGGAAGAACCAATATTAAAACTCTTGGAGATTTAAAAATAATTGAAGAGGTTAATCCTGGAATCAATACGAAAGCTATTGAGTTTTCAATTGACATGTTAAACAATCCACATGATTATTCTATAGTAATAGGCGGAGATTATGGAATAACCTGTGAGGAGATTGACGAAAAGCAAGTAGCCAGTTTGTTAACTGGAAAAGATGATTTGAATATAATATTAACTGGAGAAGTAGGGAAGAACATCAATGGGAAATTAAATAAAAAACTTCCTTTTAAAGAAAATTATAAAGATGCAATTAAAACTGCAATCGATTCAAATTTAAATGTCCTTTTAATATATCGTTCAGATTATCATAGATTATCTCAACGATAATTATAATTTTTTCATTTGAATCTATTGAAATATTTAATATTTATTAAAAAAATACCTTTTTAAACAATTTTGTTAAAAAAAATCGAATAACTTATAAGTTATCAAAATAAAACATAATATAATAGAATTTTAATAATCTATGAGATACTTCAAAAAATATTTTCCTTACTAGATTAAATAAGGAAAACATTGGAGATGGTTAGTTGATTGTTGGAACTAGAGGAAGTCAATTAGCACTTGCGCAAACAGAACAAGTCTGTGCTGAGTTAACAAGGATTACAAAAGAAGCCCCAAAAATAGAGGTCATAAAGACAAAAGGAGACAAAATAACAAACTCCCAATTGTATAATATGGACTCAAAAGGCCTATTTACAAAAGAACTTGACAAAGCATTGCTTGAAGAAGAAGTTGACTTTACAGTACATAGTTTCAAGGATTTACCTACAGAATTAGATGATGATCTTGAAATAATAGCTGTTCCTAAAAGAGAATCTCCAAATGATGTTTTAATATCAAATAAAACATGGGATGATCTTAATAAGGGCTCAACCTTAGGAAGTAGTAGTCTTAGACGTGAAGCATTCTGTAACCATTATAAAAAAGGATTCAAATTAAAGCCTTTAAGGGGAAATGTTGAAACCAGAATAAAAAAAGTTTTAAATGATGAGTTAGATGCAACAATAATGGCTGAAGCAGGTTTAAAAAGACTTAACTTAACACAATACATTAAACAAGTCTTTCCAACTGATTACATCACACCTGCAGCAGGTCAGGGAGCTATTGCAGTTATTATTAGGAAAGATTCAGATAAAAGAGAAATATTTTCAAAATTAAACGACCATAATTCAATGCAAGAAGTATTTGGTGAAAAAGCAGTACTAGAGGAATTGGGTGTTGGATGCCAATGGCCTATTGGATGTTTAGCCCAATTAAAAGATAAAAAATTTAACATTTATTCAATACTTTTAACAAGACAAGGAGAAATTCTTAAAGAATGCAGTATGACTGGATCAATAAACGATTCAAAAGATATTGGAAGAAAAATCGGTAAAATTTTTGAAGATTATATATGAGGAGGTATCATTTTGAGGACTGTAAATGTAGGAGTAATTGGTGTTGGAGCTATGGGAGTAAACCATGCCCGTGTATATTATAAATTAGAAAATGCAAATTTATTAGCTGTTTCAGATGTAAGTGAAAGAAGCTTAAACAAGGTATGTAAAAAATACAACACAAAAGGATATACTGACTATAAAGAATTACTTGAAAATCCTGAAATTGAGGTTGTAAGTGTCTGCGTTCCTACTACATTCCATCATGGAATTGTAATGGAAGCAATAGCTCACGGAAAACACGTTCTCGTAGAAAAACCAATTGCATTTACATTAGAAGAAGCCAGTGAAATGATTAATGCTGCAGAAGAAAAAGGAGTAATACTTGCAACAGGACATGTAGAAAGATTTAATCCGGCAGTACAAAAAGCAAAAGAATTAATCGAAAATGACGTTATAGGAGATGTAGTATCCGCATCTGCAAAAAGAGTCGGTCCTTTCCCTCCAAGAATACAGGACGTAGGTGTAACAATCGATTTAGCTATTCATGATTTAGATGTGATGTACTACTTGTTCGATGAAGACGTAACACAGGTATACGGAACAATGGGAAGTATCCTTGATAAATGTGACTTCGAAGATCATGCAGAAATAATGGTAAACTTTAACAATGATGCAACAGGAATGCTTGAAGTAAACTGGTTAACCCCATACAAAAGAAGACAAATTGAAGTTACAGGAACTGATGGAATCATCTCTGTAGACTACATAGAACAAAGTATTGATGTTTATGGAAAATTCGCTCAAGATATTCAAATCAAACACGAAGAACCATTAAAAGAAGAATTGAAATCATTTTTAGAATCTGTTGTCAATAATGAAAAACCAGTAATTACCGGTGAAGATGGTCTTAATGCTTTAAAAATGGTTATTGCAGCTACAAAATCATCTAAAGAACACAAACCAATAAGCTTTGATGAACTTTAAATAGGTGGGAAAATGGAAAAAAAATTAATAATAAAAGCACATGAACTTAGAAAACATGGTTTCACAACAGGAGAGATAGCTGACGAATTAAATGTTTCAATGGATACTGCAAGATGGTTAGTTCTACAGAAACCAACTGAAGAAAAACCGGAAGTTCCTGTTGAAGATGTAGCTATTAACTGGAAAAGCTTAGGTGGCAACTCAACTCGCTTAAGATATATTTCAGGTGCTTTAAGTGATATGGCACTTTCACATGGAGAAGCAGATGTTGTTGTTGGTGTAGCTGTTAGTGGAATTCCATTTGCAACAATGATGGCAGACTTTTTAGAGGACATGAGCGGAGTGGAAACCTCCCTTGCAGTATTTCACCCAAACAAACACAGAAAACTTGATGAAACAAATGATGGTGAAGGTGCAATAAGTACTAATTTCTCATCAGTTGAAGGCAAAAAAGTGGTTATTGTAGATGACGTAACCACCAGCGGTAAAACTGCTAAAGAGGTCATTGCTGCAGTACGTGACCATGGCGGAGAACCATTAGCTGTTGTTGTATTAATTGACAAAGCAGGAATATCTGAAATTGACGGCATCCCAGTAGAATCTTTAATCCAGGTTAACAGAATTGGATAAATACAAAAATAGAGGATAATCCTGGAAAATGGTAAAATCCTCTCATACTATTTTTAATTAAGTTTAAATTTAATTTTATTTACCAGATAAACCGAAATTTAAACTTTATAAATTCGTTCATTTTTTTAATCTATTATTGTTCCAGTATAATCTTTTATTGTTTGGTCTACGAATGTTTGATACATTTTTGCTTCATTTATAAATCTTTCTATAATTTTTCTTTGAAAGTTTAATTGTGCTCTTAAGAGTCTATTGGTTTCTTTTAAGTCTTCATTTTCTTTTTTTAATTTTTGGTATTGTTCCATATTTATCACCTTATTTATTTATAAATTCGTTCATTTTTTTAAGTTTAATTTTATTTGTTAATTAAACCGAAATTTAAACAACCAATAAAGGAGCAAGGAGCAACCAACCACCACACAAAAAACCCACAGTATTATAAAGTTTTATGGGTATTGGTTGAAGCTGCCAAGGTCTTTTAAAATTTTTAATGGATCTTTAAATTTTCAGGTTTTATTTTTCTGTTGTAATGGGGTTTATAATTTTTATGATCACTGCGACAAGTATAAAAGATTTAGGCACTCCTAAATATAATCATAAAAAGACCGCACCAGCAGCCACTACAAAAAAGTATTACTGAGTAATACTTTTTACCCCAAAAAGAAGAAAAAATAAACGAGGAATAAGAAAATAAAGCATTTTAAACCCCACTATATTAAACAAAAAGACTTATAACTCAAAGGATAATGCTTTATTTCAACAAAAAAGATGTTTAATGAATAATAGAAGAACCCATATTAGATTTTTACTCTTTTATATACCAATCCCTCTGATCTTCAGGAATATCTTCCCAAACAAAGAAATCCCAACGACCCGTAGCCTCACAGTAATCATGAGCCATACGATACCCTGCTTGAAGATCTGTTTCGCCAGGAGAAAGATAAAATTTCCCTCTACCGAACATCATATCATGCTCTACATGAGATTTTCTCCATAAATCAACCGATCTCTGAATATATGCTTCATATTTATGACCATCTGCATCTAGCTCAATTATATTAATAAAAGTAGGATTTAATACATGTTCTGTGTCTGCTATCATTTCTTCAGCATGTTCTAAAAAATAATCTACATTAGCACTAACTGGTTTTTTATATCTATAATTTTTTGCCTTATTTTCTATCATCGACATCACCGTATGATTCTTAGTTTAATTACTTGTAATTCTTCGCCTAATGCTCCAATTTCGGTTCTTTTGCCTATTTCAATAATTTTAACTTTATATTCATTTAATAGAAATTCCATTTCATAGGCATAAGGGTCTCCAAAGTAAGGGCTGTTAGGATTGATAATCTCTCCTTTTTTGATTGGTGCAAGATATGCCCCATTTGTACCTGCAGGCATTTCATATTCAATTAAATATTTCATCTCTTTATTATTTGTTGCACTAAACCATAATGCCCCATCTTTAGTAATTGCAGTTGATAAACAATCACGTAATTCAATAACTTTACCTTCCCAAATATTATTTCCAAGGAAATGATCTTCTTGAACACGGAAAGTCATAATTCCCTGTTTTGTCTGGTTATTCAATATATTTTCTAAAGTAATCCAATCATAAGCAATAGATTCAGTTTAATTTTATTTGTTAATTAAACCGAAATTTAAACTTTATATTTATTTTCTTTTTAAAGCAAAAAGAAGCAATTTTCAAGTCTCTTCTAGAAGTATTATTTGGAAACCTTTTTTGTATTACTAATTTATAAGGGGTTTCCATTTTTCAAGTATCCAGTTATTCTTTTACATGAACATCTGCATCACAGTCAAATGGATTGGTACGAATAGCTAGTGAAATCATGTAAGGATAGAACTTATTAAGGTATCTTAAGTAATAGATCCATTCATAAATTAGATGAGTGTAAACCCTTCTGATATCTCCACATAAATGATCAAAGTCAGAATCAGAAATGTTACTTAAATCTCCTCTTCTTGAAAGCTCTTCATCTAAATGCATAAGTGACAATAACAATCCTGAGAATTCATCTTTTTTAAGTAAGTTTGAGTTATTGATTAAATTAACAATGAAATCCTGGTTTTCAGATAAAATTTTATGAATATTATTTAAAAAAGAGGATCTTTTATCGCCGGTTAAGTCTGTATTAAAATCAATGGGATGTTCTTTAAGCTCCTTTAATTTGTTTTCATAATCTTTATCATCCCAGTTTTTAATTAATTTTAATTTGTCCATTTCTACAACATTTTCATTTGCATCGCTAATTAAAGATACTAAATCATTACCTAATTTTGTAAAAAAAGTGCCCATAATCATGTCAACTTTTTCAAGAATAGCTTCATGCTCTTTTTTGCTTATAATTCCGTCAATTAAAAAAGCAACAAGAAGAATGTTAACTGGAATGAATCCAATTTGCTTCCAGAGATATGATATGACCTCGTCAGCATCTCCCAAATATAATGCTCTTGATGCAAAAAAGATGAAAGCTATTACAATCATTACAATTGAAAATCTGATTTTCCAATCAGCCTTTTGACCTTGATTCATTTTAAAAATCTCCTATTGTAAAATAAGATTTATTGAATCTAGTATATAAAGAGAATAGCTATTGCTATTTTAAAAAAAAAACAAGAAAAGTGAGAGTTAAATCTCACTATAAAGAATTTATACAATACCTTGTGCATTCATTGCATCTACTACTTTTTCGAATCCTGCAATATTAGCTCCAATTACGTAGTTTTTCTCAAATCCGTAATTTTTAGCTGCGTCATCTACATTATGGAAGATGTTTTGCATGATTGTTTTGAGTTTTAAATCAACTTCTTCAAAGGTCCATTGTAATCTTTGAGAGTTTTGAGCCATTTCTAAAGCAGAGGTAGCTACTCCACCAGCATTTGATGCTTTACCTGGTCCAAATAATACGCCATTATCTAAGAAGTATTCAGTTGCTTCTATAGTTGTTGGCATGTTTGCTCCTTCAGATACTGCAATTACACCATTAGCTACTAAAGTTTTTGCATCATCAATGTCTAATTCATTTTGAGTAGCACATGGAAGAGCTATGTCACATTTTATAGTCCATACGCCTTTACCTTCATGGTATTCGGCACTGTCCCTTTCAGCAGCATATGCAGTTAATCTTTCACGTCTTTGTTCTTTAACTTCTTTTAATAGGTTTACGTCGATTCCTTCAGAATCGTAAATCCATCCTGAAGAATCAGAACAGGTTACAACTTTTCCGCCTAATTGCTGTGCTTTTTCAATTGCGTAAATAGCTACATTACCTGCACCAGATACAACAATGGTTTTGCCTTTAATGTCTTCCCCATTACTTCTTAACATTTCATCTACGAAGTATAATAATCCATATCCTGTTGCTTCAGTTCTTGTAAGAGAACCTCCGTAAGATAATGCTTTACCAGTTAATACACCTTCAGATAATCCTCTGATTCTTTTGTATTGACCGTATAAGAAACCGATTTCCCTACCACCAACACCAATATCTCCTGCAGGTACGTCAGTGTCAGCTCCGATATATTTGCATAATTCTGTCATGAAACTTTGACAGAATGCCATGATTTCTCTGTCAGATTTTCCTTTAGGATCGAAGTCAGATCCACCTTTTCCTCCACCAATAGCAAGACCAGTTAAGGAGTTTTTGAAGATTTGTTCAAATCCTAAGAATTTAATAATACCAATATTTACTGAAGGGTGGAAACGTAATCCTCCTTTGTAAGGTCCAATAGCACTATTAAATTGTACACGGTATCCGGTGTTTACATGTACTTGACCATTATCGTCTACCCAAGGAACACGGAATTTTAATTGTCTTTCTGGGTTTACTAATCTTTCAAGAATAGCATTTTTCTTAAATTCTTCTTCATTTTCTTCAATAACAACTCTTAATGATTCTAAAACTTCTTTTACTGCTTGATGGAATTCATCTTCTGCAGGATTTTGTTTTATAACCATTTCAATAACTTCATCTACGTAAGACATCAATATACCTCCTAATCAAATAAAAAAAGAATTAAATTTTTATTCAATATGTAATACATTAAAATAGTTATTTTAATAATACATCTATATAATCTATTTTTCATTATATTAATAATTTACAGTCAAAATCACTTTTTTACAACAATATTTGAATAAAAACCCTAATTATAGCATAATAATTGAACAAAAAATTTTAAGAAAATAGCTAAAAATTTTTCAATTTAATAAATAATTGATTAATATCTAAAAAAATCCATGAAATTAAAAAGATTGTTATAAAAATATCCATATTTTTTTAATAAAACTGTTTATTGTTTAGGTAATTAGAGTAACTAAAAAACTTTATATAATATTTTAATTAAAATATGATATAATCAACTAGAAATTTTAGAATAACATAAACAAAATAACAAAGATGATGTCCATGGTAAAAATTGAAAGAAAAGTCTATAATCAAATAAAAAAAGATTATCTTGCAAAAACCTGTATCTTAAGTGTATTATATAGAAAATACCACAAAAACCACAATATAAATAAATTTCAATTCTATGAAATAATCAAAAAAATAAGAGATGAGGAAAATCTTCCTCAAATAATAGGAAAATTTTAAACTAGCTAATATGGTATCTTAAAATAGCTGCAATTCCACCAAATGCTTTTAGGAGCTGCATACCTTCTTCTGTTTCTGAGGATATGAATTCAATATTTGTATCCATCTCTTCTGCTTTTTCCACAAAGTCTTCAACAAGAGTTTTGGAACTTTCTTCTTTAAGTGAATCATTACAAGACTCACATTTTAAATTAAGCTTGTTTAACTCTTCCTCATTTCTAATGGTAATCTCATGTAACTTTCCACAACCCTGACATTTTAGGACTTTGCGGATAGCCAATAAATCTTCAGATAAAAGTAAAGTGTCAACAGCACCTATTATGAGGTTATTTCTAACTTCCTCCTCACCATAAGATGCAAGGCCTTTTTCTTTAATCAGTTCTTTTAAGAACTTTTGAACAACCTTTTTCTCATGCATCACGTCTAAATCGTTTAAAATATCTGCAGATTTGTCAATAACTTCACGAATACCGAACTCTCCAGTGTAAGATGTATCTACAGTAGCTATTATCTTGTCTTTAATCTCATATTGGAGATAATCTCCTTTTACAAACTCTTCTTTTGTAAATCCGGGACCTCCAACAATAACTCCCTTTAAATCATCTTTTAATGGTAAGAAATCTTCGTTCATATGTTCCCCAATTCTTTTTTTGAATTCGTGAGCTGCAAGATCGATTACCCTGTCAAACCTTCTTTGAGACTGACCTCCTGCTTTATGCTTACCTGGAACACCACTAGTTAAATGACCTAATATATTAATCTTCTTACCTTTTAAAGTAGCTATTGTAGCTTCTTTTCTATCAACAACAGCAAGACCATATGTTTCACGTTCCTCAATCATATATTCAAGAGGTTCTAAGAAAAACTCATTGTTACATTGATACCAATAAGTTGTAACAGGTTCTGGCGGTTCAAAAACATAAGTTTCCATTTTCTCAGTACCTGGACCGCCTTTTGGAATCATACCTACAAATAAAACCAAACCATTAGCTGGTGGCTTTTTAAATAATCTTATTCTTTGTAAAATAACTTCGATTGCAGATTGTACATTTTTTTTGGTGGATTTACTCTTAATATTAGCACTTTGTCCTAATTCATCTCTCATGTGCTTTCCAACATCACTAAGTTGCTTATCTGGAGGTATGTAAACTGATACCAATTCTGTACCTTTTCCTCTTTTTTCTGCTAATTCTTTAAGTGTTTTTTTAAATTCGTATAATTCTCTTGATGAAGTTTCCGCCATTTTAATCCCTATAAGAAATAAATAAATATAATAATATAAATATCTTAATTAAACTATAAATAATTATCTTAGAAAATATAACAAAGGTGAGGAAATGGTATTAAGAAAATGTCCAAAATGTAATGGGACTAATGATGATAGATATGGATTCTGTTTGAAATGCGGATATGAATATCCTGATAAAAAAGATATTGACTTGACAAAACCAACTGAAGAAAATGAAAATACAACCAAATGTCTTGCATGCGGTTATGAAAATCCTGAAGAAGCAGACTTTTGTGTAAGCTGTGGTATGCCATTATTATTAAAAGAAAACATTGAAAATGGATCACTTTTCATAAAATACGGATCATCAGGAAAAAAAGAAAAACCTCAACAACCGGAGGACTATAAAGAAACAAGTCCGATAATAATTATTTTAGGATATATTTTCTCAATCTTAGGTGGATTAATTGGAATAATAATAGCTATCTACCTATCAACAAGAAAAGATCCAAGAGCACGTAAACACGGCCACATTCAGCTTGCAATATTATTATTCTACTTAATTATAATAGCCATATTTATTGGAACTGGAACTGTTAACTTAGAACAGCTCTCCAACATGACTGCAATGAATATGACATCATTTCCTGGACTAGGCGGAAACCTTTAGATTCATTACAATTGCAGGATCCTTATTGTTATAATATTTTGGAACTATTCTGTCAACTTCAAAATTGAAGTTTTTGTAAAACTCAATAGCTCCTTTGTTATTTTCATTTACTTCAAGAGTTATATGATTAATGTTACACCTATTTAAAACCATTATAGCATTAGACAATAACTTTGTTCCTATTTTTAACCTTTTATAGTCTTCATCAACAGCTATTGATATGATGTGGCCTTCACCTTCCTGTTTTACCCAAAATAATATATAGCCAACTACCTGATCATCTTCTACAGCTACTAAAAAACCAACACCCATTTCATGTAATTTCATAAACATGTTAAATCCATAAGACTGGTCAAAAGAAGCATTTTCTATTTGAAGAACTCTTTTTATATCCTCTGGAACAAATTCCCTTATTAACATACATATTACACTTAAACAAATAATAATATAAAGTTTTTTATTAAAGGTTTAATTAACAATAAAATCTAATTATAATATGATGAATATTTGGAAATCGTTTGGAGAATATATATTAAATTTATATGACAAAAGACCTGTAAATATTGCAGAAGTGGGAATCGGAAAGTTTACGATGGTCTATGATTTTTTAAATTCCCAGGACGGAATAAATATTATAAAAATTGATATAGATCCTGCTGACGAAACTGTTGTAAAAGATGATATAACAAATCCCAGTCCCAAACTCTATGAAAATTTAGATATTATCTATTCAATTCGCCCTCCAAGTGAAATCCAACCATATATCTTAAAATTGAAAAAATACAATAATGCAACGATTATAATTAAACCTCTATTTAATGAAGACTTAAATACAGGTTCTGTTAAAATGAAACTTAAAAATTATAAAAAATCAAGCTTTTATATTATGTGATATTTATGATTAAGGAAATATTGGAAAAATACAATACTTCTAAAGACGGTTTAAACCAGAGCGAAATAGCTAACCGACAAGAAATTTATGGTTTAAACGAATTAAAAGAGGAAAAGAAACAACATCCTATTGTTCTATTCTTAAGTCAGTTTTTAGAAGCTTTAATTATCCTTCTTATAATAGCAGCTATTGCAGCATATTTCGTAGGAGACGTGATAGACAGCTATGTTATTTTACTGGTAGTCTTTTTAAATGCAATAATCGGATTTACCCAGGAATATCGTGCTGAAAAGGCAATGGAAAAATTAAAAAGTCTTGTTTCAACAGATGCTGTTGTTAGAAGAAATGGTGATGTTCAGGTAGTTCCAGGAAATGAATTGACTGTAGGAGATATAGTTTTACTTGAAGAAGGAAGCAAGGTACCTGCCGATCTTTTATTGATTGAAACTAATGATTTGAAAATTGATGAATCATCACTTACTGGTGAATCATTAGGAGTGACTAAAACTGCAGATTATGATGAAAGCATTCCATTGGACTTAGATAAAAACGAGAAAAAATTAGCCTCCAATATCGCTTATATGGAGTCCAATGTCATTAAGGGAAATGCAGTTGGAGTTGTTTTTGCAGTAGGTATGAAAACATCTATCGGTAAAATAGCTGAGATGATTCAAGGAGAAGAGAGCGAAACACCTCTTCAAAGGAAAATTGACAAGCTTGGAAAAATCCTTGCATTGATTGCCATTGTAGTCTGTGTATTTGTATTCGTAGTTGGATTTTTAAGAGGAGTTCCAATAGTGGAAAACTTTATGACTGCAGTATCTCTTGCTGTTGCAGCTATTCCTGAAGGTCTTCCAGCGGTGCTAACACTGACTTTAGCTTTAGGAATGCAACAAATGGCAAAATCCAGTGCTGTTGTCCGCAGATTGCTTGCTGTAGAAACATTAGGCTCATGTACCATTGTCTGCAGTGATAAAACAGGTACACTTACTGAAAATAAAATGACTGTAAGAGACGAAAAGGTTTTTGATGATGATAAACTATTGATGATAAGTGCTTTATGTATAAACAGCTATGAAAAAGAGGGCAATATCATTGGAGACCCTACAGACGGAGCCATAATGGAATATGGTAAAAAACACGATTGTCTTAAAAGTGATTTGGAGAAAAAATATCCTCGCCTAAAAGAAATTCCATTAGACAGTGAAAGAAAAAGAATGACCACTATACATGAATATAGTGATAATTGTCTTGTTCTTAGTAAAGGTGCACCAGAAATAATTCTAGACTCATGCAAATACATAAGCAATAATGGAATTCTTGAAATACTTGACCACGAAACTAAGGAAAGTATAGTCAAAGAAATCTCAGAAATGACTGCCAATGCACTTAGAGTAATAGGCTTCGGTTATAAGGAATATGAATATAGAGAAGACAGCGAAGTAGAAGAAATTGAAAGTGATTTGACATTTGTAGGACTTCTTGGACTAATGGACCCACCAAGAGAAGAAGCAAAAGAAGCTGTAAAACAATGTATCGATGCTGGAATAAAAGTAAAAATGATAACAGGAGACCATCAAGAAACTGCAGCAGTAATAGCTCGCGAACTTGGAATCCTAACAGACGGAATCGTAATAAACGGTGAAGAGCTAGATCAGCTAACAAAAGAAGAATATCTGAAAATAGCTGATGATATTCAGGTATATGCAAGAGTTTATCCTGAACAGAAAATGCGTATAGTAAAAACACTTGAAAACAAAGGAAACATAGTTGCGATGACTGGAGATGGCGTAAACGATGCTCCAGCACTTAAAAAAGCATCAATAGGAGTGGCTATGGGATCAGGAACTGACGTTGCAAAAGAATCAGCAGACATGATTATACAGGACGACAACTTTGCAACAATTATAGATGCAATAAAAGAAGGAAGAAAAATCTACGACAACATAAAACGATTTATAAAGTTCCAAGTCTCAACAAACATAGGGGCAATCATCACCATACTTGGAGCATCATTTATGACCTTGCCAATTCCATTTAATCCAGTGCAACTCCTTTGGATTAACATTATAATGGACGGTCCGCCAGCACAGACACTAGGAGTTGAAGGAGCTGAAAAAGACATAATGAAAAGAGATCCGACAACAGGAGACATCTTAAATAAAAATGTAATAATAAAAATTGCAGTAGCTGGAATCGTAATGGCAATAGGAACATTAGGATTGTACGTATACCAACTAAGCATCGGAGCAACAACAACAAAAGCAATGACTGTAGCATTTACAATGTTTGTAATCTATCAGCTATTTAATGCATATAACTCAAAAGCAAACTCAAATAAAAAAAGTACAATGCTATACCTAGCTATTATCATTTCCTTTGTTCTTCAACTACTTGTAATATACATACCATATCTACAAATGATATTCAGAACATCAGCTATTGATTTAATGGACTGGGTTTTAATATTCATCATAGCTTGCAGTATCCTAATATCACATAAGATTGTAAACAAAGCTATTCCACAAGACTAGTGATTACCATGAACCGCATTAATGTCTTTTTGATGGGTGGAACAAAAGAATCGATTGAAGTTATTAAATACCTAAAAAATAACTTCAACACATATATTTTAACAACAACAACTACAGAACATGGGGCGAAACTAGCTATTGAAGGTGGAAGTGACAAAACAATAGCTAAACCCCTTCCCAAAAACGATTTAATAGAAATATTAAATGGAAATACTGATTTTAATTTATTTATTGATGCAACACATCCATTTGCATCACATGTAACACAAACCGCTATAAAAGTTTCTAAAATATGTAAAATTCCTTACATAAGGTTCGAAAGATATGCATCTAAACTAGACGGAATTGATAAAACAAATATATATATCGTTAAATCATTTCAAGATGCAGGCAAATTAGTAGAAAATAATTTCAGTGCAGATAATATATTGCATTTTGCAGGAGCTAATACCATGGAAGCAATTGTTAAACACACAACTCCAGAAAAGTTCTATCCACGGATATTGGAAATTGAAAGTTCAATAGAAAAATGTGAAAAATTAGCTATTCCAAAAGACAATATAATACCAATGACTGGAACATCAACAATAGAAGAAAATATAAAACTAATAGATAAGTTCAAAGCAGGTTTAATCATAACAAAAGAAAGTGGAGATATAGGAGGAGTATATGCTAAATTAAAAGCAGCAAATAAACGAAATATTCCAGTAATAATGATTCAAAGACCTGAAATAGAAACATTAGACAAAAAAACCATAGTTCATAACCTAGAACAGCTAGATGAAAAAATTAAAGAAATCTTATTTTAAACTGAAAACGCCGAGACTGGGATTTGAACCCAGGCGGAGAAAATCTCCACAGGATTTCAAGTCCTGCGCCTTACCAGACTAGACTATCTCGGCTTAAAAAAAATAACACGAAAAATAATAAAAAATAATGAAAAAGAAACGCCGAGACTGGGATTTGAACCCAGGCGGAGAAAATCTCCACAGGATTTCAAGTCCTGCGCCTTACCAGACTAGACTATCTCGGCATTATTAGTTTAATAAAAAGAGACAAGAAAATATTTAGAAGAATCTAAATATTTCTAAAAGAACTTAGCTTTTAAGTTCAATTTCAATACTTACATTATCAGGAACATTAACTTTCATAACTTGTCTCATAGCACGTTCATCAGCTCCGATGCCGATTAAACGTTTATGAATTCTTAATTCCCATTTTTCCCAAGAAGCTTTACCTTCTCCATCTGGAGATTTTCTTGTAGGAACAACTAATTTTTTAGTTGGTAATGGAATAGGGCCAGATAAATCAACACCAGTTCTTTCTGCGATTTTTTTAAGTTGATCGCAAACGACTGCTAATTTTTCTGGATCAGTTCCAGTAAGTTTAATTCTTGCTTGATTCATTTCAATCCTCCAAGTAAAATAAAAAAAATATGGAGTGAACCATATTTTAAATATTAACTAACAAACTTATTTTGCTGGAGTAATTGCAATACATAAACCAGCAGCAACGGTTTGACCCATATCTCTGATAGCAAATCTACCCATTTGTGGGATTTCTTTTGCGTTTTCGATAACCATAGGTTTAGTTGGTTTTACTTTTACGATTGCAGCATTACCAGTTTTTAAGAAGTCAGGGTTTTCTTCGTCAACTTGACCAGTAGATGGGTTTAATTTTTTAGATAATTCTAAGAAAGTACATGCTACTTGTGAAGTGTGACAGTGGAATACAGGAGTGTAACCTACAGTGATAACACCAGGGTGTTGTAATACAACAATTTGTGCATCGAATTCTTTAGCTACGGTAGGAGCTTGGTCGACGTGACCTGCTACGTCTCCTCTTCTGATATCGTTTTTACCGACACCTCTTACGTTGAAACCGATGTTGTCACCAGGTTCAGCGCTGTCAAATACTTCGTGGTGCATTTCGATAGATTTTACCTCTCCAGAAGCTCCAGCTGGTTCGAAGATTACATTTTCTCCTTTTTTCATTACACCAGTTTCGACTCTTCCTACAGGTACAGTACCTACACCAGTGATGGAGTATACATCTTGGATAGGGATTCTTAAAGGTAAGTCTAAAGGTTTTTCAGGTGGGTTTAATGCATCTAATGCTTCCATTAAAGTTGGTCCTTTGTACCATTTGGTGTTAGGACTTGCTTCTTTAATGTTGTCCCCTTCAAATGCAGATACAGGGATGAAAGGTACATCAGCAGGGTTGAAACCTACAGATTTAATTAAAGTAGATACTTCTTCTTTTAATTCGTTGAATTTGTCTTCATCATAGTCTACTAAATCGATTTTGTTAATAGCAATGATTAATTGGTTGATACCTAAAGTTTTGGATAAAAATACGTGTTCTTTAGTTTGTGGCATTACACCGTCATCTGCAGCTACTACTAATACACCTGCATCAGCTTGGGAAGCTCCAGTAATCATGTTTTTAACAAAGTCTCTGTGTCCAGGACAGTCTACAACAGTGTAGTCGTATTTTTTAGTGGAGAATTTTTGGTGAGCTAAATCGATAGTTACTCCTCTTTCTCTTTCTTCTCCTAATTTATCCATAACGAAACGGAATTTGTTTTCACCATCATCTAATTGTTGTTCAGCGATTGCGCCTGCTTGTAATAATAAGTGTCCAACTAAAGTGGATTTTCCGTGGTCAACGTGTCCAATAAATGCTAAATTAATATGTTCTTTTTCTTTTGCCATAGTAATACCTCATTTTTTAAAGATTAAAAAACATTATAGTAAGCTCAATGTTAGCTTAAAGATAATTATGAACTTTAATATATAAATACATAATGTTTTTTTTAATAACAATATTATATTTTTTTAAAAATAAAAAAAAAATATTAAAAAAATAAATTAAATTTTAATATTTATCCTAAGTAATGATCAGGACCATATGGTTCTTCAGATAAACCTTTTCTTTGTCTGATTTCTCTAATAATATTTTTCTGCATTTCTCCAGGTAATCTTTCGAATCCAGACATTTCAGTAGACCATAAACATCTACCTTCTGCTGCAGATCTGATATCACCAGCGAAACCAAACATTTCAGCTACAGGAACTTTTGATTCGATAGTAGCCATGTCACCAGTATCTTGACTCATATCTACAATTTGACCTCTTCTGTTTTGGATTTCACGAGTACATGCACCCATGTAATCTTGAGGAGTATTAATAAATACTTTTTGCATTGGTTCAAGTAATGCAGGTTTTGCAGTCATAATTGCAGCATAAATAGCTTTTCTAATAGCTGGTAATACTTGTGCAGGTCCTCTGTGAACTGCATCTTCGTGAAGTTTTGCATCGTGGAGCTTGAATTTTAATCCCATAGCTATTTCGTTTGCTAAAGGACCGTCTTCAAGTGCAGATTCGAATCCTTCAAGTAAAAGTTCTTTTACTTCATCTAAGTATTGGATACCACGAGTCATGTTGATGAATAAGCTTCTGTTATGTGCAGCCCATACTCTTCTAGCTTCTTCTTTATCTAAACCATATTCCATGAATTCAGCTGCTGCTTCTTTACCTTTGACTCTACCTTCTTTTAAGTCACCATCTTGGTAAGCGTTGAATAATTCTTCTTCTAATGGTTCGACAGTAATGTAGAATCTGTTATGTTTGTTTGGAGATTTACCTTCCACTTCTGGAGATACGCCAGCAACAGTTTCCCTGTATACAACAATAGGTTCGGAAGTCTGGATATCTACACCTTTATCTTTAATTCTGTAAGTAATAACTTCTAAGTGAAGTTCTCCCATACCAGATACTAAGTGTTCACCAGTTTCCTCGTTAATTTCGATTCTTACAGTAGGGTCTTCTTTAGCTACTTGTCTTAAAACTTCAATTAATTTTGGTAAATCTTTAGTATTTTTAGCTTCTACAGCTACAGTAACTACAGGTTCAGATATGTGTTCTAATCCTTCGAACTCTTTGATTTTATCATCAGGTGAACAGATAGTTTCCCCTGCAATTGCACCTTTTGCACCGGCAATATATACAATGTTACCAGCAGGAACATTGTCAGTGTTAACTCTTTCAGGCCCGAAGTAAATACCTACTTGTTGTACTCTGGATTTAGCATGAGATCCAACTAAGTAGATTTCAGTACCTTTCTCAATGGTTCCACCATATACTCTACCAGTAGCGATTTCACCAGCATGTTTATCTACAGATACATTAGTTACCATTACAGCTAAAGGTCCATCTGGATCAGTATTAATCATACATTGGCCTGCTGGAGAATCAATGTCTCCATCCCATATATTTGGCACTCTGTAAACTTGTGCTACTTTGGAAGATGGTAAGTGTTCAACTACCATACCTAACAATACTTCAGATAATGGCACTTTTTGAGCTAATTCTTTTTGTTTTTCATCATTACAGTAATCAATGATGTCTTTGAAGTTCACTCCAGTTTTTTGCATCATTGGAACGTTAATAGCCCAGTTGTGATAAGCTGAACCGAATGCTACACTACCGTCAGTGAAATCTACAGCCCATTCTTCTTTTTTATCTTCAGGAGCCATGTTTTTGATTAATTTATTAGCTTCCATGTAAATGTTGATGAATCTTTTTTGTAATTCATCAGGTTCTAATTTTAACTCATTAATCAATCTGTCTACTTTGTTGATGAATAAAACAGGTTTAACATTTTCTTTTAAAGCTTGTCTTAATACAGTTTCGGTTTGAGGCATAATACCTTCTACAGCACATACAACAACTACTGCACCGTCTACTGCTCTCATAGCACGGGTTACGTCTCCACCAAAGTCAACGTGACCTGGAGTATCAATCAAGTTGATTAAATATTCTTCACCTTTGTATTCGTGAACCATAGATACGTTAGCTGCATCAATAGTAATACCACGTGCTTGTTCTTGTTCATCGAAATCTAAGAATCTTTGATCACCTGCAAGTTCTTCAGAAATCATACCTGCACCTGCTAAGAGGTTGTCAGATAAAGTGGTTTTACCGTGGTCAATATGAGCACAGATACCAATATTTCTGATTAAATCAGGTTTATACATTAATTCCTTGATTTTTGCAATCATTTTGTCTCTTCTACTCAAAAAAATCACCTATGATTAATATAATTAGTGTGCTGCTTTAGCCACTCTTTCTTTCTCTTCTTTTTTCTGTATAGCAAAACTTCTGGAATCTTCTTCAGAAGCTAGGATTAACTCATCAGCTAAACATTCAGCAACAGATTTTTTATTTTTGAAAGCTGATTGTAAAGTTCCTCTAGTTAAAAAACCTAAAGAGAGATCTACTCTTCTTTGTGGTGAAATATCAACAGCTACTTGATATCCAATACCACCGTATTTAATACGAGTAGTTTCTTCACGAGGAGAGGTATTTTCAACTGCAGTAACTAAAACTTGAACAGGGTTCTTTTTAGTTCTTTTGTTGATAATTTCTAATGCCTCTTTTACAATATTGTAAGCTTTATTCTTTTTACCTGAGTTAAGATGAGTTCTCATAACTTTATTCATTAATCTTTCAACGATAGACACTTTAGATTTTGCAAATTGTCTTTTTACATGTCTACCTGAGGTATGAGGTACGAGAGTTTCATCTAAACAAATGTATTTTACTAAACCTTGATCATCAATTTGAATCTCATCAAGTTCCCATTTATCAAATAATTTACTCATAAACAACCACCTTATCTTACAGGTTTTTCTATTTTACCACTTACCATTTCTGATAAAGCTACATTATTAACTTTAGATACTTTCCAACGAACTCCAGGAATATCACCCATAGACCTTCCAGATGGTCCACCAATTCCTTCAATCATTACTTCGTCGTGCTCATCGATAAATCCAATAGCTCCGTCACCTGGTGCAAAAGCTGTTAATTGTTTACCATTTTTAATTAATTGTACACGTACACATTTACGGATTGCGGAGTTAGGCTGTTTAGCTTCAATCCCTACTTTTTCGATTACAATTCCTCTAGCCTGAGGAGCTCCTTCAAGAGGATCCGCTTTAACATCTAATCTTAAAGCCCTTCTTTTGTAATCTACATCTTTCCACTTAAAATTTTGTCTATTCTTTTTAAGTTTTTTTGCAGCAAAAAGTCCTGGCATAATTCTACCTCAAAATATTTTATTTCAAATAGTCTTATCTAAAATCCACCGCTGCGATTTATATCATTTTAAAAAAACAATACAATCTAAATTTTAGAAAGAATAATATTAGTAATAATAAAAGATACTCAAAGAATTTATAAAAATACTAACCAAAAAGGCACACGATAGTTAATATATTCTAAAATTAAAATATAAGAATATCTTACAATAATCTATATAAATTAACCTTTATAAAGGTATTCATTTATAGTCATAGGTAGAAACTTAAGGATTTTGAAATGAATTTTTATCTTTTTTTGATCATT
>ENA-UOJG01001605-UOJG01001605.1-human-gut-metagenome-genome-assembly--contig:-C47-NODE-1605-length-22934-cov-14.392675_pt1 | contig 22934 bp, 23 predicted proteins | sample MGYA00242340_ERZ723887 | MGnify/ENA metagenome assembly ERZ723887 | reverse complement strand
TCGGCGCCTATCAGGTGCAGATCAAGGGCAAGCCCATCACCTTCCTCGATACCCCAGGCCACGAGGCGTTCACCTCCATGCGTGCCCGCGGCGCGATGATCACGGATATCGCGATCCTCGTCGTTGCGGCGGAGGACGGCATTAAGCCGCAGACCATCGAGTCCATCAACCACGCCAAGGCCGCCGAGATCCCCATCATCGTTGCCATCAACAAGATGGATAAGCCCGACGCAAACCCCGAGCGCATCAAGCAGCAGCTGACCGAGCACGGCCTTGTGGCCGAGGACTGGGGCGGCGACACCATTGTTTGCCCCATCTCCGCCAAGACCGGTATGGGCGTTGACAACCTGCTGGAAATGGTCGCGCTCACGGCGGAGGTCGCCGAGCTCAAGGCGAACCCCAACCGCGCCGCGTCCGGCGCTGTGGTTGAGGCGCGCCTCGACAAGGGCCGCGGCCCCATCGCAACGCTCCTCGTCCAGAACGGTACGCTCCATCAGGGCGACATCATCATTGCCGGTACGGCTGTCGGCCGCGTGCGCGCGATGATGAGCGACAAGGGTCAGAAGCTCACCACCGCAGGCCCCAGCGTGCCGGTGGAGATCACGGGCCTTGGCGAAGTGCCCGAGGCCGGCGCACACTTCAACGCCGTCGCCGACGAGCGCCTTGCCCGCGAGCTTGTGGAGCAGCGCAAGGAAGAGGAAAAGCGCAAGGCCAACGCCCCCATCACGAAGGTCTCGCTCGAGGACCTGTTCAGCCAGATCCAGGCGGGCGAGATGAAGAACCTCAACCTCATCGTCAAGGCGGACGTCATGGGCTCGGTCGAGGCTGTCAAGGCGTCGCTTGAGAAGATCTCCAACGACGAAGTCCGCGTGCGCGTCATTCACGGCGCGGTCGGCGCGATCAACGAGAGCGACGTTATGCTCGCCGCCACCTCGAATGCCATCATCGTCGGCTTCAACGTCCGTCCCGACGCTGCGGCGCGCGACAGCGCGGCCCGCAACCATGTCGATATGCGTATGTACCGCGTCATTTACGATGCGATCGACGAGATCGAGGCTGCTATGAAGGGTATGCTCGCGCCGAAGTTCCGCGAGGCCGTCATCGGCCACGCTGAGATCCGCCAGACCTACAAGGTCTCCTCGGTCGGCACGGTCGCCGGCTGCTATGTCACCGACGGCAAGATCCAGCGCGCGTGCGACGTGCGTATCGTGCGCGACGGTATCGTCGTCCACGAAGGTCACCTCGCCTCGCTCCAGCGCTTCAAGGACTCCGTCAAGGAGGTCGCGCAGGGCTACGAGTGCGGCCTGAGCTTCGAGAAGTACAACGACATCAAGGTCGGCGACATTGTCGAGGCCTACGTCATGGAGCAGATCCAGCAGTAAGACTTCAAAAATCCGCGAAGCGAATTTTTGAGTAGGATTCAGGCTGCGGCAGCGCACTCGCTGCGCTCGCACGTTTGCAGCCTGTAAAGTGTATTTCTGACGCACAGGTCGTCAGAAATACAGATCAAGATTTTTGCGCCGTGCGCGGCGCAATGTTTAGAAGCCTTAAGGTAGGGGCGGGCGTTCGCCCGCCCCTGCTTTTTTCAAAGGAGGAAAAACTATGGCAAGCAATCGCATTGGACGCATCAATGAAGAGATCCAGCGCGAGCTCAGCTCGCTCATCCGCACGCTCAAGGACCCGCGCGTCCAGAGCGGCATGGTGACCATCACCCATGTGGATACGACGAGCGACCTGCGCTATTCGCGCATTTATGTGAGCGTTCTGCAAAAAACGCTCGAAAAGGACGTTCTGCGCGGGCTCAAGAGCGCGGCGGGCTACCTCCGGCGCGAGCTGGGCGCGAGCATGTCGCTGCGCTACACGCCCGAGCTTCAGTTCATCGCGGACGATTCCATCGAGTACGGCGCGCACATCTTAGAGCTGCTGCGCGATCCGCGCGTGGTGAAGCCCGCGAACCCCGAAAACGAAACGCTGAAAACGGAGGACGAGCAGGAATGACCGTTTCCGAAGTCGCGGCATATCTCCGCGCGCACGATAAGTATCTCATCCTCACCCACCGCCGTCCCGACGGCGACACCCTCGGCTGCGCGGCGGCGCTGTGCGCCATGCTGCGGGCGATGGGAAAGACGGCGGGCGTCCTCTACAACTGCGAGGCGACCGAGCATTTTGCCCCCTATGTTGAGGAGTACTGGGTCGCGGACGATTTTGACTATGAGACGGTCGTCTCCGTCGACCTTGCGGCGCTGAGCCTCTTCCCGGACAACGCCGAGATGTTCAAAACGCGCGTTGACCTCGCCATCGACCATCACCCGAGCTATGAGCACTACGCGGCCGAGAGCTGCGTGCACCCCGAGTGCGCCGCCTGCGGCGAAATTCTCTGCGCACTTGCGCAGGAGCTGGGGCAGCTGACGAAGGAAGCCGCGCTGCCGCTCTATGTCGCCGTTTCGACCGATACGGGCTGCTTTGTCTACTCCAACGTCACGGCGAACACGCACCGCGCGGCCGCCGCGCTGATGGAGACGGGCATCGACTATCGCGCCGTCAACAAGCTCCACTTCCGCACAAAGAGCAAAAAGCGCCTCGCGCTTGAAGGAGAGCTTTTGCGCACGATGGAGTTTTACGACGAGGACCGCGTCGCCATCGTTGCCGTACCGCAGTCCCTGCAAAAGCGCATGGCGCTCACGGAGGCGGACATGGAAGACCTCGCCGCCCTCGGCGGCGTGGTCGAGGGTACGGACTGCGCCGTGACGATGAAGGAAACGAAGGACGGCGCGTGGAAGGTCAGCATGCGCACGGGCGCGCGCGTGAATGCGACGCTCGCCTGCTCCAAGCTCGGCGGCGGCGGACACCGCGCCGCCTCCGGCTGCCTCATCGAGCACGCGGACTATGAGACCGCGCGCGCCATGATCCTGAACGCCATCGCCGAAGCGGTGCGCGAGGAGCAGGCACAGGCATAAGAATAACCCAACGGCGCAAAGGAGATCATATGCCCAACGGAATCATTATCATCGACAAACCCGCAGGCTGGACGAGCATGGACGTGTGCGCCAAGCTGCGCGGCATCCTGCATGAAAAGCGCGTTGGTCACGCCGGAACGCTCGACCCCATGGCAACGGGCGTGCTGCCCGTCTTCGTCGGGCAGGCGACCAAGGCTGTCTCCTTTGCCGAAAACGGCAGGAAGGTCTACGAGGCCGTCCTGCAGCTGGGAAGAGTGACCGACACGCAGGACACGACGGGCGAAACACTCGAAGAGCGCGCGGTGACCATCACGGCGGACGACGTGCGCGCGGCGCTGCCGCGCTTTCTCGGCGAGATCGAGCAGATCCCGCCGATGTACTCGGCCATCAAGGTGAACGGGCAAAAGCTCTACGACCTTGCCCGCCAGGGCAAGGAGGTCGCGCGCAAGCCGCGGCGCATCACGATCTACGACTTTGCGCTGACGGAAGAGCTGGGAAACGGGCAGTACGCCCTGCGCGTGGAATGCTCGAAGGGAACGTATATCCGCACGCTCTGCCACGATCTCGGGCAGGCACTCGGCTGCGGCGGCTGCATGGCGGCGCTGCGGCGCACGGAGGCCTCGGGGTTTGGTATCGGCGAGGCCGTGACGCTCGAGGACGCAGCGCGCGAAGGTGAAGCGCTGCTCCGCCCGCTCGACAGTTTGTTTCGCGTCTATCCCGCCTTCACCATTCCAAACGCCGCGCTGGAGAAAAAATGCCTCTGCGGCAATCCCCTGCGCGTGAGCCTTGCGGACGGGATCTACCGCGTCTACGGCTGCGATGGGACGTTTCTTGCCCTGTCTGAGGCAAGAGACGGGCTTCTCACCTCGAAACGAAATTTTTTCAGCGTGTGACGCTGACACAAAAGGAAAGCAAAACCATGAATGAATCCACAGTCATCGCCCTCGGCTTTTTCGACGGGGTGCATATCGGGCACGGCGAGCTGCTCAAAATGGCGGTGCGCCGCGCAAGCGAGCGCGGCTGCCGCTCCGCGGCCTTTACGTTCGACCGTTCGCCGCGCGAGTTCGTCACGGGAAAGAGCGTGCCGCTGCTGACAACGCCCGCCGAGCGAGCGGAGATCATTCGCTCGCAGTACGGCGTGCAGGAGGTCTTTGTTGAGCCGTTCGACAGAAACATGATGACCATGCCGTGGGAGGATTTTATCGCGGAGCTGCTCATCAGGAAGTATCACGCGGTGCATCTTGTGGCGGGGCATGATTACCGCTTCGGCCACAAGAACGAGGGAGATGTAGAAAAGCTCAAGGCCTACTGCGCCGCCCACGGCCTCGGCTGCGATATTATCCCCTGCGTGGAGAAGGACGGCGTGACCGTTTCTTCGACCTATATCCGCACGCTTTTGGAAGACGGCGATGTGAAGCGGGCGACGGCGTTTCTCGGCCACCTCTTTTCGGTGGAGGGGATCGTGCGCCACGGCGAGGGCATCGGCAAAAAGTCCCTTTTCCCGACGGCGAACCTCGTCCCCGAAGAACACATCATTGCCCTCAAGCGCGGCGTATACGCCACGCGCGCGCATCTTCCCGGCGGGGAAACGCGCGTGGGTGTGACGAATGTCGGCGTGCGGCCGACCGTGAGCGACAAAAACACCGTGACGATCGAAACATATCTTGTCGGCTTCGACGGCGACCTGTACGGAAAGACGCTGCGGCTCGATTTTATCGACTATCTGCGCGAGGAGAGAAAATTCTCCTCCACGCAGGAGCTGCACGACATGATCGCGCGCAACGCCGAAGAGGCGAAGAGAATCGTCAAATTGTGAAGAAAAAGAACGTTCCTTTGAAAAGGAACGTTCTTTTTTTTGCGCGCCCATTTCCCGACAGGCTTTTCCCGTCCGGTCGTTTACAATAATCCCCACCAAGGGAGAACAACGCACAGGGAGGGGACGGGCTGTGAAGGTGATCGAGCTGCTGAGAAGCAAGGAGTGGTCGGGAAAGGTCGTCGATTGCGTGCTGCGCTTCGCACTTGCCTGCGCGCTTGCGGGCGCGCAGGTGTTCGGCGGCTATGCGCCGCTCGCGCTGGGCATGATCGGCGCAAGCGGCGCGGGATTGCGGGGACTGAGCGCGCTCGCCGGCGCGACGGCGGGGGCGATGCTGTTTCTGCCGTTTTCGCACGCGCTGCGCACCTTTGCCGCGGGCGTTCTGATCTTCACGGCGAACAATGCGTTTTTTGATTTGAAGATCTATCAAAAGCGCGCGTTCCTGCCGCTTTTGACGGCGGGCATGATGTTCTCCGTCGAATTTGTCTACGTCCTGCGCGACGGTGTGGGCGAGGCGGCAAGCTGCCTGATGGCGCTGCTGCTTGCCGCGCTCGGCGCGATGAGCGCCCGCGCGCTGCTTGCGGCGGGAGACAAGGGGAAGGACGAACACCCCTATGCGCCGCTTTTTATCCTGTTGGGCGTGCTGATGGCCTTTTCCTCGTTTGAAACGGCGGACGGCTTTGCGCCGGGGCGCATCTTCTCGATGCTTGCCGTGCTGCTCTTTGCCTTCGAGCGCGGCAGCGCGTTTGCGATCCCGGCGGCGCTGTGCATCGGCCTTGGCATGGATCTGGGCGCGGGCGGCGGCAGCTTTGTCCACGCGGCGTCCTACGCCTTTTCCGCAGTGCTGGTGAATGTGACCGCGCGGGGCAACCGCGTGGGCTCGGCGCTGTGGTTTGCGCTGAGCATTCTGTGTTTTGCCCTGCCGATGAACGCGCACGCGGGTCTTGTGCTGCTCTACGAGGGCCTTGCGGCGACGCTCCTGTTCCTGCTGATCCCGTCGCGCTTTTTGCGCGGCAAGCGCCTTTGCAGCGATGAATGCGCGCAGGAGGACGCCGCCGTGCGCAAGAAGATCGCCGAATCCGCCGCGGCGCTGCGCGAGCTTTACGACAGCGTGGCGCGGCCGCGCACGCTGACGGAGGAAAATCCCGCGGCCATCTTCGACCGTGCGGCCGAAAAGGTCTGCCGCGGCTGCGCGCTGTGTGACTTCTGCTGGGAAAAGGAGTATAACCGCACCTACACTGCCCTCAACGACGCAACGGCGGCTCTGCTGCGCCGCGGACAGGGAAAGGGCGAGGATTTCCCCGCCTACTTTTCCGAGCGCTGCATTCATTTCGGCGCGTTTTTGTCCGCCGTGAACGGCGAGCTGCGCGCCTATCTTCTGCGGCGGCAGTACCGGCGGCTGTTGGCGGACGACCGCGCAAAGGCCGCCTCGCAGTACGCTCAGCTCTCAGAGCTGATGCAGAGCGCGGCGGACGGCGCGCTGCGTCCTGTGTCCGTGCAGCCGCTGCACGCCTATGAAGTCGGCGCTTTGCTGCGGCCCAAGCGCGGCGAGCGCGTGAGCGGCGACAGCACCGCTCAGTTTGAACTGGAGGACGGCACGCTCTGCCTGCTGCTCTCCGACGGCATGGGCTGCGGCGAGGCGGCGCAGCGGGAATCGGCAATGGCCGTGCGCCTTCTGGAACGGTTCCTGCGCGCAGGGATCGACGCGCCGCCCGCACTCAAGACGCTCAACAGCGCGCTTTCGCTCCGCGCCGAGTCGACCGACAGCTTTACGACCATCGATCTGCTCACTCTCTCGCTGCGAACGCTCGAGGGCGAGCTTTACAAGTACGGCGCGGCGCCGAGCTACTTAAAGCGCGGCGGAAGCGTGCGCCGCGTGACCTGCTCGTGTCTGCCTGCGGGATTGCAGGAGGGCTCGCCGCCGCCGGAGGCGACGCACATCAGGCTCTCGCCGGGGAGCTTTCTTGTGATGCTCTCCGACGGTGTGGCGGATAGTCTGGACGACGAATGGCTGCAAGATCTGCTCGCCGGTTGGGAAGGACGCGAGCCGCGCCAGCTTGCCGCCGCCATTCTGGCCGACAGCCTGGAACGGCGCGGCGGCACAGACGACGCCGGGGTCCTGGTGCTCTACATTCCGGAGGAGCTTTCCGGCGCGCAGGAGATCTGAGCGCAGCAAAAAATTTCTCCGCACCGCATAGCGCGCGCCGTGGTGGGCATACTGGAAGCAGAATGTTTTTCCATCGGGAGGTGCTGCTGCATGGTCAGGGGAACATCACGGCGGGTGATCGTAGTCGACTCGCCGGATACGGAACTTTTTGAACAGGCGATATTCATTGTGCGCAACGACGCTGTGAACCGGAACGGCGTGACGGCGCAGCGGCTGGTAGACGAAGCGTGCCGCGTGGCGCGTACCTGCGGCCGCACGGCAACGTGCCGGCGCAGCATTCTGCGGCGCGGCTCCCCCGTGCTGTGGGGCTGCGTGGGCGCGGGTGGCATCGCGCTTGCGTGGCTTTTGAGCATACTCATCTGATAAGTTGCTTTTCCTCCGATTTGAGGTGCGGCAGATCTGCCGTGCCTCATTTTTTTGCGCGGAAATGCAAATTTTTAATTTACAAGCGGTAATCAATGGACTATACTATAACCTACCGTATTTTGAATGACGAAGAGAATGACAAGGATGAGGTTATGACCATGAATGCTGACTTTTCCCGCACCCTTGCCCTGCTGCGGCAGGAAAAGGGAATCTCCCAGCGCAAGGCCGCGAAAGAGCTCGGCATTTCGCAGGCGCTTTTATCCCATTATGAAAATGGAATCCGCGAGCCGGGGCTTGCGTTCGTCAAAAAGGCCTGCGATTACTACCACGTCTCGGCGGACTATCTGCTCGGGCGCACGCTCGATCGCGACGGCGGCATGATCGACGCCGAATCGCTCTACGATTCGAGCGATGAAAAGGGCACGCTGCGCGGCAGCATCGCCGCCACTCTGCAAAAGAAGATGCTCGTCAACACCGCAGGCGTCCTCTTTGAGCTGCTCGGCAAAACGAACGACCGCACGCTCATCGCGTCGGCGGGCGGCTATCTCGGCGGGGCGTTCTACCAGCTCTACCGCGCGCTGCACCGCGCAAGCGGCGGGAAAGAGGGATACTTTGGCCTTGACGCAACGGCCTACCGCTCCGGCGCGGTGGACGCGCAGATGCGCGCGGACTACATCGCCTATGTTTCCTCTCTTGAGACTCTCACAGAGAAGGACGGCGCATTTGCCACCATGGAGGACGAGGCGCTCGCGGCGCTCTATCCGGGGCTGATGCAGAGTGTGACGCAGGTTTTACACAGCACGGAAGAAAAAACCAATTCCCTGCTTGGCAGGAAATAAGGAAGAAAGACTATGAACGAAAAGAACATCAGAAATTTCAGTATCATCGCGCATATCGACCACGGCAAGTCGACGCTGGCGGACCGGCTGCTTGAAAAGTGCAATGCCGTCTCCGCGCGCGAGATGTCGGATCAGATCCTCGACAACATGGACTTGGAGCGCGAGCGCGGCATCACCATCAAGGCGCGCGCCGTCACCTTCGACTATACCGCTGCCGACGGCGAGGTCTACACCCTCAACCTCATCGACACGCCGGGTCACGTCGACTTCAACTACGAGGTCTCGCGCTCGCTCGCAGCCTGCGAGGGCGCGCTGCTCGTCGTCGACGCCTCGCAGGGCATTGAGGCGCAGACCCTTGCCAACACCTATCTTGCGATGGAGCACGACCTTGAGATCCGCCCCGTGCTCAACAAGATCGACCTGCCCGCCGCCGACCCCAAGCGCGTCAAGCAGGAAATCGAGGACATTCTGGCGATCCCCGCCGAGGACGCGCCGGAAATTTCCGCCAAGCAGGGCATCAACATCGAGGCCGTGCTCGAGGACATCGTGCAGCATCTTCCCTGCCCGCAGGGTGATGCGAACGCCCCCTTGCAGGCGCTCATTTTCGACAGCTATTACGACGCTTATCGCGGTGTCATCGTCTACATGCGCTTGAAGCAGGGCACCTTGAAGCCCGGCATGGAGGTCAAGATGATGGCCACGGGCGCGACGTTCAAGGTGCTCGAGTGCGGCCTGATGCGCCCGCTGGGCTTAGAGCCTGCCAAGCAGCTCGAGGCGGGTGAGGTCGGCTACTTCACCGCGAGCATCAAGGACGTGCACGAGACGCAGATCGGCGACACGGTCACGGGCGTCGAGCATCCCGCGAGCGAGCCGCTGCCAGGTTACCGCAAGGTGCGCTCGATGGTCTACTGCGGCATTTACACCGAGGACGGCAGCAAATACCCCGATCTTCGCGACGCGCTGGAAAAATTGCAGCTCAACGACGCTTCGCTGACGTTTGAGCCGGAATCGTCCGTGGCGCTGGGCTTCGGCTTCCGCTGCGGCTTCCTCGGCATGCTCCACATGGAGGTCATTCAGGAGCGTCTTGAACGCGAATTTGACTTAGACCTCGTCACCACGCTCCCGAGCGTCATCTACGAGGTATACAAGACCGACGGCACGATGGTGCGCGTCGACAACCCGCACAACTACCCCGACCCCGCGCACATCGAGCACGCCGAGGAGCCCTACGTCAAGGTGACGATCGTCACGCCGCCCGATTACGTCGGCAATATCATGCCGATGTGTCAGGACCGCCGCGGCGAGTTCAAGGACATGCAGTACCTCGACACCTACCTTGTCGAGATGCATTACGAAATGCCGCTCAACGAGATCATCTACGACTTTTTCGACACGCTCAAGGCCAACACCAAGGGTTACGCCTCGCTCGACTACGAGCTCTCCGGCTATCGCGCGAGTGAGCTTGTCAAGGTTGATATTCTGCTCAACGGCGATCAGGTGGACGCGCTGTCGTTCATCGCGCATAAGGACAAGGCCTACGCCCGCGCGAGAAAGCTGTGCGAAAAGCTCAAGGACAATATCCCCCGCCAGCTCTTCGAGATCCCCATTCAGGCGGCCATCGGCGGGCGCATTATCGCGCGCGAGACCGTCAAGGCCATGCGCAAGGACGTTCTCGCCAAGTGCTACGGCGGCGACATCAGCCGAAAGAAAAAACTACTCGAAAAGCAGAAGGAGGGCAAAAAGAAAATGCGCTCGCTCGGCACCGTGCAGGTGCCGACGGAGGCCTTCCTTGCCGTCCTCAAGCTGGACGAATAATAAAAACACCATCGGAAATACAGTGAAGGAGTGCGATCAGATATGCTTTTGGACCATTATGTCAGCGCCATGGACAGCTGGAAGGGCCGCATCGACAGCGACACGGACTACGATGCCTTCCGCTGGCACCAGTGGGTGCAGCCCATCGACCTGAACGACGGCAGCGCGCCGTTCACCGGCAAGCTCGGGTTTGCGTTTGTCGGCTTTTGCAGCGACAAGGGCGTTGCGCGCAACAAGGGACGCACGGGCACGGCGCTCGCGCCGGATTTTGTGCGCGGACAGATGTCGGGCCTTCCCTGCACCTTCTCGCAGGAAGTCAAGCTCTTCGACGCGGGCGATATCGTCTGCGACGAGATCTCGCTTGAAGAGGGCCAGCGCGAGCTGGGCGTCGCCGTGGAGGAGATCCTGCGCCGCAAGCTCTTCCCCATCGTGCTCGGCGGCGGCCATGAGACGACCTTCGGTCACTTTCAGGGACAGCACAACTTTCTGAAAGACAGGGAGAAAACGCCGGAGCTCGGCATCATCAATTTCGACGCGCACTTCGACCTGCGCCCCTATGACATGGGCAACTCCTCGGGCACGATGTTCCGCCAGATCGCGGATGTGTGCCGCGCCGAGGGAACGCCCTATCACTATTTCCCCATCGGCATTCAGCAGCACAGCAACACCGTGAGCCTTTTCAAAAAGGCCGAGGAGCTGGGCGTTGACTATGTGCTCGCCAAGGAATTGCAGACCTCAAACCTTGAGACGATTCTTGAGCGCCTCGACCAGTACCTCTACCAGTGCGACGACACTTACATCACCGTCTGCACGGACGTGTTTTCCTCCGCGTTTGCCCCGGGTGTCAGCGCGCCGCAGTCGCTCGGCCTTGACCCCGAGATCGTGCTGCCGCTCATCAAGCACGTGCTGCGCACGCGCAAGGTGCGCGGGTTCGACATCTGCGAGATCTCGCCGCGCTTCGACCAGGACAACACCACGGCGAACCTCGGCGCGGTCATCATCTTCGCCGTGGTCAACACGCTTTGCCGTCTCAACGGCCTGAGCCTGTGACCGGCGGCAAACAACTTCTTTATATATTCTTAACGCTCTGACCATTTCCTTTTTCCCGGCGTTGCGGTATAGTAAAATCAGCGAAACTGTAAACAGGAGTGAGCTTCTTGAGGCATATTTTTATCATCAATCCTGCTGCCGGAAAAAAGGACGGCCGCCAGCGCGTGTACACGATGGCCGAGGCGCTGAAAAAGAACCACAATTTAGACGTTGAGTGTATGCTGACCAAATCGCGCGGGCATGCGACGGCTTTGACGCGCACCATTGCGGAGACGGGCGACTATGTCCGCTTTTACGCCTGCGGCGGCGACGGCACGGTCAACGAGATCACCAACGGCATCGCGGGCTTTCCCAACGCCGCGATGACCTGCATCCCCATCGGCACGGGAAACGATTTCCTCAAAAACTTCGGCAAGGACGCCCTGCCGCTTTTTCTGGACGCGGAAAACCTGTGGAACGGCGACGTGACGCCGCTTGATCTGATCGACTGCAACGGCAAGTACTGCCTGACGATCGCCTGCACGGGCATCGACGCGCGCATTGCCGAGAGTGTACATGACTTTGGCGCATCGCCGATGCTTACGGGGCGCGGAAGCTATTTAGCCAGCGTCGCGGCCAACTTCCTCTTCCGCAAGATCGGGCGCAGATGGCGCGTTACGCTCGACAACGAGGTGATCGAGGGCGACTTTGCGCTTGTTTCCATGTGCAACGGCCGCTATTATGGCGGCGGTTCCACCCCTGTGCCGGAGGCACGCATGACGGACGGCATTTTACATACGGTGCTTGTGAGAAATATCAGTAAGGCGCGCTTTGCGATGCTATTCTCCGATTACAGCGCAGGCAACTACCAAAAGCTGCCGCGCGACGTTGTGCGCGTTTCTACGGCGAAGGTCGTGCGCATTGAAGCGCTTGAGGGCGATCTCACCACCTGTCTCGACGGCGAGAGCATGCACTCTCAGTGCGTGACGCTGAAGCTTGCGGATAAGAAGGTCAACTTCTTTGCGCCCAAGGGCTGTGACCCGGACGCGACGGCGCGCTGAGCGGTGAAAAACAAGAGAAAACAGGACGAATGCGACAGCATTCGTCCTGTTTTTTTCTGCGGCGCGGCGGAAGGGGCAGCGCGGTGAAAAAGTTTTTGAATAAGCTGTGAATTTTTGGAAAAACAGCAAAATACCCCTTGCAAATGCCTTAGCAGTGCGCTATGATAGCAGCGTTGGTTAGCACTCGACGAGTTTGAGTGCTAACCAACCTGAGAACGTTAAAAATCTTAAAATATACAAGGAGGCACCAAGCCATGAAACTCACACCGCTTGCCGACCGCGTCATCCTCAAGATGGTCGAGGTCGAAGAGACCACCAAGGGCGGCATCATCCTGACCGCCAGCGCCAAGGAGAAGCCCTCCGTTGCCGAAGTCATTTCCGTCGGCCCCGGCGGCATGGTGGACGGTCACGACGTTGTGATGACCGTCAAGCCCGGCGACAAGGTCATCACCAGCAAGTATGCCGGTACTGAGGTCAAGCTGGACGACGAGGAGTACGTTGTCGTCCGTCAGAGCGATATTCTCGCTATTGTGGAATAATCGAGGAGGTAACAAATTATGTCTAAGCTGATTAAATCCGGTGACGAGGCGCGCAAGGCGCTCGAGGCCGGCGTCAATACCCTTGCCGATACCGTCAAGGTCACCCTCGGCCCCAAGGGCCGCAACGTGGTGCTTGCCAAGAAGTTCGGCGCTCCGCTGATCACCAACGACGGCGTGACCATCGCCAAGGAGATCGAGCTCGACGATCCGTTTGAGAACATGGGCGCGCAGCTTGTGCGCGAAGTTTCCACCAAGACCAACGACGTCGCGGGCGACGGTACCACCACCGCTACCCTGCTCGCCCAGGCCATGGTGCGCGAGGGTCTAAAGAACCTTGCCGCCGGCGCGAACCCCATCGTGATGAAGAAGGGCATGGCCAAGGCCGTTGAGGCCGCTGTTGAGGCCATCAAGGCCAACTCCCAGAAGGTCAACGGCACGGACGACATCGCCCGCGTCGGCACCGTTTCCAGCGGCGACGAGTTCATCGGCAAGCTGATCGCCGAGGCCATGGAGAAGGTCAGCGCCGACGGCGTCATCACCATCGAGGAGTCCAAGACCGCCGAGACCTACAGCGAGGTCGTGGAAGGCATGATGTTCGACCGCGGCTATATCACCCCCTACATGGTCACCGATACCGAGAAGATGGAAGCCATTGTGGACGATCCCTATATCCTGATTACCGATAAGAAGATCTCTGTCATCTCCGACATCCTGCCCCTGCTGGAGCAGATGCTGCAAAGCGGCAAGAAGCTGTTCATCATCGCCGAGGACGTGGAGGGCGAGGCCCTGTCCACCCTGCTGGTGAACCGCCTGAAGGGCGTGCTGAACGTGGTGTGCGTCAAGGCGCCCGGCTTCGGCGATCGCCGCAAGGAGATGCTGCAGGATATCGCCATCCTGACCGGCGGCCAGGTCATCAGCGAGGAGCTGGGCCTGACGCTGAAGGATGCTACCATCGATATGCTGGGCCGCGCCCGTCAGATCAAGGTCACCAAGGAGAACACCATCATCGTGGACGGCATGGGCGACCAGCAGGCCATCAAGGACCGTGTGTCCCAGATCCGTGCCCAGATCGGCGTCACCTCCAGCGAGTACGACAAGGAGAAGCTGCAGGAGCGTCTGGCCAAGCTGGCCGGCGGCGTAGCTGTCATCAAGGTCGGTGCTGCCACCGAGACCGAGATGAAGGAAAAGAAGCTGCGCATCGAGGACGCGCTGAACGCGACCCGCGCGGCTGTGGAAGAGGGCATCGTTGCCGGCGGCGGTACCGCCTATGTCAACGCTGTTCCCGCTGTGGAAAAGCTCATCAGCGAGGTTGAGGGCGATGAGAAGACGGGTGTTCAGATCATCGTCAAGGCGCTGCAGGAGCCGATCCGCCAGATCGCGGCCAACGCCGGTATCGACGGCAGCGTCGTGCTTGAGAAGATCAAGACCAGCGGTAAGGTCGGCTACGGCTTCGACGCCTACAAGGAAGTCTACTGCGACATGATCTCTGCGGGTATCGTTGACCCCGCGAAGGTCACGCGCTCCGCTCTGGAGAACGCCGCTTCCGTCAGCGCCATGGTGCTCACCACCGAGTCCCTCGTTGCCGACAAGCCCGAGCCTCCCGCACCGGCCGCTCCCGCCGGCATGGGCGACATGGGCGGCATGTACTAAGAGAATACGCCAGGCGGCGCCTGCTTTCAGCGGGCGCCGTTTTTTTTGCCGTAAACCAAAGTTGTAAACCTTTATGAAAATAATGGTTGACAGACGGGGGGCTTTGTGGTTTAATGCTACAGTAATCTTACTGTGGCCCGGCGATGACCGGGGCGTATTCTGGGAGGAATTCTATTATGAGCGAAATGCAGCAGGCGGCAGTGGCCGCCAAAAAGTCGAAGATGAGTGTGCGGGACATCTGCTACGCAGGCCTCTTCGCGGCGGTCATCGCCGTGATGGCGCAGATCTCCATTCCGATGCCCATGGGCGTGCCCATGACCATGCAGACCTTTGCCATCACGCTGGCGGCTGTGGTGCTGGGCAGCAAGCTCTCCACCATTTCGAGCCTTATCTATATCATTATGGGCGCGGTGGGCCTTCCGGTCCTCGCCAACTTCTCCGGCGGCTTTGATAAGTTCGTCGGCCCCACCGGCGGCTTTCTGATCTCCTTCCCCCTGATGGCCTTCATCATCGGCTGGGGCGCGGAGCACCGCAAGGACTTCAAGGGCGCGTATGTGATCGCGCTGGTCGTCGGCACGGTGGTCAACTATGTGGTGGGCGTGGCACTGTTCTGCGCCGTGGCCAAGGCGAGCGTCGCCACCGGCATCAACGCCTGCGTGCTGCCCTTCATTCCCACCGCCATCATCAAGGCGATCCTCGCCTCCGTGATCGGCTTTGCCATCAGGGAGCGTGTGCCGGAGCTGAAGAAATGATCCATCTGCGTCCCCACCACCTGCTGTGCACGCAGGGTTACTCGGGCAAGGGCTACGACGAGAACTTTGTTGCGCACATGAACGAAGTCGTGCACGAACTGAGAAATGTGCCCGGCACCAGGATCATGCTGACCTTCTCCACGGACACGCTCTGCTCCTGCTGCCCCCACAAGGAGGGCGAGGATCTGTGCGACACGCAGGAAAAGGTGAAGCGCTTCGACCGCAAGACGATCGAGTACTTCGGCCTTGAGGAGAAGGAGTACGTTTATCAGGACTTGATCCGCGAGATCGACGAAAAGATGACGAGCGAAATGCTCGCGGACATTTGCCGGGATTGCGAATGGTTCCCCATCAGCGCCTGCCGGAAGAATATCTGCGGCAACAAGTGAAATTTGTGAAAGCGACGAAAGGCGAAGCTGACCGGCTGGTCGGCTTCGCCTTTTTCCTCGTTTGCAGCAGCGCGCGCAGCTCGCTGACCTGCTCTGCTGTAAGAGCGCGCTTTGGCAGGAGGTATACCTCCTGTGTGTTGACATAGAGAAGATACATGGAGCTGAGCTCATAAACGCAGGCAAGCTTCGTGATGAGAAAAGAAGAGTCGCCCTTGTGCGACGGAATACAGATGCGAATACGATGGGCGTCGATCGTGACGTCGTAGTCGCACACGAGCGTGTTGTGGGGAGAGGCCAGATACTGCCGGATGCCCTTCTCCGCACCAGCGAAGAGAAAAATGCCTCAGATCAGATAGGCGAGGGCAAGAAAAAATACGAGATAATTCACCGTTCCCAACCCCAGTGCGCCGCCGATGGCATAGAGTATGGAAACGCCGAGCACGAGGAACATGATTTGCAGCGCGCGGCGGTGGCGCAGAAAAAGACCGTAATAGGTCGCCTTGCGAAAGTCGGAAACGGTGATGGAATAGTTTACATGGATCGTCTGCATAATGAGCACCTTTCTGCGGCGTAAAAGATGTTTCTATTATACGGGTTGCGGTCGGAATTGCAAGAGAGTGTTTCCGTTTTCCGGGAATCGAAAAGGAGGAGAACGAATTGATCAGTGGTTTGGACTATTTTCGGGAATTGAACTTTGCCTCCGTGCTGCTGCGGTTGGTGCTGGCGATGGTATTCGGCGGCATGATCGGCCTTGAGCGCGGACGCAAGCACCGCGCGGCAGGCTTTCGCACCTATATGCTCGTCTGCCTCGGGTCGGCGCTGACCAGCATTCTGAGCCAGTATTTGTTCGTGCAGCTCGGTACCGTCTGGGCGGAGATCGCCGTGACGACCGGCAAGCAGGTCGACGTGAGCCGCCTTGGAGCAAAGGTTTACAGCGGCATCGGCTTTCTGGCTGCCGGTACGATCATCGTCACCGGCAGGCAGGAGGTCAAGGGAATGACGACTGCCGCGGGACTTTGGGCATCTGCATGCATGGGCATCGCCATCGGCGCGGGGTTCTATGAGTGCGTGATTATCGCGTTCGTGCTGATGTTTCTGTGCATTCACTTCCTGCCGGTGGTGGAGGTGTATCTGCTGGAAAACGCGCGTAATATGAATATCTACGTGGAGCTCAAGTCGCTCAATGAGCTTGGTGTGCTGCTCAGCCATGTCAAGGCGCAGGGCGTGCAGATCTACGGCGTGGAGATCGACCGCGGCGGAGAGGAGTATCACCGCTATCCCAGCGCGGTGCTCAGCGTCCGGCTCAGTGCGCATCAGCAGCATCCACAGATCCTGGCGGCGCTGTCTGAGGTTCATGGCGTGACCATGATCGACGAGATTTGAGGGGGAGAGGATCGCAATGCTATCTATTTTTGACGGATTACGGGATATCACACTTGCTTCCGTTGCGTTCCGGCTGATCCTGAGCACACTGTGCGGCGGGATCGTGGGCATGGAGCGCGAATTCAAGCGCCGCAGCGCCGGCTTCCGCACCCACATTCTGATCTGCCTTGGTGCGGCCATGACCACGCTGACGAGCGAATTCTGGCTTGTGTATATGCGCTACTATCTGGACGCTGCCCGTCTGGGCGCAGGCGTCGTCGCCGGTATGGGCTTCATCGGCGCGGGTACGATCATTGTCACGCGCCGCCAGCGCGTCAAGGGGCTCACTACGGCCGCCGGCCTGTGGACGGTCGCGGTCGTCGGCCTTGCCATCGGCGCGGGCTTTTACGAGGGCGGGTTGTTGACGACTGTTCTGATCCTGCTGGCGGAGATGCTCTTTTCCAAGCTGGAATATCACATCATGGCCACCGCGCCCGAGATCAATCTTTTCATCGAGTATGAGGATCGCTCCGCGCTCGACCGTGTACTCAAGCTCTACCGCGACAGGCAGATCAAGGTTTCCAACATGGAGATCACCCGTCAGCCCGGCGGTGAGGGGAACGATGCCGCCTGCGCGCTCTTTACGCTGCGCTTGAACAAGCACTGCCCGGCCGGAACGATCATTTCGGATATCTGCGCGATGGGCGGCGTTCGGAACGTTGAGGAGATCTGACGAAGAAAATAAGAAAATCGGCGCCTTAGTAGGCGCCGATTTTTCTGCTCAGGCGTCCCCCTGCATGGGGATAAACAGCGTGTCAGCCATGTTGGTGAGCGCTTCCGCGCTCGCGCCGGTATCGACGCTCAGGCTGTACTCGATGCCGGGGACAATGTCGAACCAGATGATCTTGCCCGCGCCGCCCTCATCGTAGGAAAGCTGCGCGTCACAGTAGCTGACCTTGCCCGCTGTGCTGAGCGAGAAGCTGCCAAGGCCGGAAATATCCACAAGTTCCAGCTCTCCCGGCGCGGTGCGGTAGACCCAGCGCACGCCGCTCAACGTGAAGGCGGTCTCTGCCACGGTGCGGCCGTTCTGTGAAAAGACGCTGATGACAATGTCCTCTGCTCCCTCGGGCGCGGTGGCAAGCTCCTGCCCGAGTCCCGCGGCGAGAATTCTGGCGTTTTCGAGCAGCTCTGCATCGCTGCCGCTGCTGCTCACGCACCACTGCTGCCCCTCATCGGGCAGGAACCAGCTCACATAGCCGGTGAGGTGATTCGTGCACAGCTGAAGCTGCGCCTCCCCCACCGTCCAGCTCAGATCCTGATCCCAGGTCTCATAGAGGCCGGAGATGTCCTCTGGGTCGGACGTTCTGGCTGCGCGGCAGGTGTATGCCGTGCCGTCGAGCGTGTAGCTTGCCTGTACCATCTCTGCGCCGGTTTCGTCCGCGTTGAGCGCGGTGAACGCGGCGTTCTCCGCGCCGTCGGGCAGGGTGAGCGCGTAGCCCATCGCGCGGATCTGCGCAAGCGTGGTATCCGACCACGGGTTGGCGATCTGAACGTTGCCGCCGTTGCCGGGGGGATCGCCTGTTTTGCTGCTGTTCCACGGCTGTAAGATCACGGCCGCGGCAACGACGCATACGCATGCGGCGGTTGCCGCAGCGCGCGCCCGGATATGGTTCTTCTTCATCGGTCTTTGTGCCTCCTCAAGCATGGTCTGATCAGCGGCGCGCTGAAAGACGTCAAATTTTCGATCGTTCATATGGCAATATCCTCCTTGAGCATCGCCTCGCGCAGACGGTTTCGCGTGCGGAAGAGCGAGGATTTTACTTTTTCCGCGCTGCACCCGCATGCCGCTGCGATCTCGCTGACGCTTTCCCCGTACCAGTAGCGGCGGACAAAGAAAACGCGGTTTTCCCTTGTCTGTGCGCGCAGAAAGGCTTGAAGCCAGATGCTGAATTCTGAAGCTTCCACGCTTTTTTGCGTGTCATCTGCGCCCACAAGGCAGGGCTCGAGCTCTTCGAACGCTTCGGTCAGCGCGCTGGCGCGTTTTCCCGCACCGTTGTAGGAGAGTTTGTCGAGCGCCAGATTGCGCGCGATGCGCGCGAGAAAGGCGCCCAGTACCCGCGGTTTTTCGGGCGGAATGGAATTCCATGTGCGGATCCATACGTCGCTCAGGCACTCCTCCGCGTCGCGCTCGTCCGGCAGAATGCGCCGGATCACGCTGCGGCAGAGCCTGCCGTATTTTTGCTCGCTTTGTGCGATGCCGTCTTCGCTGCGCTCATAATAGAGCCGGACGATCTCTTCATCGTTCAAGACGATCACCTCTCTTTTCTTTCATGCATGAAGGACGTTTGGTTCGTCTTCACCTGTACAGACGAAATGCGGGGGGAAAAGGTTGCGCGCTTTGCTGCAATTTTTTTGCTTTGACAGATATGCTTCGTTCGCGTAGAATAGATATAATATCATTTTAGCAGGAGAACCTATGAAAAAACAACTTGCAGCGCTGCTGCTCCTTCTTTTTGTGTTCTCGCTCTCCGGCTGCGGCGAAAAAGCTGCCGAGAGCGAGGCGCGCACGGTCTACGCCATGGACACGGTGATGAACCTGACGGTTTACGGCGAAAAGGCTGCCTCCGCGCTCGAAAACGCGGAAAAAGAACTGCATACCTTAGACGGAGCAGTCCTCTCCCGCACGGCGGAGGGCAGCGAGCTTTCCGCACTCAACGCAGCGAACGGGGAAGCCGTTTCGTATGCCGCGGACGACCCACTGCCGGAACTCATCGAAACGGCGCTTACCATCTCGGAGGCAACGGACGGCGCATTTGACCCGACGCTTGCCCCCGTGCTCGACGCCTGGGGCTTTACAAAGGATACGCACCGCGTGCCGTCTGCTGATGAGCTGGCGGCGCTGCTTGCCCGCACGGGGCGCGACAAGATCGCGCTCGAAAAAACGGCGGACGGCTATTTGGTCACACTCTCCGGCGGCGCGCAGCTCGACCTCGGCGGCATCGCCAAGGGCTACGCGGCGGATCTTCTGCGCGCGCAGCTTGAAAAAGAGGGCGTCACCTCGGCGACGCTCGACCTCGGCGGCGATGTGTTCGTCATGGGAAAAAAGAGCGACGGCAGCGACTGGCGTATCGCTGTTAAAGACCCCAGCGATACGGAGAGCTATCTTGGCATCGTGTCCGCGTCAGATGCGTTCATCGTGACCTCCGGCGTGTACGAGCGCTGCTTTGAGGAAAACGGCGTGCGCTACCATCACATTCTCGATCCCAAAACCGGCTGCCCTGCGGAAAGCGGGCTCGTCAGCGTCACGGTGCTGTGCAAAAACGGCGCATGGGCGGACGCGCTCTCGACGGCGTGCTTTGTCCTCGGCACGGACAAAGCGCTTGCGCTGCGCGACGGCCTTGCCGCGCAGGGGGTCGCCTTTGAGCTCGTTTTCGTCACCGATGACGGGCGCGTGCTCTATACCGGCGGCCTTGCCGCCGCCTTTACACCAAACGAGGAAAGCGGGTACACCTATGAATCGCTCGCCTAAGCTCAAGCCGACGCTCTGGGACGCGCTCGTGGTGCTCGCGGTGCTGGCGCTGGCGGGACTTCTTGCCGCGCGCCCGTTTCTCGCTGCGAAGACGGCGGGCGAGCTGACGGTCAGCATCAGTGTCGACGGCGAGACCGTTGAGCGCTGCGCGCTCAGCACCTACGAGGGCGGCACTTACAAAAGCCGCGGCTATACGCTTACCGTGGAGGCGGCAGACGGCGCGGTATACGTCGCCTCAAGCGACTGCCCGAATCAGGACTGCGTGCATTCCGGCGCGATCTCGCGCGCGGGGCAGAGCATTGTCTGCCTTCCCGCCCGCGTGGCGGTCACACTGGAGGGTGCGGCGTCCGACTATGACCTGATCGCGGGGTGAGCGCATGAAGATCAAAACAAGAGAGCTGACGCTCTGCGCGGTGCTCGCGGCGCTCGCGCTTGCGCTATCCTACATGGAGTCGTTTTTCCCGCTCGCGCTCATTGTGCCGCTGCCGGGCGTCAAGCTCGGCCTTGCCAATATCGTTACGCTCTACGCGCTCTATGCCCTCGGCTTTCCGAGCGCGCTTGCCATATTGCTCGTGCGCTGCACGCTCGGCGCGCTGTTCGCGGGCAACGCCTCAGCACTGCTGTTCTCGCTGCTCGGCGGGCTGGCGGCACTTCTGGCGATGGCGCTTTTGCGCAAGGCGAAAGGACTCAGCATCTTTGGCGTTTCCATCGCCGGTGCGGCGGCGCATAACATAGGGCAGGTCTGCGCCGCGATGCTGACGCTCGGTTCGAGCGCGCCGCTCTATTACCTGCCGTTTCTGCTGCTGGTGTCGCTCTTCACGGGCGCGTTCAGCGGCCTTATTACTGCGTGTTTGTTCCGCGCGATGGCGCACACACCCTACGGGACGAAGGGAGAGAATCACCATGGATAAAAAGGACGAGATCATCCTCCAGCAGCTTGACGTTATCCGCACGATGACGCACAACAGCCTCAATCGCATGGGCAGCGACTTCTGGGGCGCGCCGCTGACGCCGGACGCGCCGAGATCCGCCGCGCCCAAAGCAAACGCGCCGGGGCGCACGGACAGCGCAAAGCCCGAGAAGACCGCCGCCTCCACAGGCGCGGACGAGAAGAAAGAAGAGGAAGCGCCGCTTCCCCCGCCGGAGAAGATCGAAGATCTCAAGGCGGAGCTGGACGGCTACATTGGTCTCGGCGAGATCAAGCGCGAGGTGAATAACCTCATCAACATGGCGACTGTCTTTATGCGGCGCGAGGAGATGGGGCTTCCCAACGCGGACTTTTCGCTCCACATGGTCTTTACCGGCAACCCCGGCACGGGCAAGACGATGATCGCGCGCTTGATGGCGCGCATCTACCGTTCGCTCGGCATACTCTCGAAGGGACAGCTTGTCGAGGTCGACCGCAGCGGCCTTGTCGCGGGATACGTGGGACAGACGGCCATCAAGACGAGCAAGGTCATCGAAAAGGCACTCGGCGGCGTGCTGTTCATTGACGAAGCCTACGCCCTCAACGGCAAGGGTGACAACGACTTCGGTCAGGAGGCCATCGACACGCTCCTCAAGGCGATGGAGGATCACCGCGACGACCTTGTGGTCATCGTGGCGGGCTATGACGGCCTGATGGAGAAATTCATTCATTCGAACCCCGGCCTGGAGTCCCGCTTCAACCGCTACCTGCACTTCGACGACTATTCGCTCGACGAGATGCTCGAAATTTTCAAGATGCGCTGCCGCAAGTCGCTCTACACGCTCTCACCCGACGCCGAGGAGGACGTGAAGGACTTCATCCGCGACGAGAATGCCGACGGCGTGACCTTCGGCAACGCGCGCGGCGTGCGCAACCTCTTTGAGCAGATCTTGACCGCGCAGGCCAACCGCCTTGCGAAGATGGAGCACTTCACGAAGGAAGACCTTATGATACTCACGCGCGACGATGTGCTCCATGCCCGCGGCATGGAGGAGGACGTGACGGCAGCCGAGGTCGAAGCGGGCCTTGCAGAGAAAAAAGAAACGTCCTCCGGCGCAGAAGCACCGAAGGACGAAGCGTGATTCGATTCAAATAAAAAAGAAAGGGATGCTCTGCATCCCTTTCTTTTTTATTTGTCAATGCTTGCCATGTGCTCGAGCAGGCGGACGACCATGCTGGAATAACCCCATTCATTGTCGTACCAGGCGATCAGCTTGACGAAGCTGTCGTCGAGCATGATGCCGGCGGTCTCGTCGAAAATGCTCGGGTGCGAGTTGGCGACAAGATCCTGAGAGACGATCTGGTCGCTCGTGTAGGCGAGGATGCCCTTAAGGGGACCTTTGCTTGCGCGGTGAATGGCCTCGCAGATCTCCTGATAAGTGGTCGGTCTCTTGAGCTGTGCGGTCAGGTCGACGACGGAAACGTCGGCCGTGGGAACGCGGAAGCTCATACCGGTCATCTTGCCCTTGAGCTCGGGAATGACCTTGCCGACAGCCTTGGCAGCACCCGTGGAGGAGGGAATGATGTTGTTGAAGACCGAGCGGCCGGTGCGCCAGTCGCTGCCGCCGCGGGCATCAACGGTCTTCTGCTTGGACGTGGAGGCATGAATGGTAGACATGAGCGCGCGCTCGATGCCGAACGTATCGTTGATGACCTTGGTGAGGGGAGCTAAGCTGTTGGTGGTGCAGGAGGCGTTCGA
>ENA-UOJG01001602-UOJG01001602.1-human-gut-metagenome-genome-assembly--contig:-C47-NODE-1602-length-22943-cov-18.934944_pt1 | contig 22943 bp, 19 predicted proteins | sample MGYA00242340_ERZ723887 | MGnify/ENA metagenome assembly ERZ723887 | reverse complement strand
TGCGCTGGCTGACCAACTACTCCCGCGCCCGCGGTGAGCGTACCATGGCCGAGCGTCTGGCAGGTGAGATCATGGACGCCGCCAACAACACCGGCAGCGCCGTGAAGAAGCGCGAGGATACCCACAAGATGGCCGAATCCAACAAGGCATTCGCCCACTTCCGTTGGTAATCCCGCAACACATTGTATTATTCGTAAAAGGAGAACGGTATGCCGAGAAAGGTTACACTGGAAAATACAAGAAATATCGGCATCATGGCCCACATCGACGCAGGCAAGACCACGACCACAGAGCGTATTCTGTACTACACGGGCGTGAACTACAAGTTGGGTGAGACGCACGAGGGTACTGCAACCATGGACTGGATGGAGCAGGAGCAGGAGCGTGGTATCACCATCACCTCCGCAGCTACCACCTGCTACTGGAAAGGCAGTGAGAACCAGTTCCCCCAGACGCGCATCAACATCATCGACACCCCGGGCCACGTGGACTTCACCGTGGAAGTGGAACGTTCTCTGCGCGTGCTGGACGGCTCTGTGACCGTCATGTGCGCCAAGGGCGGCGTTGAACCCCAGTCTGAGACTGTGTGGCGTCAGGCGGATCACTACCATGTCCCCCGGATGATCTACGTCAACAAAATGGACATCACCGGTGCGGATTTCTTCCACGTTCTGGACATGGTGCACGATCGTCTGAAGGCCAATGCTGTGCCTATCCAGTTGCCCATCGGAAAAGAGGATACCTTCCGCGGTATCATCGATCTGGTGGAGATGAATGCTGATATCTACTACGATCAGCTGGGCAAGGATGTCCGCGTCGAGCCGATCCCCGAGGATATGGTGGATCTGGCCGAGGAATACCGCGAGAAACTGCTGGACGCCGTTTCCATGTTCGATGACGAGATCATGGAGATGTATCTGGAGGGTCAGGAGATCCCGGCCAAGAAGATCCGCACGGCTATCCGCAAGGCCACCTGCGCTGTGGAAATGGTGCCGGTCACCTGCGGCAGCTCTTACCGCAACAAGGGTGTTCAGAAGCTGCTGGACGCCATCGTGGACTATATGCCCGCTCCCACGGATGTGCCCGCTATCGTGGGTACCCATCCCAAGACCGAAGAGGAAGAGGACCGCAAGCCCTCTGACGACGAGCCCTTTGCCGCGCTGGCATTCAAGATCATGACCGACCCCTATGTGGGCCGTCTGACCTTCTTCCGCGTTTACTCCGGTAAGCTGACGGCCGGTTCCTCCGTGCTGAACGCCACCAAGGGCAAGCGCGAGCGCATGGGCCGCATCCTGCAGATGCACGCCAACCACCGCGAGGATATCGACACGGTGTATGCCGGCGATATCGCCGCCGTCGTGGGTCTGAAGAACACCACCACCGGCGACACCCTGTGCGATGAGGGCCATCCCATCATCCTTGAGTCCATGGAGTTCCCTGAGCCCGTCATCCGCGTGGCCATCGAGCCCAAGACCAAGGCCGGTGAGGAGAAGATGACCATCGCCCTGATGAAGCTGGCGGAGGAGGATCCCACCTTCCGCACCTACACCGACGAGGAGACGGGGCAAACCATCATCGCCGGTATGGGCGAGCTGCATCTGGAGATCATCGTGGACCGCCTGCTGCGCGAGTTCAAGGTGGAGGCCAACGTGGGCGCACCTCAGGTGGCCTATAAGGAGACCATCCGCAAGGCCGTGGAGCAGGAGACCAAGTACTCCCGCCAGACTGGCGGTAAGGGCCAGTACGGTCACGTCAAGATCCGTGTGGAGCCCAATGAGTCCGGCAAGGGCTACGAGTTCGAGAACAAGGTCGTGGGCGGCGCCATCCCCAAGGAGTATATCCCCGCGGTGGATGCCGGTATCCGGGGCGCCATGCTGTCCGGTACTGTGGCCGGTTATCCCGTTGTGGATGTGAAGGTCACCCTGTACGACGGTTCTTATCACGAGGTGGACTCCTCTGAAATGGCGTTCAAGATCGCCGGTTCCATGGCCTTCAAGGAGGCTATGCGCAAGGCCGATCCCACGCTGCTGGAGCCTATCATGAAGGTGTGCGTCATCGTACCCGACGAGTATATGGGCGATGTCATCGGCGACCTGAACAGCCGCCGTGGCCAGATTCAAGGCTATGAGATGCGCTCCGGCGCACAGCAGATCGACGCTTTCGTGCCGCTGGCCGAGATGTTCGGCTACGCCACCGATCTGCGCTCCCGTACTCAGGGCCGCGGCCAGTACACCATGGAGCCCAGCCACTATATCGAGCTGCCCAAGAGCCTGCAGGAGAAGCTGATCAACAAGCGTACCGGCCGGGAAAATTATTAAATCTTGAAATAGAGATTGATTTTCCTGCGCGAATACGGTAAAATGACAATGTTGAACGCATTGCAGCGTCCCGCACCAAAAACAAGATCAATTTAAAACATGATACAAACTGTTTAAGGAGGATTTTTTCAAATGGCTAAGCAGAAATTTGAGAGAACTAAGCCCCATGTAAACATCGGTACCATCGGCCACATCGACCATGGTAAGACCACCCTGACCGCTGCCATCACCAAGTATCTGGCCATGCAGGGCAAGGCTGAGTACACTGACTACTCTTCCATCGATAAGGCTCCCGAAGAGCGCGAGCGTGGTATCACCATCAACACCGCTCACGTCGAGTACGAGACCGAGAAGCGTCACTACGCTCACGTCGACTGCCCGGGCCACGCCGACTATATCAAGAACATGATCACCGGTGCTGCCCAGATGGACGGCGCTATCCTGGTCATCGCTGCCTCCGACGGCCCCATGGCTCAGACTCGTGAGCACCTGCTGCTGGCCCGTCAGGTTAACGTTCCTTCCGTGCTGGTGTTCCTGAACAAGTGCGATCAGGTCGACGACGAGGAGCTGCTGGAGCTGGTCGAGATGGAAGTTCGCGAGCTGCTGGACTTCTATGGCTTCCCTGGCGACGACACCCCCATCATCCGTGGTTCCGCTCTAAACGCTCTGGTTTCCGAGTCCACCGATCCCAACGCTCCCGAGTATGCCTGCATCAAGGAGCTGATGGACGCTGTTGACAGCTGGATCCCCACCCCCGACCGCAAGGAGGATATGCCCTTCCTGATGCCCGTCGAGGACGTGTTCACCATCTCCGGCCGTGGTACCGTTGCTACCGGCCGTGTGGAGCGTGGTAAGCTGAACCTGAACGAGAAGGTCGAGATCGTCGGTCTGTCCGATGAGAAGCGCGAGACCGTCGTTACCGGTATCGAGATGTTCCACAAGCTGCTGGACTACGCTGAGGCCGGCGATAACATCGGCGCCCTGCTGCGTGGTGTTGCCAAGACCGAGATCGAGCGCGGTCAGGTTCTGTCCAAGCCCGGTTCCATCCATCCTCTGACCAAGTTCGTGGGCCAGGTCTACGTTCTGACCAAGGATGAAGGCGGCCGTCACACCCCCTTCTTCAACAACTATCGTCCCCAGTTCTACTTCCGTACCACCGACGTGACCGGCATCATCACCCTGCCCGAGGGCACCGAGATGTGCATGCCCGGCGATAACGTCGACATGAAGGTCGAGCTGATCACCCCCATCGCTATCGAGAAGGGTCTGCGTTTCGCTATCCGTGAGGGCGGCCGTACCGTCGGTTCCGGCGTCGTCATCGAGATTGAGCAGTAATCGAATTTCAAAGCAAAAAAAAGAAAGGCCGCAAGGCCTTTCTTTTTTTGTGTCCTTATGTTTCCGGGAATACCAGATCGGACTGGAAGCCACCCTGTCCCGTTGCGATAATGTCGCCGCCGATGATCTGATCGCCCCACAGGTACAGGTTCGCCTGCACGCCCTGCGAGATATCCGGATAATTGGTGACGGTGTAGGTATACCGCTTCACGGCCTGCCCGGTGAATTCGGCAAAGGGTAGATTCTGGCCCTTTTGCAGCTTGGCATAGTCTGCCCACTCGTTTTCCAGCGTTTCCGGCAGCTGGAGATCCAGCGTTTCGATGGGCTGCGGCTCCACCTGCCAGCCCAGTCCCTCCAGAAATGCCACACGCGCCTCCGGCGTGGCGGCGGTGATGATCTCCGGTTCCTTTTCGCCGCCGAAGCAACCAGCCAGCAGCAGCGCCGAGCCGATCACCATGCCCAGCGCCAGAGAGAGCAGCGCCATGCGCCGCCGCGTGATATGGATAACACGCATTCCATCAACTCCTTTGTAGATGCTTATTCCCAAGGAGCGGAAAATATGCTATACTGTGCCTATCGGATGCAAGGAGGCGGCTATGGAACGGTTGGATAAGGTGATCGCCAACAGAGGCGTGGCCTCCCGGCGGGAGGTAAAGGCGCTGGTGAGGCAGGGGCGTGTGCTGGTAGACGGCGTGCCCGCCGCTGCGCCGGATATGAAGGTGGCGGCAGAGACGGCGGTCATCACCGTGGATGGCATGACGCTGGGCAGTGAGCGGCACATCTATCTGCTGCTGCATAAGCCTGCCGGAGTGCTGACGGCCACCGAGGATAAGCGCCAGCCCACCGTGCTGGATCTGATCCCGCAGGAGTGGCGGCGCCGTGATCTGGCGCCGGTGGGGCGGCTGGACAAGGATACGGAGGGTCTGCTGCTGCTGACGGACGACGGCGAGCTGACCCACCGCCTGCTGAGTCCCAAATACCATGTGGACAAGGTGTATTATGCCCGTGTGGAGGGCGTGCCGGATGAACAGGATGCGGCGGCCTTTGCCGAAGGGCTGCTGCTGGGCGACGGCCTGCAATGCCTGTCGGCCAAGCTGGAGCCGCTGGGCGACGGCGAATGTCTCGTGACGCTGCGGGAGGGCAAATTCCATCAGGTGAAGCGAATGCTGGCCAGCCGGGGAAAGCCGGTGCAATATCTGAAACGCCTGTCTATGGGGCCGCTTCGTCTGGAGCCGGAGCTGGCGGCGGGACAGTGCCGTTTGCTGACGGAGGAGGAGCTTTTTGCCCTGCGTAATGTATGCGGCTTGTGATCATATCGACAAACCGCCAAAAGATTTCAGATATTTTTTGTGAGAAAGATAAAAAAAGACTTGCAAAACCGTGATTCTGACGATATAATATTGGCAACCCCTTGGCAGTTTGCACAAACTGTCCGGCGGCGCTTTGAAGAGAGAGCAGGAGGGCTTGTTATGTCCGGAAGAATTTTCCAGAATGTAGTGCTGCAATTCAAGGAGACCACCGACCGCACCATCGGCGTCATTGACGCGGAGGGAACCGTTATCGCATGCAGCGAGCTGACGGGTATCGGCAAGAAGTGGAGCAAATATGTGGAGACCATCCAGCAGGCCGACGGCGAGTGCGTGGCGCTGGAGGGCAAGACGTTCAAGGCCCTGCCCGGCTGGGGCGGCCACTTTGATTACGCCGTGTTTGCCAGCGGCGACGACGGCATCGGCCGCACCGTGTGCGCCATGGCCGCTGTGGCGCTGAACTCCGCCAAGAGCTATTATGAGGAGAAGCACGACAAGGGCTCCTTCATGAAAAACATCATTTCGGACAACATCCTCATCAGCGATATCTACATGCGGGCCAAGGAGCTCCATGTGGCCGCCGAGGTGAACCGCGGCGTGTTTGTGATCCGCCCGGTGGACGACCGGATGGAGTCTGCCCCGCTGGATCTGGTGCAGAGCCTGTTCCCCGACCGGCAGAACGACTTCGTTCTCAGCGTGGGCGAGCAGGACGTGGTGCTGATCCACCAGATGGACAAAAACGCCACCTCCACCGATCTGGAAAAGGTGGCCCTGCGGGTGGAGGAAGCCCTGCGCATCGACGGCGAGAGCAGCGTGTTCGTGGGTATCGGCACCATGGCCCAGCACCTGCGTGAGCTGGCCAAGGCCTATAAGGAGGCCCAGATCGCCATTGAGGTGGGCAAGGTGTTCGACACCGAGCGCTATGTCATCAACTATGAGAATCTGGGCATCGGCCGCCTGATCTATCAGCTGCCCACCACCTTGTGCGAGATGTTCCTGCAGGAGGTGTTCAAGAAGAATCCCATCGACGCGCTGGATCAGGAGACGCTGTTCACCATCTACAAGTTCTTTGAGAACAACCTGAACGTGTCCGAGACCGCCCGCAAGCTGTTCGTCCACCGCAATACGCTGGTGTACCGGCTGGAGAAGATCAAGAAGCTGACCGGCCTTGACCTACGGGAGTTTGACGACGCCATTACCTTCAAGGTAGCGCTGATGGTCAAGAAGTATCTGACCAGCCGCGGCATCGAAGCGTAAAAAGCGAAAGAGACGGCATTCAGCCGTCTCTTTTTTAGAAGCAGGGATCGCCAGACAAGGGCGGCCTGAAGTAGAGAGAGGAGACACGGTCGCCGGAGGCAGGCTGTGGACGAGGCCATGATCGCGAAATACAAGACGATTTCTATTATATATGGCGGGCAGGGCAGGCGCTACGCGCAGCTCCTGAATGACCGCATCACAGCAGTAGCCAAGAAGGAGCGCTATCCCATCGCGGCGAAAATGATCATGGAGTCCATCCTGACCAGAGAACTGCTGAGCGACGTGATGGATCTGTTTCGGGAAAGTGAATTCTGCGTGGCATTCCTGACGGCGGATGATATCTGCGTGATCGGGGAGACGAATCACTACCGGCTGAGACAGAATGTGGTTTTTGAGATCGGCATGGCGTTGATCCAGCTGGGCCGTGAGCGCTGCATCCTGCTGAGCGATTTTGACGGCATGACGGCGAACGTGGAGCTGCCCACCGACATGAACAGTCTGGAGATCCGCCAGTTTGCGCCTGACAGGGTAGACGACGTGATCGAGGACGTTCTGAGGAAGATACTGAAGGACAGCGGCCATTCGCTGCTGACGGGTATCGCGTCGGAGGAGATCCCGAGATACAACGATCTGCTGACCCGCAAAGAGTACTACATGGACTACCAGAACCTGTTTGCCCAGCAGCTGTATGCCCAGCCCCTTGAGGGACAGCGTTTTTTCCGGGCGATTCTGGAAAGCTGGTATGAGGAGTGCGCCGCGCTGCCCCATTATGATGAGCGCTGCGTCTATCTCTTTGAGCGGCTGGGCTTTTTGCCGATCCTGAGCGGCATTCCGGAGGCGGACAGCTTCATGGCCCGGTCGGCGGATCTGGTGGAAAACTACAAGGTGTGGGATATTCAGTACTACCACGACACAGAGCTGTTGAACTTTGTGCGGGATCTTGCGGCCAATACCATCGAGTATACCCGCATCAAGACGTCGGCCGGCGGCAATAAGGAGTACCTGTATGAGCGGCTGCTGGAGCGCTTTCAAGAGGAAGAGCTGCTGGGAGTGCACACCATCAATCCCCTAATCCTGATCGTCTATTACGACTATCTGGGGCTGACACACCTGAAGCTGAGCAATACGGACAGGGGACAGGCCCATCTGAAATGCGCGCAGGAAGCGTTTACCAAGGCGCTGTCCTATGTTGACCGTGTGGATATGTCTATGCAGATCTGGGCGGGGTTTCTGTACTTCAATCTGGCCAGAACGTATGCCGGCCAGTCCGATCCCGGTACGGCGGACGGCTGCTTCAAAAAAGCGATCCGTATCCGGGAACGGTGGGTCAAAAGATCGACCTTTAATGTGACGATCCGGAACGCCCTCTCCTATGAGTATTTTCTGGCGAAGGTGGCACACCTTGAGATGTGTGAGCGGTTTGGGCTGCTTGACGGGGAAAGGGTACGGCGAGAGTTTGAAAAGCTGGAGGCGGAGCTGAATACTTACAGCGATTTCGGCGATTATGCCGATCCGCTGTCGGTGATCCGGAGGACGCTGATGGAGCGGAAAAAGACAGGCCGGTGAATCGCATAGATGGATCTTCACGCGCGGCAGCCTTCCGGCTGCCGCGCGTGAAATTTTTTGTCTTGCGCGGGAACATTCTGGGGCGTTTGGTCGTCTATACTAATAATGGCGGATTTTGCATGGCGGATTTACCGAAAATTCATGGTTTTCCTGTTGCCATTTGTTGAGGACTTATATATAATGTAACAAGGCGTGGCTTTTTGCCACAAGATGTTGCTTTTGAGAGAATTTGAGGGAGTGCCATGATTCGATTGACAGATGCGGAGAAGACCTATGAAAACGGCACAAAGGCCATTCGTGGGATCTCATTTCAGATAGATGACGGAGAATTTGTGTTTCTGGTGGGGCCTTCCGGCAGCGGAAAGTCCACCATTATCAAGATGCTGACCGGCGAGGTCGTCCCCACCGGCGGCCGCGTGATGGTCAACGGCTTTTCCATGAGCCGTATCAAGGAAAAACAGCTGCCCCTGATGCGCCGCACCATCGGCGTGATCTTTCAGGATTTCCGCCTGATCGCCAGCCGGACGGTGTATGACAATCTGGCGCTGGCCATGCGGGCGGTGGACGCCTCGCCCCGTGAGATCCGCAGCCGCATTCCCTATGTGCTGGAACTGGTGGGCCTGAAGGGGAAGGAGAACAACTACCCAGACGAGCTCAGCGGCGGCGAGCAGCAGCGCGTCTCCGTGGCTCGTGCGCTGGTGAACAACCCCAGCACCATCGTGGCCGACGAGCCGACCGGTAACCTTGACCCGGCCCGCTCGCTGGAGATCATGACGCTGCTGGAGCGCATCAACGCGCTGGGCACTACGGTGATCGTGGTGACTCACGAGCGGGGACTGGTGAACCACTTCAACAAGCGTGTCATCTATCTGAACAGCGGCCGCGTAGCGGGTGACGCCACCGGTACATACGAAGGGGTGGTGAGCCAATGAAAAATCTGGGATACTTTTTCAAAGAGGGCGCCCGCAGCATGTTCTCCCACGGGTTCATGTCCTTTGCCGCCATCGGCGTGACGGTGGCGTGTCTGCTGATTATGGGGACCTTTTCGCTGGTGGCCTATAACGCCAATGTGAATCTGGCGGACCTGCAAAAGGAAAACGCCATGGTGGCCTTTGTGGACGACTCGCTGACGGAAGCGCAGGCCAAGGCGCTGCAGAGCCAGCTGGAAAAGGTGGACAATGTGGCCGACTGCACCTTTGTCTCACGGCAGGAAGCACGGGACACCTATGTGACCGAATATGACGAGGACGACATGTTCAAGGATCTCCCGTCGGAGGTGTTCCGCCACCGCTATGTGCTCCACCTGACTGATCCCGACCAGATCGCCGCAACCAAGGCGGCTGTGGACGCCATAGAGGGCATCGACGAGGTGCGGGCCGACGAGGTGATCTCGGCGGGCTTCATCACCATCCGCAACGTAGCGGGCGCCATCTCCCTCGTATTGATCGCCGTACTTCTGATGGTGTCGCTGTTTATTATTTCCAATACCATCAAGCTGACCACCTTTGACCGGCGGGAGGAGATCGCCATTATGAAGATGGTGGGCGCGACCGACAGCTTTATCCGCTGGCCCTTTGTGTTTGAGGGCCTGCTGCTGGGCCTGTTCGGCGCGGCGATCGCCTTCGGCCTGCAATGGCTGCTGTACAGTGCCATGGCCAACGGCATCAGTACCTCCGACACCATGCAGCTGCTGGAGGTGGTATCCTTCCGAAGCATCTGGCAGCCGGTGGCGGGTATCTTCGCCGGAGCCGGTGTGGTGATCGGCGTGGGCGGCAGCCTGATGGCCATTCGCCGCTTCCTGAAGGTATGATCGGCAAACCACGCGGAAGGAATTTCCGCACCGGAGGAGGACGAACCATGAAACGAACGACCGCTGGAAAAAGAGCCTTGGCGCTGCTGTGCGCGCTGCTGATGACGGCGTCGCTGCTGCCTGCCATGGCCTACGCCACAACGGACGGCGACACAAAAACCGGCACGACCACGTCCGGCACCAAGACGGATGATAAGAAGAACAGTACCGAGGCCGACAATATCCGCAAGGAGTATAATGACCTGCAGCAGCAGATCAACGGCAAGCGGGAGGAAATGAATAACCTGAAGAAGGAGCTGGACAAGGTCAAGGGCCAGAAGGCCAGCACCCAGAAGCAGAAGAACCTGCTGGATCAGCGCAATGCGGCGCTGACGGATGAGATCGGCCTGCTGGAGCAGCAGATCGACATTACCGCCCGCAGCATCGCCGCCAACGAGGCGCTGGAGGAGCAGCAGACCGAGCTGTTCCACAAGCAGGTGCGCGCGGAGGAGGAGCAGGGCACGCTGTCCTACTGGTCGGTGCTGTTCAAGGCCACCAGCTTCTCCGACCTGATCAGCCGCATCGACTTCATTAACGAGATCGCCCGCTACAACAAGAAGGTCATTTCCGACCTGCAGGAGATCCGTCAGGAGCTGGCGGATGATAAGGCGGCGCTGGAGCAGCAGAGCGAGGAGCTGACCGCCTCCAAGCAGGAATTGGAGGGTCAGATCTCCGAGAGCATGAAGCTGCTGGCGGAGTACATCAAGACCGAGGAGGGAAAGCAGGCGGAGTATGACGCCATCAAGGCCGAGGAGGAGGCGCTGGACGATCTGATCGCCGCGGCCGAGGCCAAGGCCCGTGAGCTGGGCATGGACGACATCGTCGGTACGGTGGGCGGCTATGTGTGGCCCTGCAACGGCATCCGGTGGATCACCTCCAAGTTCGGCGGGCGCAATTCCCCCGGCGGTATCGGCAGCACCAACCATAAGGGCGTGGACATCGGCACCCCCATGGGTACGCCGGTGCTGGCGGCCAAGGCCGGTAAGGTCACTTGGGCCAGCTCCAACGGCGGCTATGGCCAATGCGTCATCATCAGCCACGGCAAGGGCAATTCCACGTTGTACGGCCATCTCAGCGGCTACAACGTGAAGGTTGGTGACATGGTGTCGCAGGGACAGGTCATTGCCTATTCCGGCAACACCGGCAATTCCACCGGTCCCCATCTGCACTTCGGCATTATGGAGAACGACGGCTGGGTGGATCCCCTGACGTATCTGACCGGCTGGCAGTATTACGGTTGATTTTGGATAACCGGCACCTCTGTACCATACACTGGTACAGAGGTGCTTTTTTATGTATGGCTATGTGACATTGGGAAGGCCCGCCGCCGTAGCGCAGCGGCGGATCGAAGGCGTATGGTTCATGGCGGCGGTATTGCCGGAGTCCGGGATCTTGCTGCGGCTGCGCCGCCGCTTCATATGGCGGAAGCTGCGCCACCGCGGCGTAAGACGCTGCGTTATGCCGGAGATGCTGGAGGCGGAAGCCGCCCGATGGGGCATCCTTCCGGTGGAGGTATGCCGCCTGCGGCAGGCGCTGCTGCCGCAGCTGCTGGACAGGCAGGGTGACCTGCGGCGGAAAACGGCGGCCCTGCAGGCGGAGTATGTGACGGCGGCGGTGGCGGAGGCAGCTGTCCTGCTGGCCCGGCGGGTGCGGTATCTGTCATTGGAAATCGGCAGCGGGAGAGAAGTGCTGGAGCGCATCCTGTGGGAGCGATTCGGGCTGACCGTCTGCGGGGTGGGGCAGGCGGCGGTGACGGTGTCCTTCGGCGGCGCGCCGTCGGGAAACACCATCTGTCTGGGGGAGGACTGTCGGCGCTACCAGCGGCTGACCTACCGCCTGACGGCGGGAGAGCCGGAGAACGAGGTGCCGGAACAGCTGCTGGCGGTGCTTTTTGAGGCTGGAGAGATCAAAAAAGAGCAAATTCGCGTAAAAACAATTGAACCCAACGCTTGACAGGTGGACGGAAACTCACTATAATGCAACATGACGCATTGTAATTATAATATAAGTATACCCTATGGCAGATATCTGCGTAGGGGTGCAATAGAAAGGAATGTGCAGCATGGCAAAAGAATTCAAAATGAGCCAGACCCGTTATGACGAGCTGAAACAGGAGCTGGATTACAGCAAGACTACCCGCGCCGACGAAGTGGCTGAACTCATTAAGGAGGCCCGCGGCTTTGGCGATCTGAGCGAAAACAGCGAGTATGACGAGGCCAAAAACGAGCAGGGCAAGCTTTACTCCCGCATCGCGGAGTTGGAGGACATTCTGCTGCACGCCGTCATCGTGGACGAGGCGGAGATGGACTCTGACAAGATCTCCATCGGCTGCAAGGTCGTGGTGACCAATCTGGATACACGAAAACAGCTGCCCGCCTATAAGATCGTGGGCTCTCAGGAGGCCGATGTGATGAATCGCGCCATCAGCGAGGATTCTCCCTTCGGCAAGGCCCTGATGGGCCGCAAGGCGGGCGACGAAGTGATCGTGGAGGCCCCCAAGGGCGCCATCCACTACCGTGTGGACAGTATTGAACGATGAACCCCTCGATCAGCGATCGAGGCTGATGAGATAAGGAGGCCGTTATGGCAGAGCAAAACACCAATGTGACCAACACCAACGAACAGCAGGAGCTGGGCGAGCTGCTCCAGATCCGCCGCGATAAGCTGAAGGCCCTGCAGGACGAGGGCCGCGATCCCTTCCAGATCACCAAGTTTGATGTGACCCATCACGCGCAGGACATCAAGGACAACTTCGACGCGCTGGAGGGTACGCCCGTCCGCGTGGCGGGCCGTCTGATGAGCAAGCGCGGCATGGGCAAGGTGTCCTTCTGCGACATGCAGGACAAGTCCGGCCGCATCCAGATCTACGCCCGCAAGGACGAGATGGACGAGGACAACTACAACCGCTTCAAGAAGTACGATATCGGCGATATCGTGGGCGTGATCGGCGAGGTGTTCCGCACCCAGCGAGGCGAGATGTCCGTCCGCGCCCATGAGATCATCCTGCTGAGCAAGTCCCTGCGTCCCCTGCCGGAGAAGTTCCATGGCCTGACCGACAAGGAGGTACGCTATCGCCAGCGTTATGTGGACCTTATCATGAACCCCGAGAGCAAGCGGAACTTCGAGATCCGCAGCAAGTTCGTATCCTATCTGCGCCGCTATCTGGACTCTCTGGGCTTCATGGAGGTGGAGACGCCTGTTCTCAGCCCCATTGCCGGCGGCGCCAACGCCCGTCCCTTTATCACCCACCACAACGCGCAGGACATCGACATGTATATGCGCATCGCCACCGAGCTGCACCTGAAGCGGCTGATCGTGGGCGGTCTGGAGCGCGTGTATGAGGTGGGCCGCATCTTCCGCAACGAGGGCATGGACACCAAGCACAACCCCGAATTCACCACCTGCGAGCTGTATCAGGCCTATACCAATCTGGACGGCATGATGGATATTCTGGAGGCCATCCTATCCGGTGCGTGCAAGGAGATCCACGGCGGCTATCAGGTCCAGTGGCTGGGCCACGACATCGATCTGACCCCCGGCTGGCCCCGCGTCACCATGGCCGACGCCGTGAAGAACGTCACCGGTGCGGACTTTATGGCCATCGAGGGCGACGATGACGCCGCCGTGGAGCTGGCCAAGAGCGTGGGCGTGGATATGGACGGCGTGTCCCATACCTGGGGCAACGCCCTGTATGAGACCTTTGACCAGAAGGTGGAGGAGACGCTGGTGCAGCCCACCTTCATCACCATGTATCCCGTGGAGGTCAGCCCGCTGGCCAAGCGCAGCCCTGCCGACCCGCACCTGACCGAGCGGTATGAGGCGTTCATCTGCGGCTGCGAGATGGGCAACGCCTTCTCCGAGCTAAACGACCCTATCGACCAGTACGAGCGCTTCAAGGCACAGGCTGAAAAGCGCGCCAACGGCGACGAGGAAGCCGACATGATGGATGACGATTTCGTCATGGCGCTGGAGTACGGTATGCCTCCCACCGGCGGTCTGGGCTTCGGTATCGACCGGTGCAGCATGATGCTGTGCGGCGCGGACTCCATCCGCGATGTGATCCTGTTTCCGACCATGAAGCCCTTGGATGCCGACAAGAAGACGGACAAGCCCGCGGCAGCTGCCGAGGCCGCTCCCGCCGCTCCTGCGGCGGAGGAAAAGATCGACTTCTCCAACGTGGAGATTGAGCCGCTGTTTGCCGATCTGGTGGATTTTGACACCTTCTCCAAGTCCGATTTCCGCGCCGTGAAGATCAAGGCGTGCGAGGCTGTGAAGAAGTCCAAGAAGCTCCTGAAGTTCATTCTGGACGACGGCACCGGCACAGACCGCGTGATCCTGAGCGGTATCCACGAGTATTATGAGCCGGAGGAGCTGGTGGGCAAGACCTGCATCGCCATTACCAACCTGCCGCCCAGACCCATGATGGGTATTGACTCCTGCGGTATGCTGATCTCCGCTGTCCACCACGAGAACGGGGAGGAGAAGCTGCATTTGCTGATGGTGGATCCCCACATTCCGGCCGGTGCAAAGCTCTATTGATCGCGCCAGAAGTCGGCTCACATCGTTTTTAACCCCCGCTGACCCGACAAAGGCTTGTCGGGTCAGCCTTTCCATTCCAATCATAAAGGAGGCGGGAGCCGTGGAAAAGATCACCAGCCGCAGCAATGGGCTGCTGGTTCATATGAAAAAGCTGGCCGCTTCCGCCGCCTATCGCCGGGAGCAGGGTGTGTACCTGTGTGACAGCCCCAAGCTGTTGGCGGAGGCGCTGAAATGGCACGCCCCCGTACGGGAGATCGCCGTCACCGTCGGCACGGCCTTGCCGCCGATCCCGGAGGGCATCCGGGCGGTGGAGGTGCCGGAGGATGTAATGGCTTCCATCTCGCCCATGAAGTCGCCGCAGGGTGCGCTGTTTACGGTGGCGCTGCCAAGCGGGGAAGTGCCCGCGACGCTGCCCGGCAGCCGCTATATGGTGCTGGACGGCGTGCAGGACCCCGGCAACGTGGGCACCATCCTGCGGACGCTGGATGCCTTCGGCTTCGACGGCCTGCTGCTGCTGGAGGGCTGCGCCGACCCGTGGAGCGTCAAGACCGTGCGCTCCTCCATGGGGGCGGTGTTCCGCCGCCCCGTGTGGTGCATGAAGGCGGAGAACTTGCCCGGCCTGCTGGCACGCAGCGGCCTGCCCCTGTATGGCACGGCCCTGCGGGAGGATACGGAGGATGTCCGCGCCGTATCCCTTGACCGCTGCGCCATCGCCATCGGCAGCGAGGGACAGGGCATCCGCGATACGGTGCTGGATATGTGCCAGAAAACGTTAAAAATTCCCATGACGGACCGCTGCGAGTCGCTGAACGCGGCCATTGCCGCCGCGGTGCTGCTGTGGGAGAGCTATCGGTAACAGGAAAGTGAGGTGCGGGCCATGGCGGCGCTGAAATACTGGGTCTGGCTGACCACGCTGCCGGGCCTGACGGACAGCAGCAAAACGCTGCTGATGGAGCATTTTTCCTCACCGGAGGACGTATACTATGCCCGCGAGGAAGCGCTGTGGCAGGTGGACGGGCTGAAAAAGGAGCAGGCGGTGCTGCTGGAAAACAAGTCGCTGGCGATGGCCGACCGTGTGCTGGCGGACTGCGCCAGAAAGAATATCTTTATCGTCACCATGGCCGACGCCCTGTATCCGGAGCGGCTGCGGAACATCTATCAGCCGCCGCTGCTGCTGTACGGCAAGGGTGCCATGCCCCTCTTTGACGAGGAGGCGGCGGTGGCCGTGGTAGGCACCCGCTCCTGCACGCCCTACGGCATCCACTGTGCCGAAAAGCTGGGCTATGAGCTGACCCAGCAGGGCGGTATGGTAGTATCCGGCATGGCCAAGGGCGTGGACGCGGCCGCCATGAAGGGCGCGCTGCGGTTCGGCGGCTTTACCTGCGGCGTTCTGGGCGGCGGTGTGGATGTGGTCTATCCGGCGGAGAACCGGCGGCTGTATGAGGATATCGCCGCCACCGGCGTGTTGCTGTCGGAGTATCCGCCTCAGGCGGAGCCGGAGGCGTGGCATTTTCCGGTCAGGAACCGGATCATCAGCGGCCTGAGCGTGGCCGCCGTGGTGGTGGAGGCCCCGGAGCGCTCCGGGGCGCTGATTACCGCCCACAACGCGGCGGAGCAGGGCAGGGAGGTGTTCGCCGTCCCCGGCCCTATCGACGCGCCCAACAGCGCCGGATGCCACCGGTTGATCCGGGAGGGCGCGGGACTTGCCACCTGCGCATGGGACATTCTGGGGGAGTTCGAGAGCCGGTATCCCCATAAGCTGCGGCGTCAGTCCCCACCGCCAATGCCGCCGCTGCCCCATCTGGCGGGCGCGCCCAGAACGGCGGCGGAAAGGATCAAATTCGAGCCGGAAGCGTCGCAGACGCCTGTTCTGCCCTGCCTGACGGCAGAGGAGCTGGACGGACTGCCGGAGGAGCAGCGCCTTGTGCTGCGTGCGCTGGCAACCGATACGCCGAAGCTCAGCGACCAGCTGGCGGAGGAAGCACAATTACCCATCCAGCGGGTACTGCCGGCGCTGACGCTGCTGGAGATCAGCGGCTGGGCGGCCCAGAACGGCGCACGGAGCTTTGTGCGTACCGTGGAGCTGCCCCCACAAGAGTAGGAAGGAAAAGGAATTAAGAGAGCATGAGCAAAAAAAATCTGGTGATCGTGGAGTCTCCCGCCAAGGCGAAGACCATTGGCAAATATTTGGGGCCGGACTATCAGGTCACGGCCTGCATGGGCCACCTGCGCGACCTGCCCAAGAGCACCCTTGGCGTGGATATTGAGCACGATTTTGAACCTGAATATAAACCCATCCGCGGAAAAGAGGAGCTGATCCGCCAGCTGAAAAAGGACGCCGCCGCCAGCGACACCGTCTACCTCGCCACCGACCCGGACCGCGAGGGAGAGGCCATTTCATGGCATTTGCAGCATCTGCTGAACCTGCCGGATGACAAGACCAAGCGCGTTACCTTCAACGAGATCACCCGCAAGGTGGTGGGCGAGAGTATCGCCCATCCCCGCGCCATCGATCAGGATCTGGTGGACGCCCAGCAGGCCCGCCGTGTGCTGGACCGCGTGGTGGGTTATCAGATCTCTCCGGTGATGTGGAAGAAGATCCGCCGGGGTCTGTCCGCCGGCCGTGTCCAGAGCGTGGCTACCCGCATGGTGTTTGACCGGGATCAGGAGATCGCCGGGTTCCAGCCGCAGGAGTACTGGATACTGGACGCGGTGCTGGAAAACGTGGAGAAGGCCGCCTTCAAGGCCCATTACTATGGCCGCAACGGCAAAAAGTATGAGCCCCAGACACAGGCAGACGTGCAGGCCATCATGGACGAGCTGCGCAGCGCCGCCTTTGCCGTGAAATCGGTGAAGCGCACCGACAAGAACCGCTCCCCGTCCCCTCCCTTTACCACCTCCACCATGCAGCAGGAGGCCTCCCGCAAGCTGAACATGACGCCCCGCCGCACCATGGCCATCGCCCAGCAGCTGTATGAGGGCGTGGATATCACCGGCGAGGGCACCGTGGGTCTGATCACCTACATGCGTACCGACTCGCTGCGTATCAGCGACGAGGCGCAGCGGGACGCCCGCGAGTTTATCAAGAGCCGCTACGGCGAGGGCTATGTGCCTGCCGCCGCCCGTCAGTATAAGGCAAAGGCCGGGGCGCAGGACGCCCACGAAGCCATCCGCCCCAGCAACGTGACATTGACGCCGGAGGCCATCCGGGGCGACCTGACACCGGAGCAGTACCGTTTGTACCGCCTGATCTGGAGCCGTTTTCTGGCCAGCCAGATGGCAAACGCCGTCTATGACAGCGTGTCGGTGGACATCAGCGCCGACGCACACCTGTTCCGTGCCACCGCCAGCAAGCTGAAATTCTCCGGCTATACCGCCGTGTACGAGGAGAGCCGGGATGACGACGACAAGGAGGAGAAGGAGCCCGCTCTGCCCGACCTGCGGGAGGGAGAGACCCTGTCCCTGAAGGACTTTGTTCCCAGCCAGCATTTCACCACGCCGCCCGCCCACTATACCGAGGCGGCGCTGATCCGCGCCATGGAGGAAAACGGCATCGGCCGTCCCTCCACCTACGCGCCTACCGTGTCCACCATTCTGGACCGCCGCTATGTGAAAAAGGAGGGCAAATACCTTCTTATCACCAATCTGGGCAAGGCGGTCACCACTTGGATGGAGAAGTATTTCTCCGATATTGCCGACCTGAAGTTCACCGCCAACATGGAGCAGCGGCTGGACGATGTGGAGGAGGGCAAGCTGCCTTGGAAGCAGGTGCTGCGCCAGTTCTATGACGACGGCTTTGCCCAGCACCTGACCGACGCCGAGGCGGGCGACTATATCCGTCCCGAGCCCACCGTCAGCGACGAGCTGTGCCCCGTGTGCGGCCGCAATCTGGTGGAGCGGGAGGGCCGGTTCGGCCCGTTCCTTGCCTGCCCCGGCTATCCGGAGTGCACCTTCACCATGCCGCTGGTGGTGGAGATGCCGGGCCGCTGCCCCAAGTGCGGCGGACGGCTCATGAAGCGCAGCGGCACCAGCAAGACCTCCGGCAAGCAGTATACCTACTACTGCTGCGAGTTCACCAACAACAAGAAGGGCGAGCGCACCTGCGATTTCATGACGTGGGATGTGCCTACCAAGGAGGATTGTCCCCTCTGCGGCCAGACCATGTTCAAGCGGGCGGGCCGGGGTTTCAGCAAGCCCTTCTGCGTCAATGAGAAGTGCGCCAACTTCCTGCCGGAGGACAAGCGGGGCTATCACCGCAAGAAGGACACCGCAGCCGAGGGCGGCGAGACTGCCGCTGAGACGGCGGAGGCACCGGCGGAGGAAAAGACCGCAAAGAAGCCTGCCGCCAAGAAGGCGGCAGCCAAGACCACGGCGGCGAAAAAGACCACCGCTGTGAAAAAGACTGCCACGGCAAGGAAAACCGCCACGAAGAAAGCGGGCACCACCAAAAAGACCACCGCCAAGAAGGCGGAGGAGAAAGGCGGCGCGGAATGAACCCTGTGACTGTGATCGGCGCGGGTCTGGCCGGAAGCGAGTGCGCGTGGCAGCTGGCCCAGCGGGGTATCCCCGTGATCCTGCGGGAGATGAAGCCCCTCAAGCGCACCCCCGCCCATGTGACCGATGATTTTGCCGAGCTGTGCTGCTCCAACTCCCTGCGGGGCGCGGGTCTGGAAAACGCCGTGGGCCTGCTCAAGGAGGAGCTGCGGCGGCTGGACAGCCTGATCCTGCGGTGCGCCGATGCCACGGCGGTGCCTGCCGGCGGCGCGCTGGCGGTGGATCGCCACGGCTTTGCCGCCATGGTGACCGAGGCCATCCGCAGCCACCCCAATATCACCGTGGTGGCGGAGGAGGTGACGGACATCCCGGCGGGGGATGTGGTCATCGCCTCCGGCCCCCTGACCTCCGACGCGCTGGCGGACAAGCTGGCGGCGCTGTTCGGCAGCACCGACACCCTGCACTTTTTCGACGCCGCCGCGCCGCTGGTGGCCTTTGACAGTGTGGATATGACCAGCGCCTACTTTGCCAGCCGCTATGACAAGGGTACGCCGGACTACATCAACTGCCCCATGGATAAGGAGCAGTATCTGGCCTTCTGGCAGGCGCTGACCGCCGCCGAGGAGGCGGAGGTCCACGGCTTCGAGGATAAGAACGTGTTCGAGGGCTGCATGCCTGTGGAGGTCATGGCCCGCCGGGGTGAGGATACTCTGCGGTTCGGCCCACTGAAGCCCAAGGGCCTGCCGGACCCGAAAACGGGCCGCGACCCTTACGCCGTGGTGCAGCTGCGCAAGGACAACGCCGACGGCACCATCTATAATCTGGTGGGCTTCCAGACCCATCTGAAATGGCCGGAGCAGAAGCGGGTGTTCTCCATGATCCCCGCCCTCCACGATGCCCGGTTCCTGCGCTACGGCGTCATGCACCGCAACACCTATCTGGATTCGCCCCGGCTCCTTGACCGGTACTACCGGCTCAGGAGCGACCCCCGTATTGCCTTTGCTGGACAGATGACCGGCGTGGAGGGCTATGTGGAGTCCTGCGCCAGCGGCTTTCTGGCGGGCGTGGAGCTGGCCCGGCGGCGGCTGGGCAAGGCACCCATCGACTTCCAGCGGGAGACTGCCATCGGCGCGCTGGGCCTGTACGTCAGCAACGAGTCCGTGGCGGAGTTCCAGCCTATGAACATCAACTTCGGCATCATCCCGCCCTTGGACCACCGGGTGAAGGGCAAGCGCAACAAAAACGCCGAGCTGAGCCAGCGGTCGCTGGCCATCATCGATGCCATCCGGGAGGAGGTACTGGCAAAATGAGGATCATCGTAGACGCCATGGGCGGCGATAACGCGCCGCTGGCCATCGTCAAGGGCGCGGTACAGGGGCAGAAGCGCTGGGGCGTGGACATCACCCTCACCGGCGACGAGACCGCCATCCGCAATGCCCTGTCCCAGTGCGGCATCAGTGAACTGCCGCAGGGCATGGATATCGTCCCCACCACCGAGGAGGTCACCATGGAGGACGATCCCGCCACGGTGTTCCGCCGGAAGAAGGATAGCTCCATGGGCGTGGGCCTGACGCTGCTGCGTGACGGCAAGGGCGACGCCTTCATCTCCGCCGGCTCCACCGGTGCGCTGCTGACCGGGGCCACCCTCATCACCAAGCGCATCCGGGGCATCCGCCGGGCCGCCATGGCGCCGGTCATGCCCACCACCACCGGACGCTGCGTGCTGATCGACTGCGGCGCCAACGCCGAGTGTACGCCGGAGTATCTGCTGCAATTCGCCTATCTGGGCAGCTTTTACGCCAGCCATGTGCTGGGGATCGAGAATCCCCGCGTGGGCCTGCTGAACATCGGCGTGGAGGCGGAGAAGGGCACCGACCTCCAGCGCCAGACCCGTGAGCTGCTGCTGAAGCAGGAGCGGCTGAACTTCATCGGCAATATCGAGGCCAAGGAGGCCATCAAGGGCGGCTGCGACGTGCTGGTGACCGACGGCTTTTCCGGCAACGTGATGCTGAAAACCATCGAGGGCATCGGCTCCTACGCCGGAAGCTCCCTGAAGGCCATTTTCAAGAGAAACCTGCTGACCAAGCTGGCGGGCGCCATGGTGCTGCCGGGGCTGAACGCCTTCAAGGAGCAGCTGGATCCCAACAAGGTGGGCGGTACGGCCTTCATCGGCATCTCCAGGCCAGTTATCAAGGCACACGGCTCCTCCAACGACGAGGCTATCGAGAATGCCATCGGTCAGGCGAAGGAAGTGGCTATGAGCGGACTGGTGGACGAGATTGCCGCTCATGTGGAAGAAATGACGGTCAACGCCTAAATCAAGAGAAATTTACGAAAAAGGTATTGACAGGCCAGTAGGATTGCCGTATTATTTTTCAAGATAATGCAATCTGAAAGGAGGAGTAACTTCCTATGACACCGGAGACGATCTTCAAAACCATGCAAGATCTGATCGCGGAGCAGTTTGCCATTGATGCAGACGAAGTGACCATGGATAGTTCCTTTGTGGACGATCTGGGCGCGGATTCCGTGGATCTGGTGGAGCTGGTGATGGCGATGGAGGAGGAATTCGACATCGGCGAGATCGATGAAGAGGATCTGCAATCCCTCAAGACCGTTGGCGACTGCGTCCGCTATCTCAGCAGCCACATTGAGTGATACTTGTACATAGAAAGAAAACCCCACCGATGTGGGGTTTTCTTTTCGGAAATTTGTTTTGGGCCACCGCCCATGGGATCCGCACTGTGGGATATCGTGGGCGACGGCCCGGAAGGGATGGGAAGCATGGAATCTTTACATCAACTGGAGGAACGGCTGGGCTATACGTTCACCAACAGTGAGCTGCTGCGCAGCGCCCTGTACCACAGCTCCTACGCCAACGAGCACCGGGGCATGGGCATCGCCAGCAACGAGCGGCTGGAGTTTCTGGGCGACGCGGTGCTGGGCTTCGTGTCGGCGGACTATCTGTACCGCAAGCACCCCGACCTGCCGGAGGGCGAGCTGACCCGCATCCGCGCCGCACTGGTGTGCGAGGAGAGCCTGCATGAGGTGGCGCAGAGCCTGCATCTGGGCGACTTTCTGATGCTGGGCAAGGGTGAGGAGAGCGGCGGCGGCCGCCGCCGTCCGTCCATTCTGGCAGACGCGGTGGAGGCGGTGCTGGCCGCGGTGTATCTGGATGGCGGCATTGACAAGGTGCGCGCCCTGATCCACCGTATCCTGCTGGAAAAGGAGCAGGAGCAGGAGGTGGAGAACCGCCGCCGGGACTGCAAGACTGAATTGCAGGAGCTGGTGCAGCGCAAGCCCAATCAGGTGCTGCACTATGAACCAGTGTCCGAGAGCGGCCCAGATCACGCCAAGGTATTTGCCGTGGCGGTGACGCTGAACGGTCAGGTCATCGGCCTTGGCTCCGGCCACAGCAAGAAGGAGGCGGAGCAGTCCGCCGCCCGCGCCGCGCTGGAGCAGATGAAGTAAGCTGGCCACAAGGCGGCGCACCCAAAGGCCCCTTTGTGTAAAGGGGGCTGGCTCGGCGTAAGCCGAGACTGGGGGATTGTCTGTATTATAGGATGGCTTGCGGACAACCCCTCCGGCAAAAATCAAAGATTTTTGCCACCTCCCCTTGCACAGGAGAGGCTTAGAAAAGAATCTCTGCCCTGACGCGCCGCGTCAGGGCATTTTTCTATCCCCACAAAAATTTTCCGTGGGTTTTGGGCGAAAATGGTGTAGTATAGAGTAGAGACACATCCGGAGGGGAGGGGATACGGTTGGACGAGCGGACGCTGATGGCGAAGATCGCAGGCGGCGACGAGGCCGCGCTGCATGCGCTTCTGCGGCAGTACGGGCCGCTGATCCGGTACATCCTGCGGCCCATCCTGACGGATGAGCGGGACCGGGAGGAGTGCTATGCCGATATCTCCCTGAAGATCTGGCAGACGGCGGACAGCTTCGACGGCGACAAGGGTGCGCTGAAAGCATGGCTGACGGTGCTGAGCCGCAACGCCGCGCTGAACCATGCCCGCCGCACCCGGACGGATGCCCCATTGGAGGAGACCGTGCCCCACACCGGCGGCAGCGCCGAGGAGGAGTTGCTGCGCCGGGAGCGCCAGCGGCGGCTGCAGGCCGCCATCGCGGGTCTGCTGCCGGAGGATCGGAGCCTGTTCTATCGAAAATACTACTACTGCCAGTCCACCGCCCAGATGGCCGCCGAGCTGTGCCTGACAGAGCGTGCGGTGGAGGGGCGGCTGTACCGCCTGCGGCAAAAGCTGCGGCGGCTGTTGGGAG
>ENA-UOJG01001598-UOJG01001598.1-human-gut-metagenome-genome-assembly--contig:-C47-NODE-1598-length-23026-cov-8.544992_pt1 | contig 23026 bp, 22 predicted proteins | sample MGYA00242340_ERZ723887 | MGnify/ENA metagenome assembly ERZ723887 | reverse complement strand
GTACATGATAGCACGCTTCCAACCCGAAGTCAACACTTTTTTTCGATTTTTTTGGCTTCTTTTTTTGAAAGTTGTCTTTTCCGAACTTTTTTCAATTTTACAAGTCAAAACTTTCTTCTTATTCCCGAAACTTTTATTTTTCCGTTCTCCATATTGTTCGCCGTTTATCCTTGCCCCTCCAAATTGCCTTCTCCAAACCCTGCTTATAGAAGCCAAATTCCAAAACGAAATTGCTTTTTTATCCTTTTCGGGCTATACTACCTTATTGAAAACGTATGTACTGAGGAAGTGGCTTCATTGAAACTTGGAATCGTCGGTTTGCCTAACGTAGGCAAAAGCACCCTTTTTAACGCAATTACCCGCGCAGGCGCTCAGGCCGCGAACTATCCCTTCTGCACCATCGAGCCCAACACCGGCGTGGTTCCCGTTCCAGATTCCCGCCTGGACGTGCTGGCCGCCATGTACCAGCCCAAAAAGGTCACCCCCGCCACAGTTGAGTTTGTGGATATCGCCGGCCTGGTCAAGGGCGCCAGCCGGGGCGAGGGCCTGGGCAATAAGTTCCTTTCCCACATCCGCGAGGTGGACGCCATTGTGCACGTCGTTCGCTGCTTTGAGGATGAGAACATCATCCATGTGGATGGCTCCATCGATCCCGCACGGGATATCGAGGTTATTCAGCTGGAGCTCATCTTTGCCGATCTTGAAACCGTAGAGCGCCGCACCGATAAGGCCCAGCACCTCCTGCGCAACGGCGATAAGCGCATGGCCATGGAGGCCGACTTGGGCGCGCGCCTGAAGGCGCATCTGGAATCCGGCAAGCCCGTGCGCACCTTCCCTATGAACAGCGACGAGCGCGAGATCGTCGCCTCCTGGTTCCTTCTCACGGATAAGCCCGTCATCTATGCCGCCAACATTGCCGATAGCGATATTGGGGACGGCATGGATGACCTGCCCTATGTGCAGGCTGTGCGCAAAATTGCGGACGCCGAGGGCTCCCAGGTGTTCACCGTCAGCGCGCAAATAGAGGAAGAAATCGCGCAGATGGAGCCCGAGGAAAAGCAGGAATTCCTAAGCGAGCTTGGCTTGGGCCAAAGCGGCCTGGATCGCCTGATCACCGCCTGCTACTCCTTGCTGGGCCTCATTTCCTTTCTCACTGCGGGCGCGGATGAATGCCGCGCCTGGACCATCGTCAACGGCACCAAAGCGCCCCAGGCCGCCGGCAAAATCCATACCGATTTTGAGCGCGGCTTCATCCGGGCCGAGGTCGTCGCCTTCGACGACCTCAACGCGCTGGGCAGCATGGCCGCCTGCCGCGACAAGGGCCTGGTTCGCAGCGAGGGCAAGGACTATGTTATGAAGGACGGCGATATCGTCCTTTTCCGCTTCAACGTCTAATCTATCAAAGGAGGAACCTCCATGTCACGGCTCTCCTTCTTCTTCAAACGCCTGGTTCGTATGGACTGGAAGGCCATGTGGAAAACCACCGCGCTGCTTACGCAGCGCAGCGGCAAAAGCCGTATCTGGTTGCTGTGCGATATGCTGCGCTGTGCGCTCAAGTATAACGCCGGCTATATGGATTATAAAATTGCGCAGATGTACCGTTTGAACGATGAGCAGCGCAAAACCCAAATTACCCGCGGCCTGAGCAATACCATCGTGCGCCGCATGAACGACAAGGCGTATTGGTACCTCTTTGACGATAAGGCCACCTTCAACGAGCTGTTCAAAGAGGAAGTCGGCCGCGGCTGGATGAAAATCTCCGCCAGTACGGATCCCGCCTCCTTTGTTTCCTTCCTGCAAACCTACCCGGATATCATCGCCAAGCCGCTGGAGGGCAGCAGCGGCGTGGGCATCGCCCGCTACACGGCGCAGCATTGGCTGGGGCGCGAGGCCGCTTTTCTTCAGGAGCTGTTGGATAACCACATCGGCATCATTGAGGAGCGCGTCATCCAGCATCCCCGCATGATGGCCATGTGTCCCACATCCGTCAATACCATCCGCATCGCCACCCTCCTGGGCGATAAAAAGCAGGGCATCGTCTACGCCTTCCTGCGCATCGGCAACGGCAACGTCATGGATAACGTCGATCAGGGCGGTATGGCTGCGCGCGTCGATCTGGCCACCGGCAAGCTGCTCACCGTCGGCGCGGATAAGCAGGGCAACACCTATACCGAGCACCCCATCACCCATACGCCCATCATCGGTTTTGAGGTGCCGTTTTTTGAGGAAGCCAAGGCCATGTGCCTCAAGGCTGCCCAGAAGGTGCCCCAGATGCGTTTTGTGGCCTGGGATGTAGCCATTACCGAGAAAGGCCCCGTATTCATCGAGGGCAACAGCTTCCCCAGCCACGCCGTTCCCCAGTTTGCCGCGCATTATCCCGATGGCATCGGCATCATGCGCGAATTCCGCGAGTTCATTGATATTTAAGCCGCGCATACCAAAAGCCGCTCCACGGCCTGCCTGCTGGCCATGGAGCGGCTTTGCTGTGTGCCCGCTTAACGGTGTTCTTCCGTCATGCGTTTGAGCGCCTTGCGCACCTGCGGGAACGCGATCACCACCGCGCAAATCGCCAAATCCACAAACACGAACGAGTTGTACGATACCGAGTACACAAACGGAGAGAGGCCCGTACCCTCGGCATATTCCGCAAAGAACACCACGCCGCTAAGCACGTGGCACACAAAGCGGCCTATGCCCGCCAGCAGCACGCCCACCAGCCAGCCGTAGGTATCGGGCAGCTTGCGTGCAATGCCGGCCAGCGCAATGCAGCCAAACGCCAGCGGGTAATCCAAAATCGCCTGTATCGGGCCTACAATCCAGGGATCCTGAATCATCTGCAAAAAGCCGTAGGCAATGCCAACCACAAGCCCCGGCGCCGTGCCGTAGCTGTAAGCAAACGCGATAATCGGCAGCAGCGAGGCCGCCGTTACCGATCCTCCCTGCGGCAGCTTGAACAGGCGAATGTAGCTAAGCAAAAAGCTCAGCGCCATGCAAATAGCCGCGTTGGCGAGCATGCGGGTCGTCCATTTCTGGCGGTTGCGCGCGATCACAAACAGCGCGGCGGCGCACACGATCAGTACCCCTACAAGAATCCAGCCGGTCAGGTTTACATCCTCAAATTTAAAAGCCATGTTTCTTCCTCCTTCCAGCGTTTGAACCCACATGCCGCCATCGGTACAAAAAATGCCGCCATCCGTATGGATGGCGGCAACGAAAACGCTTTTGCGATCTTTCGTATCTTTCGCTTCCCTACGGTAGGATTGCCTACATCAGGTTCAAAGGGACCGGCCTCAGGCAAGGCCATCTCAGCATTTCTGCGCCCCTAGCGGTTGTTTGGTTCAGGGGTATTATAGCACCGGCTGCGTATTTGTCAAGTCCGCGCTTCATTTGGATTGCGGGTTGAAGCGGCTGTGGGAAAATACGCCAGCTCTCCATTTTTGTTGTGAGCTGTGGCAAGTTGGTCTGGATGCTTTTTTCACTTCCGTCGGCTCGTCAGACGTTAATGTATACATCTTTCCCGTTGGATTCTTTTTGCATATGTTGTATAGGAACGCAAAACGTGATATAATAACTTATCATAAATAAGGAGAAATGGCTGTGATAAAGTTTCGCTTGAGAGTGCAATTAGCCCTTCATGATATGAATCAGAAACAGTTATCCGAAATAACGGGAATCCGTCCATCGACTGTTTCCGCCATTTGCACAGGTTCCATTAAAGAGCTGCCTGTTGGCGTTCTGAACAGGGTTTGTTCCGCGCTCGGCTGCCAGCCTGGCGATCTGATGGAATACATACCAGATGAAGAATAGTTACCGTTGCGGAGGCCTTCTGTATGTGCATATGCTATATCGTAGGCGCGGGTGATTTTGCGCCGCGCGGCTTTTCGCCCGGCCCGGAGGATTTGATCATCGCGGCGGATGGCGGCCTGCGTCCGCTCCTTGCCATGGGCGTAACGCCCAACCTGCTTTTGGGCGATCTGGATTCCCTGGGGGATTTTCCGCTTCCGCCCGGGTTGCCCATGGAGCGGCATCCCGTTCAAAAGGACGATACCGATACCGGCCTGGCGCTCACACGGGGCTGGGAGCTAGGCTATCGCCGCTTTGCGCTCTATGGCGGCAGCGGCGGGCGAATCGGCCATCTGCTGGCAAACCTGCAAAGCATGTGCCGCCTAAGCCGTATGGGCGCGTCGCTGCGCCTGGCCGCCCGCGATTACGATGCCTACGCCCTTACCAACGGCACGCTCACCCTGCCCCCGCTTCCCAAGGGAACGCTTGTCAGCGTGTTTTGCAATGGCGACCGCGCCCTGGGCGTTACCCTGCGCGGCCTTCTCTATCCGCTCTCGGAGCACACGCTCACCTGCGATTTTCCCCTGGGCGTAAGCAATCAGGTGCTTCAGGACGGCGTTCCCGCGCAAATCACCGTGCGGCAGGGCACGCTGCTGGTTTTCCACGCAGCGCAAAATCCGCCTTGCCATTCCGTTTGAAATGCGGTATCATGAACCCCTAGCTTTTTGTTGAAAGGATGGATTTTCCCATGGCAGAAGAACGCAAAACCCTTCAGGAAATGACCGAAACCACCGAAAAGCCCAAACGCGACCGCAAAAACTGGGTCGCCTTTGTGGAAAGCGACGTTGTAAATTTTCTCACTCTCAACGAGATTGAAAAAATGACCATTGATGACGGCGAGGGCAATAAGGCAAAGCTCACCCGCCGCAAGGACGGCAGCGTTTACGTGGAGTGCACCAGCTCTAACGTGCTCTAAGCGCCGCCTGTGTAAGGAGCAAGCCGTTCATGAGCCATTTCTTCGCCTATCTGGACCGCCTCCGGCTCATACGCCGCTGGGGGCTCATGCGCAACACCGTGCCGGAAAACGATATGGAGCACAGTATGCAAACCGCGCTCATCGCCCACGGCCTAGCGGTGCTTGCCAAAACCCGTTATCAGCGTGAGATCGACCCCGAGCGCGTGGCCATGCTGGCCCTGTATCATGATGTGAGCGAGGTCGTTACCGGCGATCTGCCCACGACGGTCAAATACAAAACCCCCGGCATTCAGGACGCTTACCGCAGCCTGGAATCCCATGCCCGCGAGCAGCTGCTGGACATGCTCCCCGCGGACATGCGCCCCTCCTTCGCCGCCTATGTTATCCCCGATGAATCCACCTATGCGTGGAAGCTGGTGAAAGCGGCGGACCGCATCAGCGCCTATCTCAAATGCATCGAGGAAGAAAAAATGGGCAACCGCGACTTTGCCCAGGCAAAAAGCACCATCCAGCAAAGCCTTCAGCAAATCTCCCTGCCGGAGGTTCAGGCCTTCATCACAACGTTTGTCCCCAGCTTCAGCCTTTCCCCGGACGAGCTTAGCCGTTCCTGAGCCAAATGAAAGCGCGGCCGCCAAACAGCAGAAATCGCTTTCAAAAAGCGGCATAGCGTGGGTTATGCCGTTTTTTGTAGAAATGCTTGGCGCCGCATCAAAAACGCCTAAAGAAGCGTATTCACTTTGAATGTGCGGCCTATCCTCCGCTATCTCTCCGCTCATGCAACATTCGCCGCCATCGCAAAAGGCCGGGTGAGATGCTCTCGCTTCTCACCCGGCCTCTTGGCGTTCAGTCAATCCTTTTCAATCAGCCCCAAAACATAGTCCGCACTGATGTGGTAGAATCCGCACAGCGTAACCAAATGGCGGATTGGCAACTCGTTAATCCCATTTTCATATCTGGAATACACCTGTTGTGTGGTACCCAGAACCATGGCGATATCCGATTGTTTCAGGTCGCGGCTTTCACGCATCTCACGCAGCGTTTCATAATAAGGTTTCATGAACATACACCCCTTGGGACGGATTGCTACCCGGTGTTTTGTCTATATTATATCTAAATTCGACCTTATACGCAAGCTTCTTGTTCAAATTCTGGAATTTTACACAATTTCTCTTATGCAGTTTTTCCATCTGCCCTAGGTTTCAACGGCTATTTCATACAAAAAACCGGGTGCCCGCACCCGGTTTTTTGTATTTATCCCTTCGTAATGGAAGCCACCATCTTATCGTTGCTCTTCACCGTCAGCCGCGTCCCCGCCGCCCAGCCGGGCCAGGGCTTCAACGCGTCAAAGTAAAACAGCCGGTCGTCCTCCGGGTCGTCCTTCTCGCCCACGTTAAGCATCATCGCGTGACACTCCAGGCCCTCGCGGTCGCTCACATCCTCGGAAAAGCTCTTTAGCACGCCTGTCGTTTCCCGCATGCGGCCATTGAGCATGTAATCCACATGGCGGCGGTACACGCGCGCAGGCTTCACCCACACGCCGTACAAAAACAAAAAATATCCGCCTCCCAGCACAGTCAGCGCTGCCGTAGCCATCCACATGGTATCGCTGCGGTTCATCCTGCCAACCACAAACAGCGCGATACCCGCGGCCAGCACCAGCGCGGCCGGAATCGCCGCGGCACGCCAGCGCTTTTTCAGCAGCCGTTCCACTTCCGCCATATCCTCATGCGTATACATGCGCCCGCCTCCTTAGCCTTCGTCCTTGGTATGAATGCGCTGCATCAGCTTAATGGTTATGTAAAACAGCGTCAGCACCAAAAATACACCCGCCAGCCCAATCACCGTGGTAATCAGCCCCTGCTTTAGCAGGGACAGGCCAGCCAAGCCGGCGTTTCCCTGCGCCGCCGTTCCGGCAGCGGCGCTTGCATCAAACAAACCGTCCATTGCATCCACTCCCTTTCGCTTCCCTTACCACGCGCCGCCCAGCATCATGCTCACAAGCGCGATCACCATGCCGCCCGCAACGATTGACCCCAGCTGGCCCGATACGTTCGCGCTGATGGACTGCATCAGAATGAAATTGTAGGGATCCTCTTCCTTAGCCATCTTCTGAATTACGCGCGCGCTCATGGGAAAGGCCGAAATGCCGGCCGCGCCCACCATGGGGTTAATCTTCTTTCTGCGGAACATATTGAGCAGCTTAGCAAACAGCACGCCGCCCGCCGTGTCAAACACAAAAGCAATCAGGCCCAAGCCCATAATCAAAAGCGTATCCAGCCGCAGGAACTTGTCTGCCACCATCGTGCCGCCAATGGTAATGCCCAGCAGAATGGTCACCAGGCTTGCCAGCTCGTTCTGCGCCGTCTTGCTCAGCCGCTCCAAAACGCCGCATTCCCGAATCAGGTTGCCAAACATCAGGCTGCCTACCAGCGGCGCGCTCATGGGCACAATAACGCCCGCCACCACAGTCACAATGATGGGGAACAAAATTAACGCCAGCTTGGAGGCCCGCTCCTCGTTATAATCCATGCGGATCATGCGTTCCTTCTTCGTCGTCAGCGTGCGGATCACCGGAGGCTGAATCACCGGCACCAGCGACATATAGCTGTACGCCGCCACGCTGATGGGCGCCATATAGTCCTTCAGGTTAAAATAATTAGCCACATACAGCGTAGTCGGCCCGTCCGCCGCGCCAATGATGCCAATCGCGCTCGCCAGCCGTATGATCAGGCTGTTGTTCCCCGCCGTTTCCGGAAGCACCACGGGAATTAACACCAGCGAGAGCATGAACGTGGCAAAGATGCCAAACTGCGCCGCCGCGCCAAAAAAGATCATCGAAGGATCCTTCAAAAGCGGCGAAAAGTCAATCATCGCTCCAACGGCAATAAAAATCAGTATCGGGAACAGCTCGTTGGCAATGCCCGCGTTAAACAGCACCGTCAAAAAGCCGCCTTCGCCCAGCACGCTGGCCGCCGCCTGGCCGCTTACCGCGTCAATCACCGGGGGCAGGTTGGCCAGAATCGCGCCAAAGCCTATGGGCAAAAGCAGCGTAGGCTCGTAATCCTTCTTGATCGCTAGGTAAATCAGCGCGCCCGCAATCGCAAACATCACCAACGTTTTGCACCCTTCTGCCGAGAACAGGTATCCTACGCCCCCGAACAGCTCTTTCAGGATCGCCCCAATGTCCACGTTCCTTCCTCCTTATGGCCTTTAAAGAATGCGGGCATTGTACCACCGCTTCTTAACCAAGTCAAACGCTCCAGCGCTCAAAGCCGCGTTTTGCCAGCCCTATCCCGCCATTACTGCGCCCATTTGCGCATGTTCAGCGTTTGCGGGGCAATGCCTGGCATCATCGTCACGCTGCGGTTTTTAATCACGTTCAGCACCAGGCCGATTCCCGCCATATTCGTTACCAGGTTGCTGCCGCCATAGCTCAAAAACGGCAGCGGGATGCCCGTAACCGGCATCAGGCCTGTGGTCATGCCCACATTTTCAAACACGTGGAACAGAAGCATCGCCATCACGCCGATAATTATCATCTGCCCAAAGCGGTCCAGCGTGTAGCGCGCCAGATACAGCATACGCACGATAATCAGCAGATAGGTCAAAATCACCAGCGCGCACCCCACAAACCCAAACGCCTCGCCAATGGTGGAGAAGATAAAGTCCGTCCAGTCCTCGGGCACGTAATCCAGCTGGCTGAAGGAGCCCTGCACAAAAATGCCCCGCCCGTGCAGCCCGCCGGAGCCGATGGCAATTTTGGAGTTGCTTACCTGGTATACGGCGTTTTCGTCCACCAGCTCGGGGTTCACAAAGCTCAAAATGCGCACTAGGCGGTAATTTTCGGAGCCGGTAGCCATCATGTAGCCGTACAGAAGCGCCAGGCCGATAACGCCCACCGCAACAATGCCGCCCATAATACGCAGCCGCATACCGCCAAAGTACATCATCACGCCAAATACAAAAATCATTACCAGCACGCTGCCCATTTCGCCCTGCGCCAGCGTAAGCACCCACGGAATGCCCATCAATACGCCCAGGCGCAGCACGCTGCGCATGTTGCTCATGGGATCCATTTCGCCTTCCAGGTATTTCGCGGTCACGATGATGCATGCCAGCTTCACAAATTCCGAGGGCTGAATGGTATAGCCCCAGATGATATCGATCCACGCCTTCACGCCCGCGGCCTGGCCGCCCAGCGCCACCAGCAGCAGCCCGCATGCCACATAGTAAAACAGCGTGGAGCGCCTGCGGATAAACTCATACGGGAAATACGTAATCACGCCCACGATCACCGGCGCAATCAGGAAAAAGATCGCCTGACGCATGCCATAGTATGAGGCCACGATGTAGTTTAAAATGGTATCCTCCGCCTGGGAGGACGTATTAAACGTAGCGACCGATACGCTCAAAACCCCAAAAGCCGCCAGGCCAAATACCATCAGAGCCAGCGGCAGGTCAAAGTGCGCCCGCGACCTGCGCGATTCGTTCAGCATCATGCTACGGTTTCACCTCCATGCGCCGCTCCACACCGGCGGCCTCAGCCCTCAAGGCCCTGTTCCTTCCTATGCAACCAGGCAAACAGCCCGCGCCTTTTCTGCGGGAATGCCGGCATAGGAATATATTCGCCCAGAAAACGCTGCGCAATGCGCTCCATAGCCTGCTCCGCCGGGCATTCGTGATCCATAAAGCTTTCATGCCGGTTGATGGCGGCCAGCACCGCGCGGTCCTCCGGCACAAAGCCCAGCAGCGGCACATCCAGCGTGGCGGCCACCGTCTGCGGGCTGTACATCTCGCCCGCCTCCACCATCTTGGGAATCACGCGGTTCACCACCAGCATGGGGCGCGGCTTGCCCGCCTTCTCCAACAGGGAAATCACCCGTTCCGCGTCGCGCATGGCTACGTCGTCCGGCGTGGTTACCAGCAGGGTGTGGTCCGCCGCTGGCAGCAGGTTCTCCACCCCGCGTCCAATGCCCGCCGGCGCGTCCATTATCACATAGGCCACGCGCTTTTTCAGCTTCTTTACAATGCGCTCCATGTCCCCGGCGTCAAGCTGCTCCACGCTGCCCAGCTGCGCCGCCGGCAGCAGCAGCAGGGATTCGTGCATCGCGTGCGGAATCAGCGCGTATTTCAGCTTGCAGTCCTTGCGGGCCACATCCAGCACGTCGTATACCACTTTATTGTGCATATTCATCAGCATATCCAGGTTGCGCAGGCCAATGTCCGCGTCCACGCAGCAGCACTGCATCTTGCGCTTGGACAGGGCCACGCCCAGCCCCATGGAAACCATGGATTTGCCCACGCCGCCCTTGCCGCTTACAACCACCCATGACTGGCTCATCTGTGCTTCCTCCCGGGCGCGTTACGGCGCCAGTTCATTGCCGCTGGGGAACACTTCGCTTTCCGTTCTCAGCGTCTTTTGATCCATGTACCAGCCCACAAACTCACGCGCGGCCATGCTGGCCTCGCCGCCGCTGTACCCGCTGGGGATGAATACCACCACCGCAATCTCCGGCTCCTGCGTGATCACGGGCACACCGTTCACCATTTCGCTGGCATAGGGGGCCAGCATAACGAACCACGCGTTGTTTTCCAGGTCGATGGTGGTAACCTCGGCCGTTCCCGTTTTCGCGCACACCTGCTCGCGGTATTTCCATTTGCGGAAGTACTTGGCGGCGGTACCGCTCTCGTCCACAACGCCCTCCATGCCTTTGAGGATGTAGGGCAGGTATTCCTCCGCGCCCTCAAATTCGTTCATCAGGCTGGGCGTGCGCTGGCTTACGATGTCGCCCTCGGGGGAGGTGATGGAATCCACCAGCATCAGGTTGTACACCTTGCCGCCATTGCCAAGCGCCGCCACGTAGCGGCTGACCGCCGCCGGCGTAAGCACCGTAATGGACTGGCCGATGGCTACCTGTACCGTTTGCGAGGGGCCCCACTTGATATCGTTCAGATAATTGAACGTATCGCCGATGATGGACTGCGTATACACCATCTCACGGGTCATATTCAATTCTTCCATCAATATGGGGCGGATCTGTTGCAGCCACAATTCGCCGCCCGTGCCCTGGTCGGTGTTGACGGCCATATCCATCAGCCGTTTCACGCAGCGGTTCAGGCGTTCGTCGTCATAGGTGATGTTGCGGCTTGCCCCGCAGTTGCGCAAGTGCTTTTTCAGCGAGTTAAACACAATGATGGGCACAGCCGTGTCCTGCGAAGCCTCGTCCATAGCCTTGTCCGGGTCGTACAGGCTGGTTTGGCAGCCCACAACGCTGCGCTCCTCGCCAGGCAGGTCAACGCCGGTTTTGCTGGTCAGGCCAAACTCGCTGGCGTACTGGTACAGCCGCGTTTCGCCCAGCCGGTAGCCTAGCGTGTAGAAGAAATAGTTGCAGCTATGCGCCAGCCCCTCGATGATGGTTTGATGCTGATGCTGATAGCGGTTGCCTTCGCTGATCCAGCATTTAGGCGCCTGGCTTTCCACCGTGGTTACCAGCATGAAGCGCCCCTCGTCGCTGATGGTTTCATTGGTGAGCAGCTCGCCCTCCAAAAGCGCGCCCAGCGAGGATACCATCTTGAAAATGGAGCCTGGCGTGCCGCGCGCATGGATGTTGTAATTCATAAGCACGTTGCGCGTATCGCTTAAAATGGCGCGGCTCTCGTCCTCCGCCTCTACCAGCGCGTTTAAATCGAAGGTGGGGTAGTTCGCCATGGCCAGCACGCGGCCTTCCATATCCACAACCATCATGGCCGCGCGCTCCGCCAGCGACAGAGGATACTTCTCCCACTTCCGGGTTTCAATATCCTCCTTGTTGCTGTCCAGCCAGCGGGCGTCCATCAGCATACCCTCCTGCCTGCTGCGGGTGGAAGCCACGTTCTCTGCCAGCGCGCGCTCGGCCTGCTGCTGATAGCTGGCCACAATGGTCAGCTTTACGTTGTTGCCGTCCTCGGGCTCGGTGTAGCTGATTTCGCGGGTTATTTTGTTGATGTTGTTGCGCTCCACAATGCGGTAGCCCTGGCGCAGGTCGGTGTTCTGCGTCAGCCAATCCTCCATGGATGCCTCTATGCCGTCCACGCCGATCGTATCGGAATACTTGTAGCCCTTGTCCTTAATCTCCAGCCACTTGGCCGTGGAAGGGATCGCGCCCATATAGCCGATCACCTGGGCGGCCAGGGTGCCGCGCGGGTATACGCGCTTGGTGCCCATGGCAATTTCCATACCCGGCAGCGTCATCGAGCGCGTTTCAATTTCAATAACCGTTTCATACGGCACGTCCTTGGCAATCACAATGGGCTGGGAGTTAAACAGGTTCATCTGCATTTCGGAGAAAACCGCCATTACCTTCAGCATGGTTTCCTCATCCAGCAGGATATCCTCCACATAGGTCACGCCGCGGCCTTCCTCATCCGCCCTGCGCGCCTTTGCCTCCTCGGAGGTGTTTACGATGCGGTAGCGCAGCTTAAGCTGGTTTAAGCATTGTTCAGCCGTGGCGTATTTTGTCATATTCGTTAAATAGTGGTTGCTGCGCCATTGGGATTCACGGGTCTGCAAAACGGATTCCTTCACGCCGCTGCCAAAGTTGAATATCCACTCGCCCGTTTCCCCGTCGCGCTGAATCACGCTGCTTACGTCCAGCTCGTTTCCGTTTTTCTCGATGATCTGGATCGTTTCATAAATGGCCTTGGTAAAGGCCGCGTACTCCGCCCGGCTGTTCTGCCCCGCGTCACGGTAAAACGTCACGTTGTAAATATCCGCGTCACGCGCCAAAATCACCGCATCCGCATCGGTAATCATGCCGCGGCTGCCGCGCAGGGTAATTTTGGTGGTGCGCCGGCTCTCCGCACTTTCGGCGTATTGCTCGTTATCCACCAGCTGCAAGCGAAAAATACCGCTGATCAGGTAGCCGAACATACCCAGCGTAATCACCAAAAACGCCAGGTAGCGCCCGCCCAGGTTGTAGCCCTGGCGCTCCTTGGGCGTGCCGCGCCGTTTTCTCATGCCAAATCACCTCCCGGGGTTTTCGTGCGCCCTTAGCGCGCCTTGGCCAGCTTATAGGTACCCATCCACCAGCGAATGGGAAATTGAATCAGCCCGGCGATAGCCATCGTATATATCACGTTGAGCAGCGCGCGGCCCCAATGGCCGGAATCCAGCGCCACGCCGCTTAGATAGATATAAATCAGGTGTACGCCCTCAAACACCAATGTGCTTAGCCCCGCGCACATCGGCGTACGAATGTGGGGGTTCCACTGCCCCCCGCGCCGGCCCATGGTGCGCTCCTCCTCCAGCCTGCGTTCGCTCTTGTCCGAAAACAGCAGCGCGCCCAGCATGCAGCAAACGGGGTATAGAATCAGGCTCAAATAATCCAGCATCGGCACCATGATCTCCAGCAGGTATCCCACCGTAAGCGACATCAAAAACGTGTACTTGCGCCCCAGGCATACCGTCACCACGGCAATCATCGCCAAGGCGACGCTTGGCGCCACTCCGCCTATGGAAAGGTACTCCGCCGTTGTGGCCTGCAAAAGGTAGGCAAGCAGCGTTAGCAGCGATACCTTCACTAACTTTGCAAACACGCTCAATCCTCCTCCACCGACAGGTCCAGCGGGGGCGGGGTGGGCGTGGGCGTATCCGTGGGCGCAAGGGTAAAGCCGTAGCTATTATCCGTCACGCCGCTGCCATCGGGAATCTGGTACTGATAGCTGTCGTCGGGCGCGGGTGTAGGCGCGGGCGTAACCATAATTTCATCGCCGTTTTCGCCAATGATCACCGTGGGCGAGGGCTCCGGCGTGGGTTCCGGCGTGGGCGCAAGCTGGTAGAACTCGCTGCCGATCTGGATGGTGGGCACCGGCGCGGGCGTATCCAGCTTGGTGATGCTTATGCTGTCGTTGCTGCTGGCGCGTTCCTCCACGGCCTGCGCCACCGGCTGATAGCGCAGCACAATCACATATTCGATGTGCTGAAAATCCCCCTGGGGCTCCACAACGACATACTGCTTGTTGCTCTCCATGCCGCGCGTGCTTTCGCGCACCGTGCCAATCGGGATGCCCTTGGGGAAGGAGCGGCCGTCCAGCAGGTCGCCAACGCCGCTGGTTACCACCAGGTCGCCCGGGCGGGGCAGCTTGTCCTCCGGCAGGTAATACATGCGGCACATGGCGGTGCCGTCTATCCCCAGCGTGCCGCGCACCGTGCCCTGATCGCGCGAGGAATAAATCAGGCCCGCGATGGAGGCCTCGCTGTCGATGATCGTGCGCACAGAGCTTTTTGTGGCCGTCACATTATAGGTGTAGCCCACCAGCGCGCCGTTGCTGGTAACGGCCATAAAATCCTGCACGCCGTCGTTGGATCCTTTGTTAATGGTGAATACCGAAAAATAGTTGCCGCTTTCGCGCCCGATAACGGTCGCTACCAGCGGGTTGAGCTTTTCGTTTTCCGAAATCTCGTCATACAGGGTTTCATACGCGCTTAGCTTGTGCTGCAATTCCTCCACCATCATGGCGTCGTACACAAGCTGCTCGTTTTCCTGCTTCAGCTTGTTGTATTCCAGCTCGATCCGAGAGCGCAGCTTGAGCGTATAGAGGTAATCCACCACCCAGTCCACAACGGCGGAAAAGCCCGTCTGGATAGGGGTCATCACCGAGGCCACGCCCTCTTCCGGCGCGGCCAGCATTTCGTTGCCCGTAATCAGCGAAAACAGATGCACGCCCGCCAGCCCCAAAAGCCCGGCCACCAGCGCAATGATGATCGCCCTGCGCAGGATACGCTTGAAACGGCTGTCTGCGGAACGCTTTCGCTCCGTCTTGGGTACCTTCAGCTTCATGCCCGCCCTCCGAAACCAAATCAGAATTGCTTAAGGAAGCTGGTGCGGCCCAAATGCTGCAACAGCTCAAAGTTTTCAATAATGTTGCCCAGGCCCAGGGCGGCGCAGTCCATGGGCTCCTTGGCCAAAAGCACCGGGATACCCAGCTCGCTGGCGATCATCTGGTCCATGCCGTACAGCAGGGAGCCGCCGCCGGTAAGGTAGATGCCGTTGTGCATGATATCCGCCGCAAGCTCCGGCGGCGTGCGCTCCAATACCCATTTGATAGCCCCCAGAATGGCCAGGCAGGGCTCGCGGATAGCCTCGTAAATCTGCGTGGAGGTAATCTCCGTGGTCTGGGGCAGGTTGGTAACCATGTCGCGGCCGCGAATGCGCGCTCGGCGCTCATCGCGCAATGGCAGCGCCGAGCCCAAATCCAGCTTGACCTCCTCGGCCGTTCGGTCGCCAATTAAAATATTGAATTCCCGCTTGATAAAGTTGATAACGGCCTCGTCCATCTTTACGCCGCCCACGCGGATGGAATGGCTGATCACCACGCCGCCCAGCGAAATGACCGCCACATCCGTGGTGCCGCCGCCGATATCCACCACCATGCAGCCGTTGGGGTCAAACACCGGCAGGCCGCTGCCCAGCGCCGCCAGGAAGGGCTTTTCCACAAGATACACCCTGCGGCTGCCCGCATACTTGGCGGCCTCGCCCACGGCGCGGCGCTCAATGGCCGAAATGGAGCAGGGGTAGCTTAAAAACAGTCGCGGCTTCACCAGATAGCTGGAACCGATGGCCTTGCGCATAAAATACTGGATCATGATTTCCGTCATATCAAAATCGGTAATCACGCCCTCGCGCATGGGCCTTACGGCCATTACGCCCTCGGTGGTGCGGCCCAGCATAATCTTTGCGTCGTCGCCCACGGCGCGCACCTTGCGCTCGTTGCTGGGGTCCACCACCACAATCGTGGGTTCGCTGATTACGATGCCCTTGTGCTTTACATATACCAGCGTATTGCTCGTACCCAGGTCCACGCCCAGGTCATGCGCAACAAAGCCCATTTATGCCCACATCCGTTTCTGATTTTTGGTACTGGGGCCAGCCGGCTCACGCCCCGGCCCGCGGAAAAATGTCCACGCCGGCCTCCTGAAAAAAGCGGGTCAGCAGCCCAAGCGGCAATCCTATCACATTGGAGGGGCTGCCCTCGATACGGCTGATGAACGCCCCCGCCGCGCCCTGTATGGCATACGCGCCAGCCTTGTCCATGGGTTCGCCCGTAGCCACATAACGCTTGATCATTTCCTGCGTCATGGGCATAAAATGCACCCGTGTGGTATCCACGCCGCACAGCTCGCGCCCGTCGGGGCAACGCAGGCACACGCCCGTGTGCACCTCATGCGCACGGCCGGAAAGCAGCGTGAGCATGCGCTCGGCGTCCGCCTCGTCCTTAGGCTTTCCAAGAACCGTACCGTCCACGCATACAAGCGTATCCGCCGCCAGCACCATGCTGCCGGGACGGCGCCTTGCCACCTCCGCGCATTTGAGCTTGGCCAGCGCCTTCACGCGCTGCGCGCCCAAGCCGCCCACGCCCGCCTCATCGGCCAGCGAGGGCTCTACCACAAAGGGAATGCCATAAAGCGCCATAAGCTCCCGCCTGCGGGGCGACTGTGACGCCAGTACGATGGGTTCCGCCATGCCGCGTTTCTCCCCTTCCGCCGCTTTTGCGCATGCGCGCATAAAAAGCAACAGCTTATTATAGCACAGTTTATTTTTGGATGGAAGGGCGCGCTCCGTGTTTCAAGCGCATGGAATGTAAAAATCCAAACCTGTAAGGATATGCGCATAACCTTGACAAAACGCCCTGCAACCGCTAAGATAAGCAATGATTTTACCACGAGGGGAGATATTTCCAATGGCGGCTTTGACCATGGACAAGCTCGTCGCGCTGTGCAAGGGGCGCGGCTTCATTTATCCCGGCAGCGAAATTTACGGCGGCCTTGCCAACAGCTGGGACTACGGCCCGCTTGGCGTGGAATTCAAAAACAACGTAAAGCGCGCCTGGTGGCGTAAATTTGTACAGGAAAACAAATACAACGTAGGCCTGGATAGCGCCATCTTGATGAACCGCGAGGTGTGGGTGGCCAGCGGCCACGTGGGCGGCTTCAACGACCCGCTGATGGATTGCAGAGCCTGCAAGGCCCGCTTCCGTGCGGATAAGCTGATTGACGACTTCACCAAGGGCGAGGAAACCGGCGACGGCTGGACGAACGCCGAGCTTGAAAGCTACATCGCCGATCACGATATCGTTTGCCCCGTTTGCGGCAAGAAGGATTTTACCGGCATCCGTCAGTTTAACCTGATGTTCAAGACCCATGCCGGCGTAACCGAAAACGCCGCCAACGAAATCTACCTCCGCCCGGAAACGGCGCAGGGTATTTTCGTCAACTTCCAAAACGTGATGCGCGCCACCCGCAAAAAGCTGCCCGCCGGCATCGCGCAGATAGGCAAATCCTTCCGCAACGAAATCACCCCCGGCAACTTCATCTTCCGCGTGCGCGAGTTTGAGCAGATGGAGCTGGAGTTCTTCTGCAAGCCCGGGGAGGATTTGGAATGGTTCAGCTACTGGCGCTCCTTCTGCCGCGACTGGCTTTTGTCCCTGGGCATCAAGGAGGAAAGCCTGCGCCTGCGCGACCATGAGCCTGAAAAGCTGGCCTTCTACTCCAAGGCCACCACGGACTTTGAGTTCCTTTTCCCCTTTGGCTGGGGCGAATTGTGGGGCGTGGCCGACCGCACCGATTACGACCTGACCCGTCACCAGGAGCATTCCGGCAAGGGCATGGAATACCTGGATCCCGTAACCAACGAAAAGTACGTGCCCTATTGCATCGAGCCCTCTTTGGGCGTGGATCGCGCGGTGCTGGCCTTCCTGTGCAACGCCTACGAGGAGCAGGAGCTGGAAGGCGGCGACGTGCGCACGGTGCTGCATCTGCACCCGGCGCTTGCGCCCTACAAGTGCGCCGTGCTGCCCCTGCAAAAGAACAAGCTGGGCGCGCTGGCCACCGAGGTGTACGAGAAGCTCTCCAAGCATTTCATGGTGGAATACGATGAAACCGGCTCCATCGGCAAGCGTTACCGCCGCCAGGACGAGATCGGCACGCCATTCTGCGTGACCGTGGACTTCGATACCGTGGAGGACGGCACCGTAACCGTGCGCGACCGCGACCTCATGACCCAGGAGCGCGTCAGGATAGACGACCTGCCCGCTTACATCGGCTCCAAGCTGGATTTTTAAACATGATTGGGAAAGGGCCCGCTTCGGCGTCTGCCGCAGCGGGCCCTTTGTTCTGCCCGCGCCCGCCGTTCCTTCGTAGAATGCCTGCGCGGGTTTTTGCGTTATGCCTTTAGCCTTTCTCCATCGCCGGATACAGCGCGCGGTACGCCTTGCGCTTCTTTGCGTATGCCGCCGCGTTTCGCCTATGTGAATCCTGCTGCCGCAGGCCCCGCGCACGCCCGTATCCAGCCCCACGCCAAAGCGCTTGTCCGCCGGGGCCCGGCGCCCCGCGGGATTTAGGCTTTCTGCGCTATGCGGCCGCGTTCTCAAACTGCGCCTGGTACAGCTCCTTGTAGAAGCCGCCCTTGGCGAGCAGCTCCTCATGCGTGCCCTGCTCCACAATATCGCCGTCCTTCATCACCAAAATCAAATCGGCGTTTCGAATGGTGGACAGCCTGTGCGCAATAATGAAGCTGGTGCGACCCTTCATGGATTCGTCCATCCCCTTTTGGATGCGCGCCTCCGTGCGCGTATCCACGGAACTGGTGGCCTCGTCCAGAATCATGATCTTGGGGTCGGCCAGGATGGCGCGCGCAATGGTGAGCAGCTGCTTTTGCCCCTGGGAAATATTGCTGCTTTCCTCGTTAATCTCCATCTGGTAGCCGCCCGCCTGCGTTTTGATAAAGTGGTGCGCATGCGCGGCCCTGGCTGCGGCCACAACCTCCTCATCCGTTGCGTCCAGGCGGCCATAGCGGATGTTTTCGGCAATGCTGCCGCCAAACAGCCACGTGTCCTGCAATACCATGCCAAACAGCAGCCTAAGCTGGTCGCGGTCAAAATCGCGGATATCGTGCCCGTCAATCAGAATGCGCCCGCCGGTTACATCGTAAAAACGCATCAGCAGCTTTACCATGGTGGTTTTGCCCGCGCCCGTTGGGCCTACGATGGCAATCTTCTGCCCCGGCTTTACCGTCGCGCTGAAATCATGGATGATGGTGCGTTCCGGCGTATAGCCAAAGCGCACATGGTCAAACGTGACCTCGCCCTGGATGCCCTCAATGGAAACGGGATTGGGAACGGTTTGCTCCTCCTCGCTTTCCTCCAGGAATTCAAACACGCGTTCGCTGGCGGCCATGGTGCTTTGCAGGATATTGGCAATTTGCGCCACCTGCGAAACAGGCTGGTTGAACGACCGCACATACTGGATAAAGCTCTGGATATCGCCCACGGTGATCGCCCCGCTGGCCGCGTAGCCGCTGCCCAGCACCACCGCCGCCACGTAGCCCAGGTTGCCAATCAGGCTGGTGATAGGCTGCATCAACCCGGACAGGAACTGCGATTTCCACGCCGAGCGGTACAGCATGGCGTTGGTGCGGTCAAATTCCTGCGCCGCGTCATCCTGCGCGTTAAAGGCTTTCACCACCACATGGCCGCTAAAAATCTCCTCCACCTGGCCATTTGCCTCGCCTAAGTATTTTTGCTGGCCCACGAAATATTTCTGGCTCTTTTTCACCACCAGGCCCATTAGAATGGCGCTCAGCGGCAAAATACACAGCGTTATCAGCGTCATCTGCCAGCTGATGGACAGCATCATCGCCAGCACGCCCACCGCCGTGGTTGCCGAGCTCACAATCTGCGAAAGGCTCTGGTTCAGGCTTTGGCCCAGGGTATCCACATCGTTGGTCACGCGGCTCAAAACATCGCCGTGGGTCACGTGGTCAAAATAGCTCATGGGCAGGCGGTGCACCTTGGCCGCCAGCTGCTTGCGCAGGTTATAGCTGAGCTTTTGGCTCACGCCGGTCATGATCACATGCTGCGCAAAGCTAAGCGCGGCGCTTAGCACATATAGGCCCAGCAGCCACAATAGCAGCGCGCCGATACGCGCATAATCAACGCCCTCGCCGCCCCGCAGGCGGCTCATGAGGCCGGAAAAGATCACCGTGGTAATCTCGCCCATTTTCTTGGGCCCGATGATGGAAAACAGCGCGCTGCCAACGCTTAGCGCAATTACCGCAATCAGGCTCCATTTGTACTGGGCCATCAGCTTCATAAGCTTGCGCAGGGCGCCCTTAAAATCCTTGGCCCTCTCGCCCGTGCCCATAGGCCCGTGCGGCCCGCCGGGCCTGCGCGGCCCGTTATGCCTGCGTTCCATTCTCTAGCTCCTCCTTTGAAAGCTGGCTCATGGCGATTTGGCGGTATACCTCGCAATCGCGCATCAGCTGCGCATGCGTGCCCTTGCCCGCCAGCTTGCCGTCGTCCAGCACCAAAATCTGCTCGGCGTGCATCACGGTGGAAATGCGCTGCGCCACAATCAGCATGGTAGCGTCCTTGGCGGCGTTGTTCAGGGCCGAACGCACGGCCGCGTCGGTTTTAAAATCCAGCGCCGAAAAGCTGTCGTCAAAAATATAAATCTCCGGGTTCTTGGCTACCGCGCGCGCGATGGAAAGGCGCTGCTTCTGCCCGCCGGACACGTTGGTTCCGCCCTGGGCGATATCGCTGTCATAGCCGCCCGCGCGCGCCAGGATGAAGTCCTCCGCCTGGGCGATGCGCGCGGCCTGCTCCACGCGCTCCTGCGGAATATCGGTTGAGCCGAAAGTCAGGTTCTGGCTCACCGTGCCGCTAAAGAGCACGCCCTTTTGCGGCACATAGCCAATACGGTCGCGCAATTCCGTCAGGCGCACGTTTCGCACATCCTGCCCATCCACCAGCACGCTGCCCTCCGTCGCATCGTAAAAGCGCGGAATCAGGTTGATAAGCGTGCTCTTGCCCGAGCCCGTTCCGCCCAGGATGGCCGTGGTTTCGCCAGGCCTTGCGGTAAAGGAGATATGGCTGAGCATGTCCTCGTCCGCGCCGGGATAGCGGAAGCTCACATCGCGGAACTCCACCGTGCCGCGCGCGCTTTGGTCAAACGCCGCGGGCGAGGCGGGGTCGGTAATGGTGAGCTTGGTATCCAGCACCTCCTGGATACGGTTGGCCGATACGCTGGCGCGCGGCAGCATCACGCTCATCATGGAAATCATCAGGAAGGCGGAAATGATCTGGATGGTGTACTGGATAAAAGCCATCATATCGCCCACCTGCATGGCCCCGGCATCGATGCTGCCCGCGCCCACCCACATGATCAGGATGGATATGCCGTTCATGGTCAGCATCATCAGGGGCATCATGCCGCCCATCAGGCGGCCCACAAACAGCTGCGTTTTGGTAAGCGCGCGGGAGGCCGTATCAAAGCGCTCCTCCTCGCGCTTCTGCGTGCAAAACGCGCGTATCACCGGCAGGCCGGTGAGCGTTTCGCGCATCACGCGGTTTACCTGATCTACCTGCGTTTGCATGCGCTTAAAGCGCGGCATGCCCAAAAGGTACAAAATAAGCACAACGCCCAGCACCGCCGCCACGCCCACCGCAATCACCCACGCCATGGAGGCGTTGGTCTGCAAGGCGCGTATCACGCCGCCCACGCCTATGATGGGCGCGTAAATCACCATGCGCAAAAGCATCACCATCACGTTTTGCACCTGCTGGATATCGTTTGTGGAGCGCGTAATCAGCGACGCCGTGGAAAAGCCGTCCATCTCCTGCTGCCCAAAGCACAGCACCTTATGAAACACCCTTTGCCTGAGATCGCGGCCCAGCCCCGCCGAAGCGCGGCTGCCCAAATAGCCCACCGCGACCGCCGCGCCCGCGCCCGCCAGGGCGATCAGCAGCATCCTAACGCCTATGCGCCAAATTGCGCTTTGCTGCATCGCGCGCAAATCCATGCCCAAGGCCTCATACTCCGTTTTCACGGCGGCGATGGCCGCCTGGTTCAGCGTGCTCTCCGGCAGCACGGCAAGCAGCTTCTCGTCCACGGCCGTAAGCAGCGCCTCGCGCTGCCCGCCGTCCATTGCCGCAACCATGGCCTGTACCTGCTCGCCCGTCATACCGGCCGCCTGCGCCCCCGCGTCCGAAGCCGCCATAAGCATGCCCGCATCCAGCTCGCTCTGGCCGCTTAGGATGCCATGGATTAAAAACGCGCGGTCAAACAGCGCGTCCAGGCGCTCCTGCGCGGCGCTATCCGTCTTGCCAAGCAGCAGCACGGGCTCGCCCTCAAAGCGGATTCCCCGCTTTGCAAGCTCCTCCTGCGTGCCCACGGCGTAGCTGGACCTTACAAGCGTTTCCGCCTCCTCCTGGGGCATCCATAAAAGCAGGTTTTCCAGCGTGCTTTGGCGTATGGCCTTAGGCGTGCTGTGCTCAATGCCCTGCTGCTGAATGCCCACGTCCACAATGGCGGCCGTATAGGTGGGCAGCCACAGCTCGCATATGGCCTGCGCCACCAGCAGCGCCACGATGGCCGCAAGCATTCCGGCATATTTCTTCATATGGCGTAACATCTTGTGCATTCCCGTTATTTCTCCTCTCCCGGTTGATAGCGGCCGCGCAGGTTTTGCGTCATGCGCGCGCAATAGCCGCCCAGCTGCGCAAGCTCTTCCTGGCTAAAGCCGTCAAAGGCCGCAATCTTTACGGCCTCCATCGCTTCCAGCAACTGCTGCGCCTTGGCGCGCCCCGCCGGCGTAAGGGCAAGCACGTTGGCGCGCTGGTTGTGCGCGTTGCGCTCGCGGCATAGGCAGCCCAGCCTTTCCAGCCTGGCCACGGATACCGCCACCGTGGCGGGCGTTACGTTAAGCGCGCGCGCCAGCTGCGCCTGGCTCATGCCCTCGTTGTGAAGCAGCATGCCCAAAATGGGCGCCTGCCTTGGATGCACGCGTTCCGCTTCCCCCATCTGCACGCTCACGCAATCAAAGTATAAGCGCGCTATCCGCACAAAACTGGCCGCCAGCCCTTCCACCTTCGCTTCCTCCCAACACTGCCGCCGTTTATCATTAGCCGGCTAATAAGCAACAGCTATTGTAGCGTTTTGCCGGGTGCAAAGTCAACAAAGCAATGGGATGTTTACAGTTTATTCACCGCTCGCCAGGGCCTACGCCGCCCCGCTGTGATACAACAGGCATATCGCATAAGCAGGCGTTTGAATTAGCGTGCCCTTCGCGGCCCTTTCCTAGCCGCGAGCGTTTGGCCATATAACGCAATCGGGCGGCTGGGGATCCCCAGCCGCCCGATTGCGCCTGTTGCCGCTCCTACATCGTTGCGTTTTCCCGAACGGCCTTCACAAGCCTGCTTACCGTTTCCTCCACGCCAAGCCCATCGGCCTCC
>ENA-UOJG01001589-UOJG01001589.1-human-gut-metagenome-genome-assembly--contig:-C47-NODE-1589-length-23112-cov-35.599514_pt1 | contig 23112 bp, 19 predicted proteins | sample MGYA00242340_ERZ723887 | MGnify/ENA metagenome assembly ERZ723887 | reverse complement strand
GCAGCTGTAAAATTTACAATCTGGACTTTCCCGATGTCATAGCCGTGCGTAACGAACTTTTGCCCGCCGGGGAGCGTGAGGAAAATATCCCATGCGATTTGAATAATGCCGAATGGTTTAGAAAAATTGACGCTTCAAACGGCGCGGTATTCTTTTCCTCCGGGGTGTTCTACTACTTTTTGACGGAGCAGGTCAAGGCGCTGGTACAGCAAATGGCAGACGCTTTCTCCGGCGGTGTGCTGGTGTTTGACGCTGCAAATCGGACGGCGGTGAAGATGATTGCAAAAACATGGCTCAAAAGCGCGAAAATCAAGGATGTCGGCGCATATTTTGCGGTTTCGGACGCTCACCAAGAGATCAGTGCGTGGGATAGCCGCTTGCAGGTCACCAGCCGAGGCTATATGCTGGGCTACACCGATTTGAAAGACCCCTCCGTCAGCGGCTTTTTCCGGCTTCTTGCAAAAGTCGGTGACGGAATGATGAAGATGCAGATTGTAAAGATCAACTTTTGAAAGAGGCGTTTTGAATGAAACACATCCACTTTGATGTTGAAAGCGATGGCTTTTACGGCGCGTATTGGGCGTGCAAGGACGGATCGGACTGCACCGTCATCGCCATGCTCGGCGACGACCCCGAGGATTATATGGCGCGCTCTGCGGTGAAGTGGCTACTTCGTCTCGGCGTGAACATTTTGACCATGTCGCCTGCAAAAAAGGACTACGGTCATCACAACTATCCCCTTGAACGCATCGAAAAAGCAATGGCATGGCTCAAATTACACGGAAACGAAAAAATAGGCATTGCGGGAGCCTCAACGACAGGTACCCTCGCCCTGACGGCAGCATCGATATTCAGCGACATTTCTCTAACCATTGCAATGACACCCAGCGACTTTGTGTGGCAGGGGTTCATGCAGGGCAAAAAGGATGGCTGCAAGGAATGGCCAATGGTGGGAGAATCACTCTTTTCTTACAAGGGAAAGCCCTTGCCATACATGCCGTTTTGCTATCAGCACCCTGACTATTGGCGCATAATCTCGGAGGAGTCCAAACGCACCGGCAATATGATTGCCTCCCGCAAGCTGTTTGACGACTCTGAAGCGGCGCACCCGATTACCGAGGAGGAATTCATAAAGGTCGAGAATATCCGCGGCAAGCTGTTTCTTGTCGGCGCAGAGGACGATGCACTTTGGGACACCGCAAAATATATCCGCCGCATGGAAAAACGTCTTGCGGAGAAACCGCACTCCTGCGAAGTCGAGGCGGTCGTATATGAGCACGGCACGCATTTTGTTTTCCCCGACGGTATGCTCAAGACCATGCTTCCCGTCGGCTCGGCACTGTTTGTCAAGCTGGCGTTCAGCGCTGCGAAGAAATATCCCAGGGAGTGTAAAACGGCTCGCATTGACATTGACCGCCGCATGACCCGCGTGATATGCGATTGGAGGGACAAAAAGTGACCTATTTGGGAATGCCTTTCGGCATGTGGACGATGTTTGCAGGCTCATTCCAAAAACAGCTGACGGTAGTATTCGGCTATGATGTCGATACGGCAAAAGCCATCACGAAAAAAGCAAAGCCGAAATACAGGGAGATCATCTCCGAGCTGCCCGAATTTGAAAAAGGCGACCGGTTCAAGATGAACCTCGTCAACTGCGCGATGATCGGTGCGTTTATTCTCTCCATGCCGGAGCGCCCGGATGTGGAGCGGCTGACGGAGTATTATGCAAAATCCATGATGACAAAGCCGATGAAATGGTTTTGCCGCAAGAGCGGAAAAAACAAGTTTACCCCCAAAGATATTTCCGGCATGAAGGCGACCGCCACATTGAAAGCCGCCGACCGCAACCCATATTCGTGGAACATGGAGTTTTACGAATATCCCGACGGCAGCGGCTACGAGGGACGCTTCACCAAATGCGGCATCTGTGTGCTGATGAAAAAGCTGGGGCTGTACGATTTGACCCCCGCCCTGTGCCGCCTGGACTACACCATGAGCGAAGCCGGCGGCGCGACTGACTTTGTGCGGCAGTACACTCTCGCCTCCGGCGGCCCATACTGCGACTGCGGGTATAAGAAGAAGCTTTAAGCGGGAGGCACAGCGATGAAAGAAAGTTATACTACAAAGGCGTTCCGAAAAACGGTGCGTGAAAGATTCCCGGAACAGGAGGTACGAAAATGATCCAGACAACAGTTAAGGTTTCCGGCATGGCCTGCTCTATGTGCGAGGCGCACATCAACGACGCCATTCGCGCCGCATTCTCGGTGGAGAAGGTTTCCTCATCCCATTCCAAGGGGGAGACGGTGATCCTCTCGAAAGAGCCGCTGGGCGAAAATGCCCTCCGTGCCGCCATCAATGCCACCGGCTATATGGCGGGAGAGATCAGCACCGCAGTCTACGAGAAGAAAGGCTTTTTCCATTTCGGGAAGAAGAAACAGTAGGATCATTCCGATGCCGCCATCGCGGCCATCGGTTTGACATATATATTTTATAAAGGAGGACAATCATTATGAAAGAACTCGGTTTATTTGCAGCAGGCGTGCTGTTCGGCACGGCGGGGATCAAGCTGCTGGGCAGCAGGGATGCCAAGAAGGTCTACGCCCACACCACCGCCGCCGCCCTGCGTGCCAAGGAGGATGTGATGAAAACGGTCACCGCCGTGCGGGAGGGCGCGGATGACATCTACGCAGAAGCCAAGGCCATCAACGAGCGCCGCGCAGAGGCGGAGGCCGCCGCTGTGGTGGAGGACGCTTCTGCGGAGGAAAGCAAGGCGGAGTGATCCATGAAATGCAAAATCCTACATGAAACGACCGGACGGCTGCGGGTACACCTGTGCTGCGGACGGATGACGTTATCCCAAGCGGATGTGCTGGAATACTATCTGCGCGCCCAGGACGGCGTACAGGAGGTCAGGGTCTACGACCGGACGCAGGACGCGGTGGTGCTCTATGACGCGGAGCGTGGAAGCGTACTCCGTGCGCTGGCGGTATTCTCCTTCGCCAAGGCGGAAGCTATGGAGCTGGTGCCGGAGCATACCTCCCGGGCACTGAACCGGGAGTTTGAGGACAAGCTGGCAGTTGCCGTTATGCGCAGATGCATCTCCAAGCTGTTCCTGCCTGCGCCCATCACCACGGCGCTGGCGGTGTTCCGTTCCGTAAAGTACATCCGGGAGGGGCTTTCGGCACTGCTGCACGGACGGCTTTCCGTCGCCGTGCTGGATGCCACCGCCGTTACGGTGTCCATGGCACGGGGCGATTTTGCCACCGCAGGCTCTGTCATGTTCATGCTGCATCTGGGCGAAATTCTGGAGGAGTGGACCCACAAAAAGTCCGTGGCCGACCTTGCCTCCGCCATGAGCCTGCGGGTGGACAGCGTCTGGCAGCAGGTAAACGGCGCCGAGGTGCTGACGAAGATCACCGACGTGAAGCCGGGCGACCGTATCGTGATCCGCACCGGCGGCATGATCCCGCTGGATGGCCGGGTGGTGGAGGGCGAGGCCATGGTGAACCAGTCCTCCCTCACCGGCGAGTCCATGCCCGTGGCCAAGCACCCCGGCAGTCCCGTCTATGCCGGGACGGTGGCGGAGGAGGGCGAGTGCGTCATCTCCGTGGAGAAATCCTCCGGCAGCGGGCGGTATGACCGGGTGGTTCGCATGATCGAGGAGTCGGAGAAGCTGAAATCCACCGCCGAGGACAAGGCGTCCCGGATGGCGGACAGGCTGGTGCCCTATACGCTGGGCGGCACGGCACTGACGTATCTTCTGACCCGGAACGTGACGAAAATGCTCTCGGTGCTGATGGTGGACTTCTCCTGCGCCCTGAAGCTGGCCATCCCCATTGCGGTGCTGTCCGCCATGCGGGAGAGCAGCGGCTATCACATCTCCGTCAAGGGCGGACGCTTTTTGGAGGCGGTGGCCAAGGCGGACACCATTGTGTTCGACAAGACCGGCACGCTGACCTATGCGACGCCCACCGTGGCGGCGGTCATCCCCTTCGGTGGACACGACGAGGCGGAAATGCTGCGCCTTGCCGCCTGTCTGGAGGAGCATTACCCCCATTCCATGGCAAACGCCGTGGTGGCGGAGGCAAAGCGGCACGGGCTCACCCACGAGGAGTACCATTCGCAGGTGCAGTATGTGGTGGCCCACGGCATCTCCAGCATGGTGGAGGGCAAGAAGGTCATCATCGGCAGCGCCCACTTTGTCTTTGAGGACGAGGGCTGTCGCATCCTGGAGGGAGAGCAGCCGAAATTTGACGCGCTGCCCGCCGCGTATTCCCATCTGTATCTCTGCATAGACGGGGAGCTGGCGGCGGTGATCTGCATCCACGATCCCCTGCGCCGGGAGGCACGGGAGGCGGTGAGGGCGCTGCACGAGAGCGGCTTTGCCAACGTGGTGATGATGACCGGCGACAACCGCCGCACGGCGGAGGCTGTGGCCGCCGAGGTGGGCGTGGACGCCGTGTACGCCGAGGTGCTGCCGGAGGACAAGGCCGCGTTTATCCGGCAGGAAAAGGCGAAGGGCCACACCGTTATCATGGTGGGCGACGGCGTCAACGATTCTCCCGCCCTCTCCGAAGCGGACGCGGGCATCGCCATCTCCACCGGTGCGGCCATCGCCCGGGAGATCGCCGACATCACCGTTGCCTCGGAGGATCTGTTTGCGCTGGTAACACTGCGCAGGCTCGGTGAGGCACTGATGAAGCGTATCCACGGCAGCTACCGCTTCATCGTGGGCTTCAACCTGACGCTGATCGCGCTGGGCGTGGCGGGTGTACTGCCACCTACCACCTCGGCACTGCTGCACAACGGGTCCACCCTGGGCATCAGCCTGCGGAATATGACCGACCTGCTGGACGATGAAGAAAATACCCAAAAATAAACAAGCAAGTGAGGGAGCAGAGAGGCGGCAAGGTGCTTCTCTGCTCCTTGCAGATGCTGTGTTATTAGCGTTAGGGGGCGGATAAACGCGGAGCATAACAAAGCCCGTATCAGTTTAACTGGTACGGGCTTTGTTGAATAATATGCAAAGTGAAATCAGACCTTCCACCCGGCGGCCTGCTGCCGCTCCACCACGAAGCGGCGGTAGAGCCCGTCAACAGCAACCAGCTCGCCATGGGTGCCCTGCTGAACGATCTCACCATGATCGACCACAACAATTTGGTCGGCATGGCGCACGGTTTTCAGCCGGTGAGCAATCATGATGGCCGTCTTATCGTGGGTCAATTCCGCAACGGCCTCCATCAGCGCCTTTTCATTTTCGGGGTCAACATTGGCAGTGGCCTCGTCCAGAATGACGATTGGCGCGTCCTTCAGCACGGCCCGGGCAATGGAGATGCGCTGCCGTTCGCCGCCGGAGAGGTGTCCGCCGGATGCACCGCATACGGTCTGATAGCCGTTCTCCAGCCCCATTATGAACTCGTGGCAGCCGCATTTCTTCGCGGCGTCAATGACCTCCGCATCGGTCGCACCCTTTCTGCCCATGCGGATATTGTCCATGACAGAAAGGTCAAAGAGGTAGTTGTCCTGGGATACATAGGCGATGCGCTTTGTGCACTCCGCCAGCGGCAGCGTGCGAATGTCCACGCCGCCCAGCTCGATAGAGCCGTCCTTCACGTCCCAAAGGGAGGCGATGAGCCGGGCGATGGTGGATTTTCCACTGCCGGAAGGCCCGACCAATGCGTTGACCGTCCCCGGGGCAATGTGCAGATTGATTTCGTGCAGCACCTCCTTGTCGTGATAGGCAAAGCGGACATTTTTTAGCTCGATGGCGTTGTCGGCCGGCAGCCTTTCCACCGTCCTTGGACGCTGCATATCCTCGCCGGACAGCACCTCCGCTATCTCGTCCACGATGGTCTTGACCTGGGCGATGTCATCGGTGTAGGAAAAGGCGGTGATCAGCGGCTGCATAACGCCGAAGGACAGAACGATAACCGTCAGGAACGTCTCTGCCGACAGAGTGCCATGCATATGAAGAACGCAGCCCACCGGCAAGATGCCGAGAAGTGTCGAAGGGAGTATCGCCATTCCGGCCACCTGTCCGAAGAGGCTGCCCCGCATCCAGTCGATGAAGGCTGCTTGTCAATGCGAATTGCACACTCCTTTACAAAAACATACCTTGACAAATCTCGTCTCAAAAGAAAATGCTGACACAAAAGGCAAAGGAATTAGGTTTATCAAATACCAAGTATTATGTTGATGACGGTTATACAGGCACGAACTTCAATAGACCTGCTTTTCAGGAGCTTCTTGACGATATTGAAATGGGATATATCTCAGTTGTTATCGTCAAAGACCTTTCCCGATTAGGCAGAGATTATGTCTCGGTTGGTCATTACACAGACAACTATTTCCCTGAGCATAATGTAAGGTTTATCGCTGTTAATGATATGGTTGACAGTGATGAGGGTGAAAACGAAATCGCACCATTCAAGAATGTTATGAATGAAATGTATGCGAGAGATATCAGCCGTAAGGTAAGAAGTGCTCATCGTATTCGCGGAAATATGGGAGAACCGTTATCTCAACCGCCTTACGGGTATATGAAAGACCCACAGAACAAAAAGAAGTGGATTATTGATACCGAATCTGCAGAAGTAGTCAAGAGTATCTTTGCAATGTGCATTGAGGGTAAAGGCAATGAAACTATTGCCCGTATCTTACAGGAAAACAAAGTAATGATACCGATGACATATTGGCAGAGCAAAGGTCTTAACAAGGGCGGTAAAAAAACTCAGCCTGACCCTTATAAATGGTGTAAGACGACGGTACAGAAGATTCTTGCACAACAGGAATACTGCGGTGATGTTATCAACTTCAAGACTTACTCAAAAAACTTCAAGAATAAGAAAAGACTTCAGAATCCCGAAGAGAACTGGAAGATTTTCAAGAATGTTCACGAGCCGATAATTGACAGAGATACTTTTGAAACTGTTCAGAAGATGAAAGCCAAAGGTAAACGCAGAGCACCGAATCCCGAACATGCTGAAAAGAATATGTTCTGCGGATTGTTATACTGTGTCGATTGCGGAAGTCCTTTATGGTTCAATGTCAATCACCCGAATACTGATATCAAGTATTTTATGTGCTTCAACTACAAAGGTCGCAGAGGCACCTGTGAGGGTACACATTATGTCAGAGCTGATTCTTTGGAGCAGATTGTGATGCTTGAGCTCAGAAGTCTTGCAAGCTTTCTCATTGAAGATGAAGAAGCGTTCGCAGATATTCTTGAAGCAAAGACAAACAAAAGCATACTCAATCAGCAGAAGTTTCTTGAAAGCAGTATTGATAAAGCAACAGCAAGAACTAAGGAGGTTGCCGTGATGTATGAAAAACTCTTTGAAAAGCACATCAACGGTATTGTTAACGAAGAAAGCTTTATGCAATTATCTCAGAGGTATGAAACAGAACGAGACGAGCTGAAACTAAAAATCAGGCAATACCAAGAAGAGCTTTCAGAGATAGAAAATCTTCGTACAAGCAAAGAACAATTCACATTGGCAGTCCGTAAGTTTATGCAGATGGAAACTCTTACACCTGCACTCCTGAATGAACTTATTGAGAAAATCGAGGTTCACTCCATTGAGGGTAAAGGTAAGAACAGAACGCAGAAAATCATTATTCATTACCGCTTCATCGGGGTTATTGAAAATCCCATAAAAGAGAAAAACATAGTCCTCGAAGCAAGACAAGGAGTCGCCGTAGAATAACAGTGGCTTTAATAAGAGGGTATAGCGGCTCGCCTTTCAGAGCGTCTAACATAGTGATAATCTCGTCAGAGTTATACCACTCATACTCACGCCTTTCGAGCTTTGAAAGACGCACGAGCTCACAAGGATTTGTACTTATCAGCCTGTGTCGCATATCCGTTTTTTATTGCTTGCTTAACTATTTCTTGCTTTTTTCTTGCTTCTTGTTTTATCATATTCATGAGAAGTACTTCTTTCTTGGTTAATGTTGTTTTGCGATTTCATTATACCATATTTTGAAGCTACTTCTCTTTTTTGGGGGTCACATCATTTTAACAAATACATTCTGTATTTCGGTACTGGTATTACATGATATTGACACTTCCACCTTGTGTGTTATAAACTACTTTCGTCCATTTATTCGTCCTCCTTTGATTCTTTACGGTTGATGTTGCTTCTTCCATTATATCAAAGGAGGACTTATTTTTTTTGAATGAACGCTTTCGATTTTTACTCTCCACAAGTAAAACTTGTGGTTGGGTATATAATCGAAAGAAACACCAGTTTGTGTGTTTTTTTCTCTTGCAAATTTTTTATAAATAAGTTAATATATAAGTGGAAAATATCGGAACAGGTGTGAGGCTATTAAGAAAAAATCAAAAGTCGCTTTCGCTGTAATCTGTGTTGCTGTGTTTTTCACCGATAGTTTTCTTTACGCATATGCCTCAGGTCATGAAACCTAATATGCGGAAGGTCGTACTTCTTCAACAGTTTCCCAAACCTATGAGCAATGGATGGGTAATAAGTATCTCTGTTCGGTTTCTTAAAGATGTAGTCGTTTTCGGTATATGCATTACTAAAGAAGTCTCCGTTATTGTTTTCCTCATCTTTGGCCAAATCAGTAGATTTCTGATTTCCGTAAACAGCGGGAACGCACGATAACTTGAATTAGTCTTTTTCAACAACTTTAGTTTCTACCGATACGGTGTGCGTATCAAAATAGAGTTTCCATTAAAATCAACACTTTGCCATTAAAGTCCGAGAACCTCACTGCGGTGCAAGCCATACATAACGGTTGTTTTAATAATAGTATTTTGCTGATTTATTTCAAATTTTTTATCTTATAGTCCATTTAAAAGCACTACAATAATTTTTTCTTTATTATTTTATATAAAATTTTTTGATATGATTTAGAAGAAAAAAGAAATTTTACAAAAAAATAAGACCTACATAGCAGTAGGTCTTGCTCACACACTGTGAGGCCGCATAAACGGCGGGTTGAATAAATTTTTATTTGAACTTGTAGTGTAATCTCATAAGGTTTTTGAGATTAACTAAAGTATAAACTAAAAAAATATTTTTGTCAAGAGGTAATATTATGGAAAATTATTACTTAGGATTAGACTTAGGAACAGACTCAATTGGTTGGGCAGTAACAGATAAAAATTACAATATCCCTAAATTTAAAGGAAACTCTATGTGGGGTATTCGGCTCCTTGAGGGCGGAAATACTGCTGTTGAAAGAAGAGAATTTCGTAGCAGCAGACGAAGATTAGAAAGAAACAAATACAGATTAAACTGCTTAGAAATGCTCTTTAATGAGGAAATTTCCAAGAAAGACATTGCATTTTTCCAAAGACTTAAGGATAGTGCACTCTATGATGGAGATAAGAATGTTTCTGGCAAGTATTCTTTGTTCAATGATCCTGATTATACAGATAAAGATTATTATAAAAAATATCCAACTATTTATCATCTTAGAAAAGAGTTAATTGAAAGTGTTGAACCACATGATGTTCGTCTTGTGTTTTTAGCTTTGCATCATATCATCAAAAACAGAGGTCACTTTTTATTTGATAATGATGATTTAGGTAAAAACGGAAATTTTGATTTCACAGCAATATTTACTGAACTAAACGAATATATTAAATCAAATTCAAACTATGAATCAGAGGGTTTTAGCTGTAATGATTTAAAACCTGTTGAAGATATTATTAAAAATAGTTCTTTAACGTCAAGCAAGAAGAAGGAAGCTCTTATTAAAGAATTTGCCTTAAATAAAAAAGTAGATGTTTTTGAAGTAGCAATAGTAACACTTTTATCAGGAGCCACAGCTAAAGCTAAAGACCTATTTAATACAGACAAATACGATGATACCGAAGGTAAAAGCATATGTTTTAAGAGTGGATATGATGATAAGGCTACAACCTATGAAAGCGTTTTTGGTGAGAACTTTGAACTCATTTAAAAGTTAAAAGCTATATATGATTGGGCAATTCTCGCTGATATTTTAAATGGAAAAGAATACATTTCTTACGCTAAAGTTGACACATATGAAAAGCATAAAAGAGATTTAAAGCTTTTGAAAGAATATGTTAAAGCTTATGTACCGGAAAAGTATAGTCATATCTTTAATGAAAACAGTGATAAGGTTTCAAACTATCTTTCATACTCTGGCTATTCATCAAAAAATCCTGTTATGAAAAAGTGTGATCAGGAAACATTTTGTGACTTTTTAAGAAAACAACTTCCAAAAGAGCTATTAGATGAAAAGTATGCACAGATGTATAAAGAGATAGAAACATCTTCATTTATGCCCAAAGCTGTAACAAAGGATAATTCTGTTATTCCTATGCAGCTTAATAGGGCAGAGCTTGAAGCAATTTTAAGTAATGCAAAGAATTATTTGCCATTTTTAGCTGACAGGGACTCAAGTGGAAAAACTGTCAGCGAAAAAATAATAGACATATTTAAATACAGAATTCCTTATTATGTTGGTCCGCTTAACAAGCATAGTGAAAAAAGCTGGCTTGTGAGAACAGGTGAGAAAATCTATCCATGGAATTTTGAAAATGTTGTTGATGCAGATAATAGTGCTGAGAAGTTTATTAATAATTTAACAAGCAAATGTACTTATTTACCTAAAGAAGATGTTATTCCAAAGAACTCGCTTCTTTATAGTGCATTTACCGTTCTTAACGAAATCAACAATATAAAAATTGACGGTGAAGAGATTTCTGTTGAGTTAAAGCAAGGGATCTATAAAGACCTGTTTGAAAAAAGCAATAAAGTAAAAGTGTTTGATTTAAAAAAATATCTTGCATCAAATGGTTATATGAACATTGAAATAACAGGAATTGACACAACTATTAAAGGCAGTCTTAAACCGTTTATAGATCTTCAGAATATTGACCTTTCGTATAGTGATAAAGAAGAAATAATCAAATCTGTCACGATTTTTGGTGATGACAAAAAACTTCTTAAAAACAGGCTTAAAAGATTATATGGAGATAGATTAACAGCGGATGATATTAAAAAAATATCAAAACTTAAGTACACAGGCTGGAGCCGTTTATCTGAAAAGCTTTTAACAGGCATTGAAGCAGTTTTGCCATCAACAGGTGAATATACAAATATCATTCATGCTTTATGGGAAACAAATGACAACTTAATGCAACTTCTCAGTTCCAATTATGACTTCAGGAAAAAGATTGATGAAGAGAATGGTGATAGCACTTTTACTTCTTTGAGGGAAGAAATTGACAATCTTTATGTTTCTCCAAAGATTAAGCGCCCTATTTATCAGGCAATGCAAATTGTTGAAGAAATAGTTAAAATTCAAGGTCATGATCCGAAGAAGATATTTATTGAAGTCGCAAGGGATGAAGGCGAAAAAAAGAGAACTGTCTCAAGAAAGCAAAAATTAATAGAACTTTATAAATATTGCAAAAAGGATGAGCAGAAACTTTACGAACAGCTTTGTAATACAGATGAAAATGATTTCAGAAGAGATGCCCTTTACCTTTATTACACACAGTTAGGTAAGTGTATGTACACAGGAAAACCTATTGAATTAAGCGAAATTTACAACAATAATATTTATGATATTGACCATATTTTTCCACGGTCAAAAATCAAAGATGATAGTCTTAATAACAGAGTACTTGTTTTAAAAGCAGAAAATGCAAAAAAAGGCAATATTTATCCTATAAATAGCTCTATTAGAAACAATATGCTTCCTTTCTGGAAAACACTTTTTGACAAAGGCTTAATTTCAAAAGAGAAGTTTGAAAGACTTGTTAGAAATCAACCGCTTACAGATGAAGAACTTTCATCATTTGTATCAAGACAACTTGTTGAAACCCGCCAGTCTACTAAGGCAGTAGCGCAGCTTCTTAAAAAGCGTTATCATGATACAGCCGTTGAATATATCAAGGCAAGCCTTGTATCTGACTTCAGACAGGAAAATGACTTTGTCAAATCTCGTGATGTTAATGATTTTCATCATGCTAAAGATGCTTATCTAAATATTGTAGTTGGTAATGTTTATACTGTCAGATCTCATCTTGCGCACTTCATTGACAATGTTCAAAGCGGTAAATGGAGCGTTAACAAAATGTTTGATTACACAACAAACGGTGCGTGGATTGTAGAAAATAATAAATCTATAAACATTGTTAAGTCAAATATGGCAAAGAACAATATTCGCTTTACGAGGTATGCATTTAAGCAAACCGGTGGTTTGTTTGACCAAAATCCGCTAAAAAAAGGTTTGGGACAGGTGCCTCGTAAAAAGGATATGGACATTGATAAATATGGTGGATACAATAAACCTTCATCAGCATATTTTGCTTTTGTTGAATACAAAAACAGTAAAGGAGAAATTGTTCGTTCTTTTGAACCTGTTGATTTATATGCTGAAAAGGAATATATAAGGAATCCACAGGAGTTCATAAAACGCAAGCTCGGAGTTGATTATGTTAAAATTATCATTCCTTGCGTTAAATACAATGCTCTTATCAGTATTAATGGTTTCAGAATGCACATAAGTAGTAAGAGTAGCGGAGGAGCAAATTTGATCTGTAAACCTGCTGTTCAACTTGTTGTTAGTCAAGAACAAGAAAAATATATTAAGAAAATTTCAAGCTATCTTGCTAAATGTGCAGAGCTGAGAAAAGAAAAAGAAATAACGTCCTTTGATGGAATAACAGAAAAAGATAACGCGGATTTATATGAAGCTCTTAAGCACAAGACTAATCATACGATCTACAACGTTAAATTTTCAAAATTGGCAAATATATTGATTGACAAGCAATGTGAATTTGAGGGCTTATCACTCTATGAACAATGTTATATACTTATGCAAATAATCAACATTCTCCACGCAAATGTTATGAGTGGTGATTTATCGGCAATAGGTGAGGCTAAAAAGAGTGGGGTAACTACAATCAGCAATAAAATGCAGCCAAGTTACAAGACCGTAAAACTTATTAACCAGTCAATCTCTGGGCTTTTTGAGCAGGAAATAGATCTTTTAAAATAAGGAGATAGTTATTATGGGATGGAGGACGGTAGTAGTTTCAAAGCCATCTAAACTTGATCTGAGGCTTGGCTATATGGTTGTCCGTGATGTTGAATCAAATGTACAAGTGCATATAAGCGAAATTTCAGTTTTAATTATTGAAAACACTGCGTCCTCCATTACTACTGCTCTTCTTTGTGAACTGACTAAACAAAAGATAAAAGTAATATTTTGTGATGAAAAGCAAAATCCTTCCTCCGAACTTGTCTCATATTATGGCTGTCACGATTGTTCTTTAAAATTTAAAAATAAAGTTTGCTTTATTTCTAACTTCTTTGACTTAAGTTTTTCAATACCGACACTTAAAAAGCTATATGAAGATTTATCTTCTTATTCTAATAATTTCCTTCAAGACTATGTTGTGACACTAAAAAAAGATATATTAGATTTTCTCAAAAAGCTCTCAACAGAATACGATTTTGATTTTTCGTTTGATGACGATACTGATTTAGTTGATATTCTTAAAGCTCATAATTTTAAACCAAATGTTGATAGCGATGATTTGTTGACGGGACTGCTTGACTTTATAGTTTTAACTAATAAATATTTTTCCTTTGAAGCCTATGTCCTTTTAAACTTTCATTGCTATTTTGATGAAGAAGAAATTGAAAAAATCTATGATGCTTTGAAATATCAAGGCATTGAAATTCTTATTATTGAAAGTCAAAACAGCTTTCACTCACTTCCGCAAGAAAATCTTTATATTTTGGATAAAGATATGTGCGAAATTGTTGAAGAAAGATGATTTTTGGCTTATAATATAACCACTTTATGATGTTACCCTGTGAATTGTAGTGTCGCAGCTTATTCTCATTTGAGGTTTGAGAGTAGTGTAATTTCATAAGGTAGTAAAACATCGTCCCGCACTGGCGCGAACTATAATCGTTTGAGAGTAGTGTAATTTCATAAGGTAGTAAAACGATGATGTTCGCCGTCAGTGTGCCTGTGTCGTTTGAGAGTAGTGTAATTTTATACCATTTTGCGAATCTATGAGTTATTGTGCATCTAAATAAAGAAACAATCTGGAAACAACTAAAAGAATTAGTACGGTGCAACATGAAAGAAAAGCTTGCCTTCTTCTATGCCCGCTATAAAATTTTAGATTTAAGTTTGCAGAGACAGGGATTGAACCTGTGTTTCTGAGTACAGCTACTCAGCGAGTTTCCTTTACTCCACTCTGCAATATAATTAAAACAACAGCAAGCAAACCGTCTAACAATTGTCTAACACCATTATTATTTAGCGATTTTTCGCACCATGCGAACCATTTATTAATTGCGTTATATGGGAAAAATCACGGTTCTACACTGCATGGAATCAAATGACACTGTTTGATATTCGCGTCACAACCACTGTTAACTGGCTCGGAGCACCGCGCTGCCTGCGGCAGATGAAGCGGTGCTCTGAGCAGGAAGAAACAACGAGCATTGCGAAGCGCTCCAAGCGAGCAAGGCGACTATGTTTCTGACCGAAAGGGTCGTTGGTTTCAATACACCTTCGGTGCATGAAAAATGAAGTCGCTACGCTAATGAAGTGCGATCAAACCGCATGAAAATTAAAAGCGAGCTTTACTTCGTGCGAGCATAGCGAGCACTTTATTACAACGAAGTTGTCGCTTCATGTTTGCGGAGCAAACACTTCATTTATTAAAAAATCATTGTACTAAGTGAATTTTATTTAACTAACAGAGCAGTAAGACTAGAATCTTTCTGCTCTGTTTTACTTTACCTACCGACTCAAATACCGAGTCTGCCGCACTAACAGCAGACCCAATTAATCTCCACTTTACATAATTTTTGCATTTGACTCAGCGCGAAAAAGGGCAGATATACGGAATTTTGCCGATGATATTGACATAAAGCCGAATGATTGGTAAAATATTATCGAACCGGATAGCAATGGCTAACCGGTTGACTTTAAGATTTGTAGTTAGCTAATGCTAATCGAGAAAAAGTACTGTGACGCCGAAACGGCGTTTGCTTTTTGTGTTGCAGTTAGCAAAAGCTAATTGAATGGAGGAGAAACATGAACAGAAAAATATCGGCTGTTGCCGCAGTTGTTTTGATGCTTGCGGTAATTATATGCGCGGCTCTGCCGGCTTTTGCGGCTTTGGCTCCGACTCAGGACGGCGTGTATGAAGTCAGCGTTAAGATGTACCACGCTCAGAAGGACAAGACCTCTATGGGCGACAAATACCTTGTTCATACCGCACTGCTGACCGTGAAAAACGGCAGCAAGACTTTGACTATAGCAACGCCCGAGAGCGTCTCGGGTATGCAGTTTTGGTACTACAAAAACGGCGGAGTTGAGGGCGACACGGCCGAAGTCAAGCCCGCAGGGAGCGTTAAGATAGCGGGCACGACATATCAGTCCGCGTTTGAGTTTCCGATAGTCGGAAACGGCGAGTTCGTCGGCGTGAAGTTCGCCGCACCCGTTATGCCGATGTCGCCCTCCGCGAGAATACATATCGACTATGCAAGCGCTAAAAAAGTTGCGGATATCGGCTCCGCCGCTGTTACTGCTCCGAATGCAGTGACTCCCGCGAAGCCGACTGAAAGCGCAAAAGGCGAAGCTTCGGTTGATACAACGGCTTCTGCACCTGCCGAAACCGATTCTGCCGGCGAGACGGTAACAGGGGAGAGCATCTCGGAAAATGAGGCTTCAACTGTCTCTGAATCTGTTGCCGAATCCGTTTCCGAGACGACTTCAAATAACAGCGGAAGCAAAAAGACTGCGGCGATAATCGGATCTGTCTTTGCGGCGGTCGTTATAGTTGTGCTCATAGTTGCAACGGTGATAAAGAGAAAAGCAATAAAGGAGTAACCGGAATGAACAAATGCTTCAAAAAATTTCAGGTCAAGGATTTCGTTTTCCTTGCAATTCTTTCGGCGGCGATGACGCTCTGCGGCGGAATAACCATGCCGCTTGTTATGCACACGACTCTGTTCGGACTTCGCAATATGGCGGCGGCTCCGATATATGCGCTCTTCTGCGCTGTCGGTCTGATGAAAGTCAGAAAACCAGGTGCGCTGACTGTAATCGGTCTGTTTTCCGGCGCTCCGCTCGCGTTCTTTTCAACCGTTATGTTCTTCAACAACCTCGTGGCGGCCGTGATAGCGGAGCTGTTGATGCTGCTGTTCTTCAGAGGCTATAAAAATAAAGGCTCCGTGCTTTTCACGGCGGGAATATATATGCCGCTCTCTCTGCCGATTTCAGTGCTTTTCAGCATTTGGCTCAACGGACAGAGCTATGAGCAGCTGCTTGCGCGCCCGACAGCTTCGATATTCACCTCGCTCGGTACTGTGGCGCTCGGGTTCATAGGCGCGGCAATCGGCATGAAAATAGCCGCAGAGCTGCAAAAGGCGGGCAAGCTCAAGCCCGACGGAGAAGACGGAAATGCTTGATGCGTTCAGTGTAAAAAAACCGATTTATCCGCTTGTAGCCTTCTTCTCGTCGCTGTGTATGCTCGTGTGCGGAATGCTGCTTTCGAAGAGCCTTTGGGCGTTTGCGTTTGCCGGAGTGCTGTTTTTGCTCTGCTGCTGCTTCGGGCTGTTTCGCGGCGCATGGAAAATGAGCGCCGCAATGCTCGCCTTCGGGCTTGTGATAGGCGGGCTGGCTTTTTTGACCAACCGCAATTTCAATGCCTTTTGGCAGACGGTCGTGCGCGCGCTCCTGCTCGGGATATGCGCCGTGCCGATGATAACGCTGCCGCCCGCGGATCTCATGCGCTGCATGAATCAGCTGCATTGTCCGCGGATAATAACGCTCGGAATGCTGGTCACCCTCCGCTTCATCCCGATACTTGTCACCGAGATAAGGCGAATATGGGAGGCAATGAAGGTGCGCGGAGCGAATGTCAAATGGTATCGCCTTGACTGCCTCTACAGAGCTTTTTTCATTCCGCTTGTCATGCGCATTATCGGTATTTCCGATACTCTTTCTCTTTCGCTTGAGACAAGGGCGTTCGCGCTCGATAATTCTCCCGCAACCGTCTACGGTAAGGTCGAGCTTCGTGCGCGCGACATAATATTTCTCGTCGCAGTGATTATTTCCTGCGCAGGTCTGGGGGTGGCGGCGTGGATGCGTTGAGGCTTGAAAATATCAGCTTTTCATATAACGGCTCAGAGAAAATATTTGACAATGTCAATTTTACCCTTGAATACGGAGATTTTGTTCTCCTCTCCGGTGTGTCGGGTGAGGGCAAGAGCACGCTGCTCTCGATAATCAACGGCATGATCCCGTTTATAACGCCCGGAAAGCTCGACGGAAAGATTTATGTAAATTCCGAGGATGTTACCGACGTCAGAGTCAGCGAGCGTGCAAGGCTTATAGGCACGGTGCTCCAGAATGCAGACGAGCAGATAGTCTATGATACCGTCCGCGACGAAATAGCTTTCGGGTGCGAAAACCTCGATATCCCGGTCGAGACAATAGATCGGCGTATAGAGGCGAGCACAAATATGATGAAAATATCGCCCGACGCAAAGACGCGGACTATGTCCGGCGGGCAGAAGCAGAGACTGATTACCGCTTCGACGCTCGCGATGAAGCAGAAAATCATAATTCTCGATGAGCCGCTGGCAAACCTTGACACAGAGGGCGCGCATATCCTGCTCGGCGCGCTTCGTTCGCTTTCAAAGAGCGGTTATGCGGTGCTGCTCGTTGAACACAGGCTCGATGTTGTCAGACCCTATGTCAACAAGGTCATGTGGATAAAAGATAAAAATGTCATAGTGAGCACCGATAAAGATGCCGTTACCCGTTCCGAACGGGTCATAGAGCCGGAGAACAATGCACACACTGCTGGCTCACCGGTTATAAGCGGACGTGGTTTGGTGTTTAGCGCAGGCGGCAGAAATATCCTTGATTCGCTCGATATCGATGTGTATAAAGGTGAACGCCTTGTTCTGCTCGGTGCGAATGGCTGCGGCAAGACTACGCTCATGCGGACTCTTGCAAGGCTCAACAAGCTCACATCAGGCACGCTCGAACAAAATATAGTTCAAAAGCCGGGGCGAAGAAAGCCCAACGCCGCGTGGTTCAAAAAGGTCGGCTTTGTCTATCAGAATCCGACATATCAGCTCTTCATGCCGACACTGCTCGCCGAGGTCTCTTTCAGGGCATCATCGGAGCAGAAAGCAAGGGAGATGATCGAGGCGTTCGGCCTCTCGGGGCTTGAAAATAGGCATCCGCAGTCCCTTTCGGAGGGACAGAAACGCCGCGCGGGTCTCGCTGCGATATGCGCGGGCGAGCCGGAAGTGCTGTTCCTCGACGAGCCTACTGTTGGACAGGATTATAATAATCTTGAGCGAATAGTCTCGGCTGTCAATAAGTTGAACCGCGAAAACGGCTGTACGGTCGTCACCGTTACTCACGACCGCAGGTGCGCCGCCGCTATGGCAGACAGGGCGCTCATAATGGGCAACGGAAAAATAGCCGAACACGGGGACAGAAATCTCGCCGACAGCTATCTCAATAAACAGTTCAAAATCATTGGGGAGTGATTAGATGATAAAAACAAGACTCATAGGGCAGGTGCCTTCCTCCAAGAAGTACATTGCCCTTACGGTGCTCGCGCAGTGGATAAGGCTTTGCGCGAACATCGTGATGATGTTTATTTTCGCACATATTCTCGAACTTATCCTCGACGGCGCGACCATGACGGTTAGCGTGCTTCTGCCTTATATTATAGGCATCTCCGCAGTTATGACAGTGCGCTATGTCTGCGGAGTGTGCAGCTCAAAGACATCTTTTTTGGCGTCGGCTCAGGTGAAAAAAGTCCTGCGCGGGAAGATGTACAAAAAGCTTACCCGAATGGGTGCGTCGTATCATGAGAAGGTTTCAACCTCCGAGGTGCTCCAGGTTTTTGTCGAGGGTGTCGATCAGCTTGAGCTTTATTTCGGAAAATATCTGCCGCAGTTCTTCTTTGCCATGCTTGCGCCGATAACGCTTTTTGCGGTGCTCTCTTTTGTCAGCTGGAAAGCCTCGCTCGTGCTTCTCGTCTGCGTGCCGTTGATTCCGCTTTCGATAGTCGCGGTGCAGAAGATAGCAAAACGGCTGCTGAGCAAATACTGGGGAGTATATGTCAATCTCGGCGACACGTTCCTTGAGAATATTCAGGGACTCACGACCCTCAAGGTATATCAGGCCGATGAGAGAAAGAACGTTGAGATGAACGAAAAGGCGGAGGAGTTCAGGCGTATCACCATGAAGGTGCTTACCATGCAATTGAACTCCGTCAGCGTCATGGATATCGTCGCATATGCGGGCAGCGCCGTCGGCGTTGTTATCGCGGTATTTCAGGCGGCAAACGGAACGATAACACTGCCGCAGGCGTTCCTTATCATTATGCTTGCCGCGGATTTCTTCCTGCCCCTGCGCCTGCTCGGCTCTTTCTTCCATGTTGCGATGAACGGTATGGCGGCGAGCGACAAGCTTTTCAAGATTCTCGATACTCCCGAGGACGAGCGCGGAACGCAGATTCCCGCATGCTTTGACAGCGATATAAGGCTCGAAAACGTGACCTTCTCCTATGACGGGGAAAAGTCGGTGCTCAACGGCATCTCGGCGGACATTCCGAGGAACAGCCTGGTGTCCGTCGTCGGCGAGTCCGGCTGCGGAAAGAGCACAATAGCTTCTCTTATCTGCGGCACAACAAAAGGCTACAAAGGGAGCATAAAGATAGACGGCGTTGAGATAAGAGACATCGACGAAAAAGCGCTCATGGATAACATAACCGCCGTCAATTTCAACAGCTATATCTTCGCCGGGACGGTTAGGGACAACCTGCTCATGGCTTGCCCGAATGCTTCCGACGACGAACTCATAGACGCGCTCGAAAAAGTGAATCTCTGGGAGTTCCTCTCCTCGCAGGATGGGCTTGATACGGCTCTCTCTCAGCAGGGAAGCAACTTCTCCGGCGGTCAGCGTCAGCGCCTCGCGATAGCCCGCGCGCTTTTGCATGACACACCTGTGTATATCTTCGATGAGGTCACTTCGAACATCGATGTCGAGAGCGAAAATGACATCATGGAGGTTATCCGTGAGATGTCAAAAACAAAGACGGTTCTGCTTATCTCCCACAGGCTCGAAAATGTCGTCACCTCCGATATGATTCTACTGCTTGACGGCGGATGCATCGCGGAGAGCGGCACACATTCGCGCCTTATGCAAGAAAAGGGCAAGTATTATACAATGTATTCGACTCAGGCTCAGCTTGAAAAATATTCAAAGGAGGCGGCAGCGGTATGAAAAGAAAACAGAGCGGTCTGCGTATAATGAGCAGACTCATAGTCCTCGTCAAGCCGCTTTCCGGCTTTATGTGCCTTGCGGTTTTGCTCGGTGTGCTCGGATTCCTTTGCGCCATTCAGATAACCGTCGCGGGTTCGCTGACCCTGCTCACCGCCGCAAAAATAAGCGGCGGAATCGCAATAAAGACCGGCTGTATCTGCATCATAATTTTTGCCGTTCTCAGGGGATTTCTGCACTACGGCGAGCAGGCGTGCAACCATTATATAGCATTCAAGCTTTTGGCTCTTATCCGCGACAAGGTGTTCAAAGCCATGCGCCGGCTTTCTCCCGCGAAGCTCGAGGGTAAAGACAAAGGCAACCTTGTCTCGGTCATAACGAGCGACATCGAACTGCTTGAAGTGTTCTATGCGCACACGATATCGCCGACCTGCATTGCGATACTGACCTGCCTTATTATGCTTATTTTTATCGGGCGCTACAGCATTTGGCTCTCGCTCGTTGCGCTCGCCGCCTATATAACGGTCGGCGCGGTGATTCCGTTGGTGTCCTCGAGGCTTAACAAGAATGCAGGCATGACCTACAGAGACGGCTCCGGCGCGCTCTCGGGCTTCGTGCTCGACAGTATGCGCGGACTGCTTGAGTCGATAAGATATAACAGCACCGACAAGCGTCTCGAAGAGATGGATAAAAAGACCGACGAGTTGAACTCGCTTCAGGACAGACTCAAGAAGATAGAGGGACACACGGGCGCCGTTACGGATATCGCAATAATCTTCTTCTCCGTTGCAATGCTGCTCACGGGTATCGCCCTCTATCAAAAAGGCGTTATCGGTTTCGACGGAATGATAGTTTCTACCGTTTCGATGATGAGCTCGTTCGGCCCCGTCGCCGCGCTCTCGGGTCTTGCCGGAAATCTTACCCACACTCTCGCGGCGGGCGAAAGAGTTCTCGGCATACTCGATGAGAACCCGGTGGTTGAAGAAAACATAGACGGAAAAACAGTTGCTTTCGACGGCATGGAAAACGAAAATGTCGGATTTGCTTACGGCGATGAAAAAATTCTTGACGGCTTCAATATGACTGTCGAGCCGGACAAGATAATCAGTATCACGGGCCCGAGCGGTTCGGGCAAGTCCACCGCGCTCAAGCTCATGATGCGCTTCTGGGATGTTCAGCAGGGCAGCATAAAGATGAGCGGCGAGGATATCAGAGATATAAAGACCTCGTGCCTCAGAAGCAACCAGAGCCTTGTCAGTCAGGAGACGCAGCTTTTCAACGATTCGATAGAGTCCAATATAAAAATAGCCGATTACAACGCAACGCATGAGCAGGTCGTTGAAGCGGCGAAGAAAGCTTCTATCCATGATTTCATCATGACTCTGCCCAAGGGCTATGACACAAATGTCGGCGAGCTCGGAGATCTGCTCTCAGACGGCGAGAAGCAGAGAATAGGTCTCGCCAGGGCGTTCCTCAGCGATGCGCCGATGATTATGCTTGACGAGCCTACGAGTAACCTTGACAGCCTCAACGAGGGTCATATCCTGCGCTCGATAAACGAGGCAAAGAAGGGCAAGAGCATAGTGCTCGTCTCCCACAGAAAATCAACTTCGAGAATAGCCGACAAGGCTTATACGGTTTACAGAGGCAGATTATCATGAGCAAGAAAGAGACAAAAGACAGAATAACCCGCGAAAAAGAGATGCTGCCGGAGATGGTGAAAATCTACTGTCACGGCGTGCACAAGACAAAAAGGGGAGAACTTTGCCCCGAGTGCCGGGAGCTGTGCGACTATGCGCTTTACAGGCTCGACCACTGCCGTTGGGGGAATGAAAAGAATTTCTGCTCCCAGTGCCCGTGCCATTGCTATAAGCCCGCCATGCGCGAAAAGATAAGAGCCGTCATGCGCTACTCCGGTCCGCGGATCATGCTCTACCATCCGCTTGTCGGCTCGCTCCACGCATTCGAGACCGTCAAAGGCGTGATAAAAGGGAAGAAAAGTCATTGATAAACTCTCTGACCAGACATTCCAGCAATTAATAAACCGAGCAGTAAGACTTAAATCTTACTGCTCGGTTGCCTTTATTTTTATATCTTTTACTTCTCGTCTCTCCAGTTCTTGACTTCGCTGAGAAGCCACTGCGCCCATTCGTCAATGCCTTCGCCCGTCTTGGCGCAGACCATAAACACCTTGGCGTTCGGGTTGCGGCGCTTTATATATTCCTTGCACTTCTCGACATCAAAGTCGAAATAGGGGAGAACATCAATCTTGTTGATGATAACAACATCGCATATGGAGAACATCAGAGGATACTTGAGCGGCTTGTCGTCGCCCTCGGGCACGGAGAGAATCATCGCATTTTTAACGGCTCCCGTGTCGAACTCTGCGGGGCAGACGAGGTTGCCGACATTTTCGAGTATTGCGAGTTCAACATCGCCGGTCTCGAGTCCGTCAAGACCCTGTCTTGTCATCTCCGCGTCGAGGTGGCACATTCCGCCGGTGTGCAGCTGAATTGCTTTGACTCCCGTCTCGGCGATTCTCTTCGCGTCAACATCACTGTCGATATCCGCTTCCATAACGCCTATCTTGACTTTGTCTTTCAGCGCGGCGATAGTTGCCTTGAGGGTAGTCGTCTTGCCGGCTCCGGGCGAGGACATGAGGTTGAGTAGGAATACGCCCTTCTCTTTGAGCTCGCGGCGCAGCTTGTCCGCCTGCTCGTCGTTATTTTTAAACACGCTCTGCTTGATTTCAAGAATTCTTATTTATAATATCAATAACGTCGAGCATATATGACTTGTCCGTTATCGCACCGAACG
>ENA-UOJG01001581-UOJG01001581.1-human-gut-metagenome-genome-assembly--contig:-C47-NODE-1581-length-23156-cov-7.317129_pt1 | contig 23156 bp, 19 predicted proteins | sample MGYA00242340_ERZ723887 | MGnify/ENA metagenome assembly ERZ723887 | reverse complement strand
GAGGTGCAGCAATTGGCAAAGTGCGATTTTTGCGGCAAGGGTGTCACGTTTGGCATCAAGGTTTCTCACTCCCACAGACGTTCCAACCGTGCGTGGAAGCCGAACGTGAAGCGCGTCAAGGCTATCGTTGACGGCGCTCCCCGCCATGTTTACGTCTGTACGAGATGCCTCCGCTCCAACAAGGTTGAGCGCGCCATCTGATCTCAGCGTTATGGTACAAAAAAGACAAGCCTGCAGGCTTGTCTTTTTTTCATGCCCGCAGACCGGCACAAATCGGTCATGACCGCAGGCGATTTGCGGTATAATTCGAGCAGAGAAATAGTTGAGCAGGAGAGAAAAACGGCGCCGGAAAACAGATCGGGGATCACGGACTCCGTTAAATTTGGGAACCGCTTCCGGGCAGGAGGCGGTTCCCATGCTCTTATCGTCTGCTGCGCGCATTTGCGGCATTTGTGGTGCCTTCAGAAGCCTCCGTCATGCCGCTTTCGGACTCGGTACGGCTGTCGTCCGTTGCGGCGGACGGCTCCGTCATGATTTCCGAGGCTGCCGTCGGGATGAGGGCGGATGGCTCCGTGCCGTCCACGCGGCCGTCTGTCGTGCTCGAGACATTGCTGCGGCAGCCCGTGAGCAGCGCGGCGCATAGGGCGAGCGTCAGAAAGAGCAGAGCTTTGGTTCGTTTCATTGATCAAGATCCTCCTGATATTATGATTGTCCCGCTTAGTTTGCCCGGCTTTGCATGGCCTACGCAGGGAAATTTGTCGAAAACGTAAAATTGGGATTGATTCTTTTTGCATTGCCTTGTATAATGGGATGGTACGCCAAACTTTTTGCTTTGGCCCGTCTGCAGAGGCGGAGAAATGAAACAACATATCACCAACCGAAGGGGAAGCTGACATGAAGAAACTTTTCGTCAAGAAGGATGTTCCGTGCATGGCATGTCTGGAGTGCGTCCGCGCCTGCTCGACCGCATTTTATAAAGAGTTCCATCAGGACAAGGCCTGCCTGAAGATCGTTGAGCGCAACGGCAAGGTCCGCCCGATGACCTGTGTCCAGTGCGGTAAGTGTGCTGCGGCCTGTGAGCACGGTGCGATCACCCAGAATCCGAAGACCGGCGTGTACATGGTCAATAAGAAGCTCTGCGTTGGCTGCGGCAAGTGCGTGGAGGCCTGCCCGTTCGGCGTGATGCTGCAGGTTGCCGGTGCGCCTGCCGCCTCGAAGTGCATTGCCTGCGGCATCTGTGTCAAGGCCTGCCCGATGGAGGTCCTCGAGATCCGCGAGAGCTGATTTCGGATATCCGGTCTTATCGGCTTATATCGAAAAACTGCCATGCCCGGAAAACGGCATGGCAGTTTTTCGTGCTTTCGCCCGGAAATATGGTTGAGAATCCGGGACCGATATGATATGATAACCAAAGAACACCGAAATATTGATATGGAGGTTATGAATCACTATGGCAGAAACCAAAAAGATCCCGGAACGTGCTGAGCTTGCACAGCAGGACAAATGGGCGATCGAAGATATTTACGCAACCGATGAGCTTTGGGAAGCCGACCTCGAAAAGGCGAGGGGCTATATTCCCAAGATCGCTGCGTTCGCGGGCCATCTGGGCGAATCCGCACAGATGCTGCTTGCCTATGCGCAGATGGAGGAGGAGATCGAGGTCCTTGCGAGCGACCTCGCGAATTACGCCATGCGCCGCGCGGATGAGGATGTGCGCGTTGCCAAGTATCAGGCGATGACCGGCCGCCTCATGAGCAGCTTTGTCGAGCTGAACGCAGCGGGCAGCTTTGCCACGCCGGAGCTCATGGCCATCCCGGACGAGACGTTTGAGGGCTTCTTCACCGCCTGCCCAGAGCTGGAGCGCTATCGCCGCTATCTTCTGGATATCCGCCGCCGCCGCGCCCATGTGCTCAGCCCGGCCGAGGAGAAGCTGCTGGCCGCTGCAGGCGAGATGGCTCAGGCTCCGGACAATATCTATGGTCTCCTGACGGATGCCGATATGAAGTTCCCGGACTGCACGGATGGCGAGGGCAACAAGCATCCGCTGTCCCACGGCACCTACATCTCCTACATGGAGTCCGGCGACCGCGCGCTGCGCAAGAGCGCCTTTGAGAATCTCTATCACACCTACGGCAGCTTTGGCAACACCATCGCCGCCGTGCTGGCCTCTCAGGTCAAACAGCTGCAGTTCTTCGCGCAGGCCCGCAAGTACGGCTCTGCCATGGAGGCTTCTCTCGATGTCACAAACGTTCCGACGAGCGTCTACACGAACCTCATCGAAGCCGTTCACAAGAATCTGGACAAGATGTACCGCTATGTCGATCTGCGCAAAAAGCTCCTTGGCGTGGACGAGCTGCATATGTACGACCTGTACTGCCCGCTCATTGAGGGCGTGAGCGGCCGCACACCCATCGAAGAGGCCAAGAAGACCGTATACGACGCGCTGGCTCCGCTCGGCGAGGACTACCGCAAAGTGCTGCAGCAGGGCTTCAATAACCGCTGGATCGACGTCTATGAAAATGCGGGCAAGCGCTCCGGCGCATATTCCGCAGGCGCGCGCGTCCATCCGTATGTTCTGCTGAACTACACCGGCACGCTCGACAGCCAGTTCACGCTGGCTCATGAGATGGGCCATGCCATGCATTCCTATCTCTCCAACCACAACCAGAACCCGCTCGACGCCGATTATGTGATCTTCGTGGCGGAGGTCGCCTCCACCTGCAACGAGGCCCTGCTCATGGAATACCTCCTCGGCAAGACGACGGACAAGAAGGAGCGCGCCTACCTCATCAACCACTTCCTCGAGCAGTTCCGCACGACGCTGTACCGCCAGACCATGTTCGCCGAATTCGAGCTGAATGTCGGCCGCATGGCGCAGGAGGGCACGAGCCTCACGCCCGAGGTGCTCAATGCCGAGTATCGCCGCCTGAATCGCCTGTACTTCGGCGAGAACATCGTGCTCGACCACGAGATCGACACCGAGTGGATGCGCATCCCGCATTTCTACTACAACTACTACGTCTTCCAGTATGCCACCGGCTATGCCGCTGCCATTGCGCTGTCCCGCCGCATCCTGCGTGAAGGCGCGCCTGCTGTGAAGGACTACATCGGCTTCCTGTCCGGCGGCTGCAGCAAGAGCCCGATCGACCTGCTGAAGGGCGCAGGCGTGGACATGAGCACCACGAAGCCGGTCGAAGAGGCCCTGAGCCTGTTCGGCGAGCTCATCGGTGAGATGGAAGAGCTGATGAAAGACTGATGGAGATCTTCCTTCCTACGCTTCACACGTTTGAGAACAACAATATCTTTACCGGCAGCTGCGGCCTGCTCCGCTTCCGCATCGCTCCGACGGTCGTGATGGCCACGCCGAAGGAGGTCGATCTGGCTGCCAGCTCCATCCACGCCGAGCTGTGGCACGGCGAGCTGTGCTATGAGCTCAGCGAAATGGAACAGGAGCGGACCTTCCCCATGTCGGACGAGGGCCGCGCCGCCATGCAGCAGTGGCTGGAGGAGAATATCGAGCCAATCGAGCCAAAGACTGCGGAATAAAGGCAGCACCGCATGATTCAGCGAGAGCATTCGGCGAGAGATTTTTTGTCGAGACAAGGTTTGAAAAGTGCAGGAATACTTTGTGTATTTCAAACTTTTCGGACCGATGGATCGGCGAAAAATGTCCGGCGAAGGCTGAAGGCGAATTATGCGGTGTTGCCTAAAAAAACTCGGGGCTGCTGCGCTGCGCAGCGGCCCCATTTTTTCCGGAGAGGATCCTATGAAAACTGCAATTGTGACCGGAGGGACCTCCGGCTTGGGCCTTGCCGCGGCGCAGACGCTGGCGGAAAAGGGCCTTCGGGTGTATGCCCTGTCGCGGCACGGCGTGCCGGTGCCCGGCGTGACGTCGCTGGCCTGCGATATCACGGACGCGGACGCTGTGGAGCGGACGGTCGCCGCCATCGAGGCGGAGGCCGGGCGGATCGACCTTGTGGTGAACAACGCGGGCTTCGGTATCTCGGGCGCAGTGGAGTGCACCACGCCCGAGGAGGCACGCCGTCTGTTCGACGTCGATTTCTTCGGCGTCGTCAATGTGAACCATGCCGTTCTGCCGCGCATGCGCCGCGCGGGCGGCGGGCGGATCGTCCATGTCAGCAGCGTCGCCGCGCCCGTCGCCATCCCGTTTCAGGCGTATTATTCTGCGGCAAAGGCCGCGATCAATGCCTACAGCGGTGCGCTGCGCTGCGAGGTCGCGCCGTTCGGCATCGACGTCTGCGCCGTGATGCCCGGCGATCTGAAGACCGGCTTCACGGCGGCGCGCGAGAAAAACGTCCGGGGCGACGCTGAGTACGGCGGGCGCATCAGCCGTTCCGTCTCCCGTATGGAGCATGACGAGCAGACCGGCATGCCGCCGGAGAAGGCCGCGGCCTTCCTTTGCCGCGTGGCGCTCCGCCGCCGGACGAAGCCGCTGTATGCCATTGGACCACAGTATAGCGCGGCAGTCCTGCTGGGCAGGCTCCTGCCGTGCAGGCTCGTTTCATGGATCGTATCGAAGCTGTATGCTGCATAAGGAGGGATGATCATGCCGGTTGCAACGTATTATCTGCATGATCCCGCCGCGCCGAGGCCGAACAGCCCGACGCGCATGGGAACGAACGTCCTGCTCGAATGCCGCGGGCGGCTCCTGCTGGAGCAGCGCTGGGACTGCGGCGCATGGGGCCTGCCCGGCGGGCGGCTGCGCCGCGGGGAGAGTGAGGCGCACGGCATTGCGCGGGAGCTGTTCGAGGAGACGGGCCTGCGCCTGCCGGAGGCGGCCTTTACGCGGGTGCGTGTCGTGGACGATGCCGACCGCATCGCCAGCTATCAGGACGGGACGGTCTGGCGCATGGTCATCGTCCTGTTCCGTGCGCAGCTTCCGCAGGAGCCGGAGCTGCACTGCAGCCGGGAGTCCTGCACGCTGCGCTTTTTTACGCCGGAGGAGCTGCGCACGGCGGACCTCGTGCCGACGCACCGTGACCTGATCGAGGCCTGGCGGCCCGCGCCGCTCGAGGTCGCCGCAGCCATGCTGACGCGCGGGCAGACCGTCCTGCTCTGTCGCCGCCCGGAGGGCAAGGCGCGCGCCCTGCAGTGGGAATTCCCCGGCGGCAAGCTCGAGCCCGGCGAGACGGGTGAGCAGGCGCTGGCGCGCGAATGCCGCGAGGAGCTCGGCACAGAGGTCCGCGTCGGGCCGCGCGTGGACGAGCTGGTGTTCGACTATCCGGATCTCTCGGTCCATCTGACGCTCTATCAGGCCGAGCCGCTCACGGAGCCGCGCGCACTGGAGCACAGCGCGCTCGACTGGGTAGGATCTGCCGGGCTGGAGCGCTATGACCTCTGCCCGGCGGACCGGCGCTTCGTCCCGGCCGTGCAGCAGTGGTTTTCCGAACAGGAAAAAGCCCCCGCGCAGCAAGCTGCGCAGAGGCCTCAGACCGGGGAGTAAATTACCGCACCGGAGCAGTCAAAGTGCTGCCTCATGCTGCATACGGGTAAACAGCGCCGCGCCGCAGGCAGCCTCCTCCGGGACGGCGGCCAGCGTAAGCGGCAGGCCGAAGCTCCCCTCGACGGCGCGCTGCAGGGCGGGATTCCGCCGCAGGCCGTTGCCGGAGCCAAGCAGCCGCCCGGCGGGCGCACATCCGGCTTTGAGCGCAGCGCGGTAACAGGCGGAAAGCTCATCCGCCATGCCGCGCAGCAGAGCGTGCAGCAGGGGAACGGGGGCAAAATTCTCTTCATCCAATCCGCTGAGCACGGCGCGCTCCGCCGGGTCCTGCCGTGTTCCGGCAAACGTCGTGCGGAACTGCGGCACATCGTCCGGCATGGGGGCCTCCAGTGCGCGGAGCATGGCGGGGTAGGCGGACGGGCAGGGGGTTCCCGTGACCAGCTCGGCTGTCTGGCGGAAAAAACGCTCCAGCAGGGCAAAGCTCCGCCCGCCGCAAAGCGGCGCGCCCGTCAGCAGCCAGCCGCCGGGGAAGGGGCGCGTTTCCAGCCCCGGCACGGTGCGGTGTTCCTTCGTGAAGAACGAAAACTGGCTGCCCGTGCCGATGTTGACGAGCGGCGCATCAAGCCGTCCATGCCCTGCTCCGAGAAAGCTTGCCTGATTGTCGCCGAGCGCGGCAAAGACGCGCAGCCGCCCGCCGCCCAGCTCCGCCTTCTCCGAGACCTCCGGCAGGAGCCGCTCCGGCAGTCCCGCCCGGCGGACGGCCTTGCGGTCAAAGTCCGTTCCGTCGAACAGACCGAGGCTGGCGGCCATGGAGGGCGTGAGGCGCGGGGCCGTCCGGCCGGACAGCCGCATGGCGAGGTAATCCGCGATCGTGCAGACGGCGGCCGCTCCGTCCGGGATGCATCCGACTGCCTGATGGCAGGCAAGCGTGACAAGACCATAGCCGGAGGCGAGGGGATAGCCGGTCCGCTCCGTCAGGCGGGCTGCCATGCTTTTCCCGTCCGGCCCCGGCTGCGCGCCCGTCTCGTCCTGCCAGGTGTAGAGCGGCGAGAGCAGCTGCCCCGCCGCGTCCACATAGACGATGCCGTGCATTTGGCCGGTAAGGCCGACGCAGCCGATGTCCGGAAATTCCTGCAGCAGCCCGTCCAGCAGGGACAGGGCTGCGTGCTCGATGCCGCTGGCATCCTGCTTGCGCTCCCACGGCTGCCCGGCGACGGCAGCGCCGCCCGGTACGGTGCGCGTGCACAGGAGCCTGCCGTCCGCGTCCAGCACGGCGGCGGAGATCGTCGTCGTCCCGAGATCAAGGCCCAGATGATCCATATCGATCCTTCTTCCGTATTTCAATGGGAATAGTATAGCAGAAGGTCCGGAAGCTGTAAAGCTCAGGCCTCTGCTGACCGGCAAAAACGCTTGACGGCACGGCGGATTTCGGCTATAATCTCTTCATCATATCCAATTCTCAGGAGGAGGACGATCCCAATGGCCTTTTACTATTCCGAACCGAGCCACACCTTCAGCGAGTATCTGCTGATCCCCGGCTACACGGCGGAGGACTGTGTCCCTGCCAATGTTTCGCTCCGCACGCCGCTGACGCGCTTCCGCAAGGGCGAGGAGCCTGCCATTTCTCTGAATATCCCCATGGTGTCTGCGATCATGCAGTCCGTTTCCGATGATAAGCTGGCCATCGCGCTGGCGAAGGAAGGCGGGCTGTCTTTTATTTATGGTGCGCAGTCCATCGAATCCGAGGCCGCGATGGTCGCCCGCGTCAAGAACCACAAGGCTGGCTTTGTCGTCTCTGCGTCCAACCTGACGCCGGACAGCACGCTGGCGGACGTTCTGGCGCTCAAGGCGAAGAACGGCTATTCGACTGTCGCCATCACGGACGACGGCACGGCGAACGGCCGCCTGCTCGGCATCGTTTCGAGCCGCGATTACCGCGTCTCCCGCATGGACGGCAGCCAGAAGGTCAGCACGTTCATGACGCCGCTGGAAAAGCTCGTCACCGCGCCAGCGCAGACGACGCTGAAGGAAGCAAACGACATCATCTGGGAGCATAAGCTCAACTCCCTGCCTATCGTGGATGCCGGCGGCCGCCTGCTGTACTTCGTGTTCCGCAAGGACTACGCTTCCCATAAGGAGAACCCGCTTGAGCTGCTTGACGATCAGAAGCGCTATCTCGTCGGCGCGGGCGTCAACACGCGCGACTATCAGGAGCGCATCCCGGCTCTGCTGGCCGCGGGCGCGGACGTGCTGTGCATCGACTCCTCCGAGGGCTACTCCTGCTGGCAGGAGAAGACCATCGCCTGGGTGCGCGAGCAGTACGGCGATTCCGTCAAGATCGGCGCGGGCAATGTCGTCGACCGCGACGGCTTCCTGTTCCTCGCCAAGGCGGGCGCGGACTTCGTCAAGGTCGGTATCGGCGGCGGCTCCATCTGCATCACCCGCGAGACGAAGGGCATCGGCCGCGGTCAGGCTACGGCTCTCATCGAGGTCTGCGCCGCCCGCGATGAATATTACCGCGCCACCGGTGTCTATGTGCCGGTCTGCTCGGACGGCGGCATCGTCTATGACTACCACATGACGCTCGCACTGGCCATGGGCGCGGACTTCCTCATGCTCGGCCGCTATTTTGCCCGTTTCGACGAGAGCCCGACGGCCAAGGTCATGGTCAACGGCGTCTATATGAAGGAATACTGGGGCGAGGGATCGAACCGCGCGCGCAACTGGCAGCGCTATGACCTCGGCGGCGCAGGCAAGCTGAGCTTTGAAGAGGGCGTCGATTCGTTTGTGACCTACGCAGGCTCCCTGCACGACAATGTAGAGATCAGTCTCTACAAGGTCAAGAGCACCATGTGCAACTGCGGTGTCAAGACCATCGCCGACCTGCAGAAGAATGCCCGTCTGACGCTCGTCTCGGCCACGTCCATCGTGGAAGGCGGCTACCATGACGTCGTCCTCCGCTCCGGCTCGCAGATCAAATAATTGGTAAAATACCTGAAGAAGCTCCTGTTTCTTCAGGTGTTTTGCATATAAAAATCTCCCGGCGGGATTTCCCGCCGGAAGCACAGCTTGTCAAAAAAGTCCCTTCGGGCTTTTTCGCCAAGCTGCTTTCAGAATTGCAAAATCAAATTTTGCAGCATGATTTTGCAATTCTGCCGCTGCGGCGGGTGATCAAACGCGAAAGGACACCCTGACGGTTTCCTTTCGCACTTTTCTTCCCTCCGAAACTCTCGGCTTGGCGGTTTATTGGATAGTTTGAGCTCCCAGCGGGATTTCCCGCCGGGAGCGCTGCATTTTTTTGGTTTTGGAGATCAGGCCTGCGGCTTATAGCTGTCCTTCAGGCTGACGGAGCGGTTGAAGACCGGGTGCTCCGGCGTCGAGTCCTTGCTGTCCGGGCAGAAGTAGCCAAGGCGCATGAACTGATAGGATTCCGGGGCCTTGGCCGCGGCGAGCGAACGCTCGATCTTGCAGCCCGTGAGGATCTCGAGGGAATCCGGGTTCAGGCACTCAAGGAAGTCCTTGTCCGCCGCGTCGGGATCGGGATCGGTGAAGAGGTTCGAATACAGGCGTACCTCGGCGTCTACGGCCTCGTTGGCCTCGACCCAGTGGATGGTGGACTTGACCTTGCGGCCGGCGGCGGGGTCACCGCCGCGGGAGGCCGGGTCATATTCGCAAAGGACCTCCGTGACGTTGCCGTCCGCGTCCTTGACGCAGCCGGTGCACTTGACGACGTAGGCACCCTTCAGGCGGACCTCATTGCCGGGGAAGAGGCGGAAGAACTTGCCGACCTTCTCCTCCATGAAGTCATCCTGCTCGATCCAAAGATCGCGGGAGAACGGGATCTCGCGCTTTCCCATCTCGGGGTGGTTCGGGTGATTTTCAACCTCGAAGATCTCCGTCTGCCCCTCGGGATAGTTCGTCACGGTCAGGCGCAGGGGATGCAGCACGGCCATGGTGCGCGTGGCGGAATCGTTGAGGTCCTCACGCAGGCAGTGCTCGAGGAAAGCGTATTCCACGGTGGAAGCGGCCTTTGCCACGCCGATGCGCTCACAGAAGCTGCGGATGGAGTGCGGCGTGTAGCCGCGGCGGCGCAGACCGCACAGCGTTGGCATACGGGGATCGTCCCAGCCGGCGACGCGGCCGTCCTCGACCAGCTTGCGCAGCTTGCGCTTGGACATGACGGTGTAGTTGATGCCGAGGCGCGCAAACTCGATCTGGCGCGGCTTCGACGGCAGGTCGCAGTGCTCCACGACCCAGTTGTAGAGCGGGCGGTGCGCCTCGAACTCCAGCGAGCACAGCGAATGCGTGATGTGCTCCATGGCGTCCTCGATCGGGTGGGCAAAATCGTACATCGGATAGATGCACCACTTGTCGCCCGTGGCGTGGTGCGGCATGTGGTTGATGCGGTAGATAGCCGGGTCGCGCATGTTGAAGTTGCCGGAGGCAAGGTCGATCTTCGCGCGCAGCGTCATGGCGCCGTTCGGGAACTCACCGGCCTTCATGCGGCGGAAGAGGTCGAGCGACTCCTCGATGGGACGGTCGCGGTACGGGCTGCGGGCAGGGGTCGTCAAGTCGCCGCGGTATTCGCGCATCTGCTCGGGCGTCAGCTCGCAGACATAGGCCAGACCCTTGCGGATGAGATCCTCTGCGCACTCGTACATCTTATCAAAATACTGGGATGCATAGTAAAAACGGTCGTCCCAGGTAAAGCCGAGCCAGCGGATATCCTCTTTGATGGCTTCGACGTATTCCGTGTCTTCTTTTGTGGGGTTCGTATCGTCCATGCGCAGGTTGCAGATGCCGCCGAATTTTTCGGCGGTGCCGAAATCGATGCACAGCGCCTTGCAGTGACCGATGTGCAGATAGCCGTTCGGCTCAGGCGGGAAGCGCGTGTGCACCTGCATGCCCTCATACTGGCCGCCGGGGCCGATATCCTCTTCGACAAAGGCCTCGATAAAATTCTTGATCTCCGGGCGATTGAGCTCGTCTGCCATGTTTCCCATCCTCTCAGGTAAAAGTACTCCTCATTATAGCGCAGTCCGCCCAAAATCGCAACTCCTTTGCATACAAATCGCGAAATTTCATCTGTCCGGGAAAGAAATTTAAAAACAATTTGTGAAAATATGCAGATTTCGGTTGTCAATCCGGCAAAATTATTATAGAATAGACGAAGACAAACAGAAGGTAAAGGAGAGGTTCCCCATGAACGAGCCGAAGTATCGCCGCGTACTTCTGAAAATCAGCGGCGAGGCCCTGGCGGGCGACGCCCACCGCGGCCTGAATTTTGATGTGATCGGCAGTGTCTGCGACGTCGTCAAGCAGTGCGTCGAAGCCGGTGTGCAGGTGGGCATCGTCGTCGGCGGCGGCAATTTCTGGCGCGGCATCAAGGACGGCGGCGACCGGATGGAGCGCACCCGCGCCGACCAGATGGGCATGCTTGCCACGGTCATCAACTGCCTCGCTCTGGCCGACAGTCTGGAGCAGCGCGGCGTTGAGGTTCGCGTGCAGACTGCCATTGAGATGACCCGCATCGCCGAGCCCTATATCCGCGGCCGTGCCATCCGCCATCTGGAGAAGGGCCGCGTCGTGATCTTCGGCTGCGGCACCGGCAACCCGTTCTTCTCGACGGATACCGGCGCGGTGCTCCGCGCGGCGGAGATCAACGCCGACGCCATTCTGCTGGCCAAGAACGTCGACGGTGTATATTCCGACGATCCCGCGAAGAATCCGGACGCCGTGAAATTCGACGAGATCACCTATGACGAGGTCCTTGCCCGCCACCTGATGGTGATGGACTCGACGGCGACCTCACTTTCCATGGACAACCACATTCCTATCATTCTCTTCGCGCTGAAGGACCCCGAGAACATCCTGCGCGTCGTGATGGGCGAAAAGATCGGAACCGTAGTGAAGGAGGACAAATAACATGGTTGACTTTAAGGACTATACCTACAAAATGGACCGCACGCTCGAGGTGCTCCAGGAGGACTTCGGCGCCGTCCGCGCCGGCCGTGCCAATGCCCGCGTGCTTGACCGCATCAGCGTCGAGTACTACGGCGTCGATACGCCCATCGGACAGGTCGGCACCATCGCCTCACCTGATGCGCGCACGCTCGTCATCCAGCCGTGGGACGGCAGCCTGCTCAAGAAGATCGAGAAGGCCATCCAGACGTCCGACCTCGGCATCAATCCGCAGAATGACGGCCGCGTTATCCGCCTGGTGTTCCCGCAGCTCACCGAGGAGCGCCGCCGCGAGCTGACCAAGCAGGTCAAGAAGTACGGCGAGGATGCCAAGGTCGCCGTGCGCAACATCCGCCGCGATGCCATGGACTATGTCAAGGCCCTGAAGAAGAAGTCTGAGATCACCGAGGACGACCAGAAGAAGGCCGAGAAGGACCTGCAGGACCTGACCGATAAGTATATCAAGAAGGTAGACGAGGCCTGCGCCGTGAAGGAAAAGGAGCTTATGGAGCTCTGAGCGCCCAGAATAGAGCCCGCTTCGCAAAAGGGGACCGTGACGGTTCCCTTTTGCGCCGATTGGGCCCGGATTGGAAAAAATTACAATGAGATTATTCCGAAAAAAGACTGCTCCGGCGCAGCCGCGGCGGATCCCGACCCACATCGCCATCGTCATGGACGGCAACGGCCGTTGGGCAAAGCAGCGTGGCCTGCCGCGTCCTGCAGGACATAAGGCGGGCGCGGAGTCGTTCCGCACGATCGCAAATTATGCCAAGAGCATCGGACTGCAGTACCTGACGGTCTACGCCTTCTCCACGGAGAACTGGAAGCGCCCGGAGGACGAAGTGGACGCCATTATGGACCTGCTGGAGAAATACCTCCGCGAGGCAATCCGCGACATGGACCGCAACCGTGTGCGCTTCTGCTTTTTCGGCGACCTGTCGCGCCTGTCGCCGGAGCTGCGGCGTGAGGCGCAGGAGGCTGTGGAACGCTCGAAGAAATACGAGGGCGTACAGGTGAATTTCTGCCTGAACTACGGCGGCCGCGATGAGATCGTCCGTGCGGCACAGCGCTTTGCCGCACAGTGCGCCGCCGGAGAGCGCCGCCCGGAGGAGCTGACGGAGGATATGTTCTCCGATCTGCTCTATTCTGCCGGGGTGCCGGATCCGGAGCTTGTCATCCGCCCCGGCGGAGAGACTCGCATTTCCAATTTCCTGTTATGGCAGTCGGCTTATGCCGAATACTATTTTACGGATGTCCTCTGGCCGGACTTCGGCCCGGAGGAGCTGGACAAAGCGATCGACGCCTTCAACGCGCGCGATCGCCGCTTTGGAGGAGTGAAATAATATGCTGACCCGCATTCTTGCCGCCTGCGTCGGACTTCCGCTGCTGTTGGCCGTCGTTCTGTTTCTGCCGCCTGTGGCAACGGCGATTCTGTTTGCACTGGCCTGCGGCGTGGCGGCCTATGAGATGCTTTGGCGCACCGGCATCCTGAAGCATCGCCGCATTCTGGTCTATACGATCGTCGCCGCCATGGCGAACGTCATGTGGTCGTGGCTGCGTGCGTGCAGCATCGTCTCGGAGCAGACGCTGTGGCTGTGCGCGCTGCTGGGCCTGTTCGTCTATTTCTGCGCCCTGTTCTGCGAGCTGCTCGCGGCTCATACGGAGCTGCGCTTCGCGGCCGTGTGCGTGGCGCTGTTCAGCGGCTTCGTCTATCCGTTCCTCATCGGCGCGCTCGTGCGCCTGCGCGGCATGGACGGCGGCAAGTTCTATATTCTGGTGGCCTTCCTGCTGTCCATGGTCGCAGACAGCGGCGCTTATTTTGTCGGCCGCGCCTGCGGCAAACACAAGCTGGCACCCATCGTCAGCCCGAAGAAGACCGTGGAGGGTGCAGTCGGCGGCGTCGTTTGCAACATCGTGTTCCTGTGCCTGTATACGCTGCTCCTGAACAAGTGCTTCGGCTTTACGCAGGTGAATTATTTCTATGCCGCGATCTACGGCGTGCTCGGCGCGGTGGCCTCCATCGTGGGCGATCTGACGCTGTCCGTCGTGAAGCGGCAGGTCGGCATCAAGGACTACGGCAATCTGATCCCCGGCCACGGCGGCATCCTCGACCGCTTTGACAGCACGATGCTCGTCGCGCCGCTGACCGAGCTCCTGATCCTGCTCATCCCGTTTGCGGTGAAGTGATATGATGACAAAAAATCTGACGATCCTCGGTTCGACCGGCTCCATCGGGCGGCAGACGCTCGAGGTCGTTGAGCAGCTGCCCGTGCGCGTCGCTGCGCTGACTGCCGGGCAGAATGTGGAGCGCATGGCCGAGCAGTGCCGCCGCTTCCGGCCGCAGCTCGCCGTGATGGGCACGGAGGAGGCCGCGCAGCGCCTGCGTGAGGCGCTGGCAGGGGAGAAAATTGAAATTCGCTCCGGCATGGACGGCCTCATCGCCGCGGCAGAGCACCCGCTGGCGGACACCGTTGTGACGGCTGTTGTCGGCATGCTCGGCCTGCGGCCGACGCTCGCGGCCATCCGGGCGAAAAAGCGCATTGCCCTTGCCAATAAGGAGACGCTCGTCTGCGCGGGCGAGCTCGTTATGCGCGAGGCTGCGGCGGCCGGGGCGGAGATCGTACCGGTCGACTCAGAGCACTCCGCCATCTTTCAGTGTCTTATGGGCTGCCGGGACCGCAGCGAGATCCGCCGCCTGATCCTGACATGCTCCGGCGGGCCGTTCTTCGGCAAGACGCCGGACAAGCTGCGGCAGGTGACGAAGGCCGACGCCCTGCGCCACCCGAACTGGAAAATGGGCGAGAAGATCACCATTGACTGCGCGACGCTTATGAACAAGGGCCTTGAGGTCATCGAGGCCATGCGGCTGTACGGCCTGCCGCTTTCGCAGGTCGACGTCGTCATCCACCGGCAGAGCATCGTGCATTCGCTTGTGGAGTTCCGCGACGGGGCCGTGCTGGCCCAGCTCGGCGTGCCGGATATGCGCGTGCCCATCCGGCTGGCGCTGACCTACCCGAACCGCGCGGAGAATCCGGCTGAGCCGCTCGACCTGCTGCGCTGCGGCCCCCTGACGTTCGATGCGCCGGATGAGGAAGCCTTCCCGTGCTTCCGCCTTGCAAAGCAGGCGGCGCAGACCGGCGGAACGGCCTGCGCGGTGCTCAACGGTGCGAATGAGACCGCCGTGGCGCATTACCTGCGCGGCGAGTGCGGCTTTTATGACATTCCGCGCATGGTCGACCACGCGCTGCAGACCGTCCCGTTTGCGGTAGCAGACACGCTCGAGACCGTGCTGCAGGCCGACCGCGCCGCACGCGCGGCGGCAGATTCCTGGATGAGGTGATGAGCTTGACCGTTGTTTATATTCTGGTAGCGATCCTCCTGTTCGGCCTGCTCGTGCTCGTGCATGAGTTCGGCCATTTCCTGACGGCGAAGCTGTCCGGTGTGCAGGTCAATGAATTCTCCCTGTTTATGGGTCCGGCGATCTGGAAAAGGCAGAAGGGCGAGACGCTGTATTCGCTGCGCTGCATCCCCATCGGCGGCTATTGCGCCATGGAGGGTGAGGACGGCGACAGCGACAATCCGCGCGCCTTCGGCCGCGCGAAGGTCTGGAAGCGCCTCCTCATTCTGGTGGCCGGTTCGTTTATGAATCTCTTGGCGGGCCTGCTTATCATGACGATCTATGTGGCGTCCGTTTATCAGGCCATCCCCACGCGCGCCGTCGCGTCCGTCGACTCTGCCAGCGTGTTTGCGGGGCAGCTGCAGGCGGGCGACAGCTTCTATTCCATCGGCGGTGAGCGTGTCTACACGTCGGGCGACGTCACGATGCTGCTCGACCGCTGCGAGGGCGGCACGGCGGACATCGTGGTGCTGCGCGGCGGCGAAAAGGTGCGCCTGCCGAATGCACAGGTCGAGCGCCGCGACTTCGGCGGCGAGCAGCTCTACGGCTTCACGATCGACGTGCAGGAAAAAACGCTCGGCGGGACGCTCGGCTTCTCGTGGAACAGCTGCGTCGACTTTGTCCGCATCGTACGGCTCGGCCTCGGGGACCTGTTTACGGGCCGCGCGGGCCTGAAGGATATGAGCGGACCGGTCGGCATCGTCGAGCAGGTCACGGAGACGGCCAACCAGCAGGAGAGCGCCTGGGAGGGGCTGGCTGTCGTGCTGTATTACTTCTCCTTCATCGCCATCAACCTCGGCGTGATGAACCTGCTGCCCATCCCGGCGCTGGACGGCGGCCGCATCGTCGGCCTGCTGCTCACGACGCTCATCGAGCGCATCACGCGCAAAAAGCTCAACCCCAAATATGAGGCGTGGATCAACGGCGTCGGCATGGTGCTCCTGCTCCTGCTGATCGCGGTCATCACGTTCAAGGATATTTTCCATCTCTTTACCTGAGGAGGCCAGGAATGACCAGACAGATCAATGCGGGCGGCGTGCGCATCGGCGGCGGCGCGCCGGTCTCGATCCAGTCCATGCTGAACACCGCCACAACGGACGTGGAGGGCAGCCTTGCCCAGATCGCCGCGCTCAAGGCGGCCGGGTGTGAGCTGGCGCGCCTTGCCGTGCCGGATCAGGCCGCGGCAAAGGGCTTTGCCGCCATTGCGGCCCGGTCCCCGCTTCCGCTTGTGGCGGATATCCACTTTGACTATCGCCTTGCCATCGCTGCGGCGGAGGGCGGTGCGGCCAAGATCCGCATCAACCCCGGCAACATCGGCGGAGAGGCCCATGTGCGGGCCGTGGCGGACTGCTGCCGCGCCCACCATATTCCCATCCGCATCGGCGTGAACGGCGGCAGCCTCGAGAAGAGCCTGCTGGAAAAATACGGCCATCCCACGCCGGAGGCGCTGGTCGAAAGCGCGTTTTCCCATATCCGGATGCTCGAGGACGTCGGCTTCGGCGATATCTGCGTTTCCATGAAGTCCAGCAATGTGCCGCTCATGATGCAGGCATACCGCCTGATGCACGAGCGCAGCGACTATCCGCTGCATGTCGGCGTGACGGAGACCGGCACGGAATATATGGGCACCATCAAGTCCGCCATGGGCATCGGCGGTCTGCTGTGCCTCGGCATCGGCGATACGATCCGCGTTTCCCTGACGGCGGACCCCGTGCGCGAGGTCGTGGCGGCCAAGGCGATCCTCAAGGCGGCCGGCCTGCGGAAGCAGGGCGTGAATCTCATCTCCTGCCCGACGTGCGGCCGCACGAAGATCGACCTCATCGGCCTTGCCAACCGCGTGCAGGAGGCCCTGCAGGACTGCGACAAGGAGCTGACGGTCGCCGTCATGGGCTGTGTTGTCAACGGGCCTGGCGAGGCGCGCGAGGCGGACATTGGCATCGCGGGCGGCGACGGCTGCGGCGTGCTGTTCGTGCACGGTGAGCTGAAGGAAAAGCTGCCCTATGACGAGCTGCTTCCTGCCCTGCTGCGATACATTGACGCAATGTAATATCTGCAAAATCCATGGCCTCCACCCGGCATCACCGGATGGGGGCCTTTTTTCCCCATCACGAAGGCTTGCGCATTGCGCCGAAAACAGGTATAATTGGAGAAAAAGACAAGAGAACAGACTGTCAAAAAACTGCCAAGCCAAAAGTATCGGAGGGAAGAAAAGAGTGAAAGGAAACCGTCAGGGTTTCCTTTCGCGTCCAATAACCCGCCGCAGCGGCAGAATTGCAAAATAGGATATATACAAAAATTTATTTTGCAATTCTGAAAGCAGCTTGGCGAAAAAGCCCGAAGGGACTTTTTTGACAAGCTGAGAGAGGAAGAGCATCACATCATGGCAGTTCCGTTTTTGAAGATGTTTTTGGAATATGAACCGGATGAGCCGCAGCGCGCCGCACTGGAGCTGGCTAGCATCGTCCATGCCGAGATCGACCGCGAGGCGCGGTCCGTTCTGCTCCGGCTGGAGCTGCCGCGCTATGTCCCGGAATCCGTGCTGAACACGGCGGCTGCGGAGCTGAGTAAGCTCTACGGCATGCGCCGCGTCCGCTTTGAGCCGCATTATCCGCCGGAGGCGCTGGCCGAGTTCGACGGGCAGGAGCTGACGCGCGCGCTCATCGACGCCTATTCTCCCGCGGCGGCCATTCTGGCCGGTTGCAAATGGTCGTTTGCGGGGGAGCGGGCCGAGCTTTACCTGCGCGCCAACGGCCGCGACCAGCTCACACCGCATCTTCCGGCTGCAGAGCGGCTCCTGACTGAGCGCTTCGGCGTCCGCATGGGCATCGACGTGATCTCAAATCACGAGCCGGTGGGGGAGGAGCTGTTTGCCGAGACGGAGAAAATGCGCCTTGCCGCGCTGCGCGATGTGCCGGTCCCCTCTGCTCCGGCGGGAAAGCCGCAGGGCGGAAAGGACGCGAAGCCTGCCGCACCGTCGCAGACGATCTATGGCAAGCCGTTCCACGGGAACGTCACGCCCATGCGCGAGCTGTCGCAGGACAGCGACGTCGGCCGCGTCATCGTCGAGGGCCGCGTGTTCGCTGTGAACCACAAGGAGCTCAAGAAGCGCAATGCGTGGGTCGTGAATTTCGATATGACGGACTACACCGGCTCCATCCGCGTGAACCGCTTTATGGAGGCCGATCAGGCCAAGCCACTCATCGACGCCATCCAGAAGCCCGGCAAGTGGCTGCGTGTGCAGGGCTTCATCAGCTTCAGCCGGTTTGAAAACGACATCGTGCTCGAGCCGCTGGCCGTGCAGGCCGCGGAGGCGCCCGTCCGTGTGGATACCGCGCCGGAGAAGCGCGTGGAGCTGCACCTTCACACGACAATGTCCATGATGGACGCCCTGACAAAGACGGGCGAGGCCGTCGCCACGGCTGCCCGCTGGGGCCACCGCGCCATTGCCATCACGGACCACGGCGTTGCCTCGTCGTTCCCGGCTGCCCTGAATGCCTCGAAGAACAAGGTGGCGGGGACGGATCAGAACATCAAGATCCTCTATGGCTGCGAGGGCTATTATGTCAATGACGTGGACGACCGTATCTCCGTCCACGGTACGGCGAATCTGCCGCTGGACGGCGAGTTCGTCGCCTTCGACCTTGAGACCACGGGCCTTTCGGCTCAGCACGACGAGATCACGGAGATCGGCGCCGTTATCCTGCGCGACGGGCAGGTCGTCGATACGTTCCAGGCCTTCGTGAACCCCGGCCGCTCCATCCCGCAGAAGATCGTCGACCTTACCGGCATCACGGACGCCATGGTGGCGGATGCACCGCCCATTTCTCAGGTGCTGCCGGAATTTCTGGCCTTCTGCGGTGGGCGCGTGCTGTGTGCGCATAATGCCGATTTCGATGTCGGCTTCCTGACGGCGGCGGCCGAGCGGCTCGGTCTGCCGTTCGATCCGACGTATCTCGATACGCTCATCTTTGCACAGAATCTGATGCCGCAGCTGACGAATCACAAGCTCGATACCGTGGCCAATGCGCTCAGCCTGCCGGATTTCAACCATCACCGTGCCTCGGACGATGCGCTGACGTGCGGCTACCTCTACCTGCGCTTTGCAAAAATGCTGCAGGAGCGCGGCCTGCACGACATTCAGGATATCAATGCGGACATGCTCTCCCTGCGTGCCGGAAGCCGCATCACGAACCGCCACGCACGCCACATCCTGCTGTTTGCCAAGAATCAGATGGGCCTGCGTAATCTGTATCGCCTGATCTCGGATTCCAACCTGAAATATTTCAAGCGCACGCCGCGCATCCCAAAGTCAGAGCTTATCCGATTCCGTGAGGGTCTCATTATCGGCTCGGCCTGCGAGGCAGGCGAGCTGTTCCAGGCCATTGTGGCCCATAAAAGCCACGCGGAGCTCAAACGCATCGCTTCGTTCTACGATTTCCTTGAGATCCAGCCCCTGAGCAACAACCGCTTTATGCTGGCCAAGGGCATCGCGGAGAGCGACGAGGAGCTGCGCGAGTTCAACCGCACCGTCGTCCGGCTGGGCGAGGAGCTGGGAAAGCCCGTCTGCGCGACGGGAGACGTCCACTTCCTGAACCCGGAGGATGAGATCTATCGCCGGATTCTGCTGGCCACGAAGGGCTTTGAGGATTGCGACCGCGAAAATCCGCTCTATTTCCGCACGACGGACGAGATGCTCGAGGAATTCTCCTACCTGGGTCCGGAAAAGGCCTATGAGGTCGTTGTGAAGAACCCAAACCACATCGCCGACATGTGCGAAACCGTCCGCCCCGTACCGCATAACCTGTTTGCGCCGAAGATCAAGAACTCCGTCGAGGACCTGAAATCGCTGGTCTACGGCAAGCTGCACCGTCTGTACGGCGATAATCCGCCCGAGATCGTTACGAAACGTGTTGAAACCGAGCTGGGAGACATCATTAACTGCCATTACGATGTCATTTACATGTCTGCACAGAAGCTCGTACAGAATTCCCTGGAGCACGGCTACCTCGTCGGATCCCGCGGCTCCGTTGGCTCGTCGCTCGTGGCCTTCATGTCCGGCATCACCGAGGTCAACTCGCTGCCGCCGCATTATCGCTGCCCCGAATGCAAATACTGCACCTTCGACGTTCCGGATGGCATCAACTGCGGGGCCGACTTGCCGGATGCCGTCTGCCCGCAGTGCGGCGCGAAGCTCGATAAGGACGGCTTCAACATCCCGTTTGAGACGTTCCTCGGCTTCGGCGGTGATAAGGTCCCGGATATCGACCTGAACTTTTCAGGCGAATACCAGTCACGCGCCCATCAGTACTGTATCGAAATGTTCGGCGCGAGCCATGTGTTCCGTGCGGGCACGATCGGTGCGGTCGCAGAGAAAACGGCCTACGGTTATGTGAAAAAATATCTGGCTGAGCGAAACCTGACCGTCAGCCGCGCGGAGGAGAACCGCCTTGCAGCGGGCTGCGTCGATGTGCGCCGCACGACGGGACAGCATCCAGGCGGCCTTGTCGTCATCCCGCAGGAGAATGAGATCTGGGATTTCTGCCCGGTGCAGCACCCGGCCGACGATATCCACACCGATATCATCACGACGCATTTTGAATATCACTCCATGGAGGAAAACCTTCTGAAGCTCGATATGCTTGGACATGATGACCCGACGATGATCCGCATGATGGAGGATATGACGGGAGTCGACGCCCAGAAGATCCCGCTCGATGACAAGGACACGATGTCCATCTTCGTTTCAAGCAAGGTGCTCGGCTATGAGCATGACAAGATCCTGACGGAGGTCGGCACAGTCGGCATTCCGGAATTCGGCACGATCTTCACCCGCGGGATGCTCATGGACACCAAGCCGACGCAGTTCGACACGCTCATCCGCCTTTCCGGCTTCTCCCACGGCACGGACGTCTGGCTCGGCAACGCGAAGGACCTGATCCTGAGCGGCACGGCCTCTGTCAATCAGGCCATTGGCTGCCGCGACGATATCATGCTCTATCTCATCAAGTGCGGTCTGCCGGAGAAGCGTGCCTTCAAATTCATGGAGTCCGTCCGAAAGGGCGCGATCCACAAGGGCAAGGCGTGGCCGGAGGGCATTGTGGAGGAGATGCGCGAGCATCAGGTGCCGGAATGGTACATCGAATCCTGCAAAAAGATCAAATACCTCTTCCCGAAGGCGCACGCTGCGGCCTATGTCATGATGGCCTTCCGCATCGCGTGGTTCAAGGTACATCACCCGCTGGCGTTTTATGCGGCCTATTTCTACCGCCGCAGTCAGAAGGACGGCTTCGACGCCGTGATGATGACACATGGCATCGAGACTGTGAAGGAGCACATCAAGCGCATCAACGCCGATCCGGACCATTCTGACAAGGAAGAAGATTTGCTGACGACGCTCGAAGTCTGCTATGAATTCTATCTGCGCGGCTTCACGTTCGACAATATTGACCTTTACGCCTCGCATGCCACAAAATTCCTCATCCGGGACGGCAGGCTCCTCCCGCCGTTCGTCTCTGTTTCCGGCCTCGGCGAGTCCGCCGCCTGGGACATCATGGAGGGCCGCGAGGGAAAGCACTTTGTCTCCATTGAGGAATTCTCTGCAGCCTGTCCAAAGGTGTCCAAGACTCATATCGAGAACCTGAAGCAGGCGGGCGCGTTCGGTGACCTGCCGGATACGAGCCAGATCACCCTTTTTTAAGGAAACTCTGAATCAATCATCTGCGGCGGATGCCGGATCTTTTTCGTCAATCCATCGGTATGAAAAACTTGAAATATTGCGCAGCCGTTGGCGGCTTTGCCGCCTTACGGATGCGGCAGGCCCCTTGCGGGTACACAAAGTATTCCTGCGTTTTCCATACCTCGCCTTGCCAAAAAATCTCTCGCCATCCGCTCTTGCTGATTGAATCAGAGCTTCCCTGAGCATGCGTTCGCGATCGGTGAATTGCGTTCGGCACGCCGCGGAAAGAGGTTGCCATTTTCTCTAAAGACTGCTATAATAACTCAACACGAAACTACTAAACTGCAGCACCGCTGTGTAGTGCTGCCAAAAAAAGAAGGGAGCTTTTCTCCATGCAGAAGCTTGATAAGCAGTTCCATATCCATTGTGTCGAAGGCGATGTTGGCCGCTATTGCCTGCTGCCCGGCGATCCGGGCCGCTGCGAGTCCATCGCAAAGCTGTTCGACAATCCTGTGCATGTTGCCCAGAATCGTGAGTATAATATCTACACCGGCACGCTCCTCGGCGAAAAGGTCAGCGTCTGCTCCACCGGCATCGGCGGCCCGTCCGCTTCCATCGCCATGGAGGAGCTGCACAACATCGGTGCGGACACGTTCATCCGCGTCGGTACCTGCGGCGGCATCAACCTGAAGGTCCAGTCCGGCGATATCGTCGTCGCAACCGGCGCCATCCGCTTTGAGCACACGTCTCAGGAATATGCGCCGCTCGAGTATCCGGCCGTTGCCAACCTTGATGTGACCAATGCCCTGCGTCAGGCTTCACTCGCCATGGGCAAGCAGACGCATGTCGGCGTCGTGCAGTGTAAGGACGCATTCTACGGCCAGCACAGCCCGGCGAAGATGCCCGTCTCCTATGAGCTGCTGCAGAAATGGGAAGCCTGGAAGCGCCTCGGTGTTCTGGCAAGTGAGATGGAGTCCGCCGCGCTGTTCGTCGTGGCAGATGCGCTGGGCTGCCGCTGCGGTTCCTGCTTCCATGTTATCTGGAATCAGGAGCGCGAGGCTGCCGGTCTCGACCAGAACATGAGCGAGGACACGAGCGCCGCCGTCCGCGTCGGCGTCGAGGCCATGAAGCTCCTCATCGCGCAGGATCTGGCAAAATAATTGTTCCCGCTGCGGAACAAATGCAGAGAAGACCCGTCTAATGAGCATCAGGGGGTGAAGACCATGGGAAAATATTGGTGGGTGACATGGATCAAGGTCCTTGCACTCACGGCGGTTTTCGCCGTTGTCATCGTGCTGGGCTATCGGCAGGTGAAAAAGAGCGTTGCGGATTATCTGGTCGACGCACCGGCGGATGCCAAGCTGACGGACAAGCTGAATCTGGAGGACATGGTGTTTGACTACGCCGGAGAATTTGTGGACCGCATGATGGAGGAATCCGAGCAGATCCGCAATGCCATCACCGAGCCGCTGGCCTGACATCCTTATAAAAGCTACCCGCTCCGGGGGCGCGACAGCGCTCCCGGAGTTTTTGGACTGTCGAAAAAAAGCCTCGCAGAGTTTGCGCTCGCAAGCGCAAAGAAAGTGGGAATCATTTTCTCCGGCGGCGTGTACGTCGGAGAAAATACCGCTCGGCTCGCAAACGTGCGAAGGGTGCGCCGC
>ENA-UOJG01001553-UOJG01001553.1-human-gut-metagenome-genome-assembly--contig:-C47-NODE-1553-length-23474-cov-16.145181_pt1 | contig 23474 bp, 19 predicted proteins | sample MGYA00242340_ERZ723887 | MGnify/ENA metagenome assembly ERZ723887 | reverse complement strand
GACCTCCGTGCGTAGTTTTAGGCAACTTACATTTTGGAGTAGATAATGCTCTTTTCCAATGCCAATCTTATATGTTATTATTTTTATCCCACAAAAAAGCGTGAAGAACCAAATAAATGCTAAGATCAATCTTATTCAGGAACTGAACAAAATGAAATGTTTTGGGAGATGATGAGGGGAATTTATAAAAAGCTATTCGCAAAATTTTTCCCTCGAAATCTTCCAATGGAAGATTTTGCTGTCCCGAGCCGAAGGCTTGCAGAGAAATGACAATGGTTTGCCATTTCTGGCTTCAAATCCTTGATTTTTACAAAAGGAAGCCCGGTCTGCGAAAAAGCTTGATAAATGGCAGCACGACAATTTTTAGAGTATAGATTCTTGCCGACCTGCAAATTTTTTAAGAATTTGCACCGACCTTGAACTCCGCTCATCTTCTCCTGCACAGAGTCTTACTCTTATGCTAAAATATATAAATGTATATGAGGAGAAAAATGCAGAAGAAACGTAAATTTTTCATCATGACGGCTTTTATTGGAGAGGGGCATTCTCAGGCGGCTCGGGCTATTGCGGAGACCATCAAACAGGTTCATCCCGATGATGCGGTTCGCGTGCTGGATTTTTTGTCCAGGGATGTTCTTTCCATTGATTACGTCTTAAAAGAATCTTACCTGAAAATGATTCGTATATTCCCTGAAATGTACGATAGTCTATATAGCAATTCACAGAACAGGCATTTAGGAGCAACGTTTCAGAGTCTTCTTTCCTGGAGTTTCCGAAAGCGGATGAAGAGGCTGATTACCGTCTTGAAACCGGATGCCCTGTTGTTTACCCATCCGTTTCCGGCCTGTGCAGCCAATCTGCTGAAGAAGGAAGGGGACATTAATACCCCTCTTCTCGGAGTCATTACCGACTTTGATATTCATCAGCTCTGGGTGTACAAACATCTGGATGTGTACTGCGTCCCTTCCGAGGATTTGGCGCGTAAACTGGAAGCCCATAATGTGCCGAGAAATATTATTCACACCACGGGAATCCCAGTTCGCAAATCCTTCTATGAAGAACTGAAAAATCCAAGTCCTAAAGAAAAAGGGACCGTACTCATCATGGGTGGGGGCCTGGGACTCGGAAATATTACAGATACTCTTCTACGTCTGGACAAGGTTGATTCCGTGAGCCAGTTTATTATTGCTACGGGACAGAATATCAATCTATATGAAGAAGTGGCATCTATCCGGTCAAGCCTCCGGCATCCGGTGGATCTGCACAGCTATACCAATAAAGTGGCAGAAATGATGAGTAAGAGTGAACTCATCGTCACCAAACCTGGTGCGCTCACCTGTACGGAAGCGCTGACCATGAATCTGCCTATGGTTTTGGTCAACGCCCTTCCCGGACAGGAACGGGCAAACGCCCAGCATCTGGAAGAACAGGGATGTGCTGTCTGGACTAGGAAAAATGAACTGGCGGACACAGTCGACGGTCTGCTGAAAAATGAAGATAAACTCAAGCAAATGGCACTTGCCTGTGGCAATGATAAAAAGGACAGCGCACTCGAAATTGTCCAGATACTCGACCATATGCTGGAAAGCAATACGAACTGAAATAGGTATCTCCAATTTAAAGAAAGGGGATACCTATTTGACTATAACGAGAATGTCGAAATTTGTATATCTAGTTAACAACGGAGAAAAGCATGCAGCAGTGGATTAACCATGCAGAAAGAAAACAGAAAAAGAAGCCTCGCAGTGCTTCTCTGATTCGCCTTATAAGCAAAGCCATATATCTTTGCGGAGATTATGTGGGGATTTTACTGGCCGAATGGATAGCCTTCCATATCAGAAATTTCCTGATGGGCAATATATTTCAGGTAAACGCCATATACATCTATATAGTGACACCTGCCGTATTCCTTCTGGCGCTGGTATTTGCCGGGATATATTCCAAGCACTATACCAGCACACAGATGCTGGAAAAACTGTTTAAAGCCTGTCTGGGAGGTATCGCCTTTTCCGTCATCCTTATGTTCCTTACCCAGGTATCCGGTCAGGTATCACGGCTGTATGTAGGGCTTTTTGCGGTCATCATCTACCTGTTCCTGGTAGTTGAAAAATATATTACCGCCTTATGTATCCGTAAAATGCCAGGACTTCAGATTCCTGTTCTGGTAGTAGGTGCCGGAAAGACAGCCGATGCAGCGATTGATGAAGGAAAAAACAACGTATTCATTAACTATAGGGTAGCCGGATTCCTTGAGGATTTTGAACCATCTTCCCGCTATGCCGATGTATATCCGATTCTTGGAGGTTTTAATGATCTGGAAAAGGTAATTGCTGAAACCGGAATTCAGGATGTAATCATTGCGGCACCAGGACTTCCACAGGACCAGCTGAATCATCTCCTCTATCGGGCACAGACACTGGTTCCCTATGTAAGCGTAGTTCCAAATCTGGTAGGCGTACCTATGTCAAATGTCGAAGTTGAATCTTTCTTTGATACCCGTATCATGATGCTTAATATTAAAAATAATCTGGCATTCCGGCCGAATCAGATTATCAAGCGGATATTTGATATCATATGTACCGTATGCGGAGGCCTTTTATTATCGCCGGTTTTTCTCGGGATTTGCATATGGGTAAAGATAGATTCGGAAGGGCCTGCCATTTATAAGCAAAAACGGGTAGGGAAGAACGGGAAAGAGTTCAACTGCTATAAATTCCGTTCCATGGTTGTGGATTCTAAAGAACGTCTGGAAAAACTGCTGGCCACGAATCCAGAGGCAAAAGAAGAATGGGAACGGGATTTCAAACTGAAGAATGATCCCCGCATTACGAAAAGCGGTGCCTTTCTTCGAAAGACAAGTCTGGATGAACTTCCACAGCTTCTCAATGTACTGAAGGGGGAAATGTCCCTGGTAGGTCCCCGTCCGATTGTACAGAAAGAAGTGCCTAGGTATGAACAGTATATTAAAGAATACTACATGGTACTCCCTGGAATCACAGGCCTCTGGCAGGTGAGTGGTCGAAGTGATACCACATATCCTGAGCGCGTGGCCATGGATATGTGGTACGTTCATAACTGGAGTGTATGGCTTGATATCATTCTTATCTGGCGTACATTTTTTGCTGTCATTCATAGCCGTGGTGCTTATTAATTAAACAGGATGGATGAAAAATGAAAATTCGTAAAGCAGTCATTCCAGCGGCAGGATTTGGAACTCGTTTTTTGCCAGAAACAAAAGCCATGCCAAAGGAAATGCTTCCTATTGTAGATAAACCGACAATTCAATATATAGTGGAAGAAATATTAGACAGTGGAATTGAAGATATACTGATAATCAGCGGACATGCAAAACGTGCCATTGAAGATCACTTTGATTCATCACCGGAACTTGAACAGCATTTATTTGAGCACAACAAGATGGAATTACTGGACGAAGTGCGCAAAGTAGCGAATATTAAAGTACATTATATTCGGCAGCAGCACATGAGAGGATTGGGAGATGCTATACTCTGTGCTAAAGATTTTACTGATGGGGAACCTTTTGGAGTTATTCTGGGGGATGACCTGGTGTATAACGGAGATGATACACCGGCCCTGGGACAGCTGCTTGAACAATATGAAAAAACCGGAGGCACTATTGTGGGTTGTCAGCTGGTTGAAAGAGAACAGGTTTCCTCCTACGGAATCATAAAAGGGAATCTTACGGAAAACTCTGCCCTTGTTCTTGTAGAAGATATGGTGGAAAAGCCTAAAATAGAAGAGGCACCGAGCCGGCTGGCAGCTCTGGGAAGATATGTCATTACCCCGGATGTATTTGAGATACTGGAACATACAAAGCCAGGAAAAGGGGGAGAAATCCAGCTTACTGATGCATTGAGGATTATGGCGCACAGCGGAAATGTCTACGCTTATAATTTCAAGGGCAAGCGTTATGATACAGGCAATAAGCTGGGGTTTCTTAAGGCTACCGTAGAATATGCACTTCGCAGGGATGATCTGGGCCCGGCATTTAAAAATTATCTGTCTGATGTGGTAAGAAATCTGTCTTGATATTATTCCAATATGGGTAATAAGATAGTGTGATTTTGAGTAAAGGAGTATGAACATAATGAATGTATTACTTGCCGGTGGTGCGGGATATATTGGTTCACATACCGCAGTGGAATTGCTCAATGCTGGTCACCAGGTGGTAATTGTGGATGATTACAGTAACAGCAGTCCGGAAGCTGTCCGCAGAATAGAAAAGATTACAGGAAAACGAGTAATTTCCTATGAAGCCGATGTCAAGAATAAAGAAAAGATGCGTTATATCTTTTCTGAAAATCACATTGATTGTGTCATTCATTTTGCAGGCCTTAAGGCGGTGGGGGAATCGGTTCGCCTTCCTTTGAAGTATTACCGTAATAACATAGATACCACTCTGACACTTTTGGAGTGTATGGAAGAAGCAGGCGTTAATCAGTTTGTGTTCTCGTCCTCAGCTACAGTGTATGGGGAAGAAAATAAGCCACCATATGTGGAAACCATGCATCGTGGCAGCTGTTCCAATCCGTATGGTTGGACTAAGGTGATGATGGAACAGATTCTGGAAGATGCAGCCAAAGCCAATCCGGAGCTTTCTGTCATTCTGCTCCGTTACTTTAACCCTATTGGTGCCCATGAAAGTGGATTAATCGGTGAAGATCCCCAGGGAATTCCAAACAATCTGATGCCTTATATTGCCCAGGTGGCAGTTGGTAGAAGAGATCATCTCACAGTGTTTGGAGGGGATTATCCCACACCGGATGGAACCTGCCTTCGCGACTACATTCATGTAATGGACCTGGCGAACGGCCATGTGAAGGCAGTAGAATATGCAGCTAGCCACAAGGGCGTTGAAGTGTTTAACCTGGGAACAGGCACTCCTTACAGCGTTCTCGATATCATTCACGCTTTTGAAAAGGCTACCGGAGTCAAAGTGAAGTACGAAATCGGACCTCGTAGAGCAGGAGATCTTCCGAAATTCTGGGCCGATTCAATCAAGGCGCAGAAAGTACTTGACTGGCATGCGGAAAGAACTCTGGAAGACATGTGCCGGGATACATGGAACTGGCAGTCTAAGAATCCAGAAGGATATAAAAAATAATAGTAGGAATAATGTTGTACATAGAAAGGATATAATCCGTGAAATACGATTATCTGATTGTTGGAGCAGGACTTTTTGGAGCTGTATTTGCCCATGAAGCAGTAAAAGCTGGGAAAACCGTTCTTGTGGTAGACAAACGGCCTCATATTGCCGGTAATGTATATACAGAAGATGTGGAAGGAATCCATGTGCATAAATATGGTGCCCATATTTTTCATACCAACAATAGAACAGTATGGAATTATGTAAATCAGTTCGCAGAATTCAATCGATTCACTAACTCGCCGGTAGCTAATTATCATGGCGAATTGTATTCTCTTCCTTTCAATATGTACACGTTTAATAAGATGTGGGGCGTTGTTACTCCAGAAGAAGCCACAGCGAAGATTGAAGAGCAGAGAAAAGTTGCTGGAATCATAAACCCTCAGAATCTGGAAGAACAGGCTATTTCCCTGGTAGGAACTGATATTTATGAAAAACTGATTAAAGGATATACAGAGAAGCAGTGGGGACGCCCATGTACAGAACTTCCTGCCTTTATTATCAAGCGTCTCCCAGTTCGTCTGACGTTTGATAACAACTATTTTAACGCTCTGTATCAGGGGATTCCTGTGGGCGGATATACCAATATGGTTGCCAATATGCTTAAGGGAATCGCAGTAAAGCTTAATTGTGATTATCTGGAAAACAAGGAAGAACTGGATAAGCTGGCTGATAAGGTGTTTTACACCGGGCCGATAGATGCCTACTTCAATTATAATCTGGGCCCGTTGGAATACAGAAGTGTTCGCTTTGAAACCGAAGTGCTGGATAAGCCAAACTTCCAGGGCAATGCCGCAGTTAACTATACAGACAGAGAAACACCATGGACCCGTATTATCGAACATAAATGGTTTGAATTTGGCAAGGACGCTAATGGCAATGATCTGCCTAAAACAGTTATCAGCCGGGAATACTCCTCTGAATGGAAAGTGGGAGACGAACCATATTACCCAGTCAATGATGAAAAGAATGGCAAACTTTATAAGGAATATAAAGTATTGGCAGATAAGGAATCTAAAGTTATCTTTGGAGGACGTCTGGGCGAGTACAGATACTATGACATGGATGCGGTGATTGATAGGGCGCTGAAGCTGGCAGGAAAGAGATTTGAGAATTGAGATTTGAGATTTGAGGATGGTGGAGAAAATGACTGATTACAAGGATTTGATTGTCTGGCAGAAGTCGATGGAATTGGCACGTATTATCTATCGTCTGACAAGTCGATTTCCTCGTGATGAAGTATTTGGCCTGACAAATCAAATAAGGAGGGCAGTTGTTTCCATTCCATCAAATATAGCCGAAGGATTTGGCAGAGGTTCTGATCGTGAGTTTATCCATTTTTTACGAATTGCCAAAGGGTCTGCTGCTGAAGTAGAAACACAGATTCTTATTTCTGAAGATTTGCATTATGTGAGTCCTGACGATGCTCAGACGGCTTTATCACTTTGTGACGAAATCCTCAGAATGTTAGGAACTATGATTGTGAAGATAGGGAAGAGAATAGGGAAGTAAGAGATTTGAGGAAAGAGGTTTGAGAATTGAGGGGGGAAGAATTGAGGAAAGAGATTTGAGGAGGGAAAATCGAGATAAGAGAAGGAAAGAGAATTGAGGAATGGGAGGGAAACAGAAGTGAAGGTAGCGCTCACCACTTATCTCAGAACTCAAATCTCAGCCCTCAAACCTCAAACCTCAAAACTCAAATCTCTCACCACGAAAGGAATGAACTCATGGATATAAAAATACTAGTAGCGGCGCACAAAAAATACTGGATGCCGGCGGATGATGTGTATATGCCTCTTCAGGTAGGGGCAGAGGGGAAGGCGCTTCTGGGGTATACACCGGATAATACGGGAGACAATATTTCTTCTAAGAATTCCAATTACTGTGAACTGACGGGATTGTACTGGGCCTGGAAAAATGTGGACTGTCAGTATATAGGGCTCTGTCATTATCGCCGGTATTTTGGCAGGAAGGTGCACACAAAGGATATAGAGAAGAAAAAGAAGGCTATTTTTCACAGGGCGGATTATGAAAGGCTTCTGCAGAAGTATGATGTCATTCTTCCGGTGATGAGAAATTACTATATTGAGACCGTGCGCAGCCAGTATGAGCATGCCCATTATAAAAAGGACCTGGATGAAGTAGAAAAGATTATTTCTGAGAAATATCCGGGTTATTCTGATGCTTTCACCAGGGTTATGAACCGGAGAAAGCTGCATATCCTGAATATGTTTGTCATGAAGAAGTCTCTCTTTGAAGAGTACTGCACCTGGCTTTTTGACATTCTTTTTGAACTGGAAAAACGGACGGATTTGTCCGGCTATGATAGTTATGAGGCCCGCCTTTTCGGCTTCATGTCTGAACGACTTTTCAATGTGTGGCTGGAGAGGCAGAATTTGAAAAAGTGTGAGGTACCGGTGGTATTTTTGGAGAATATTGATTGGCCGAAGAAGATTGCTAAGTTTTTGAAACGGAAGTTTTTAGGAAAAAAGTAGTAAAGGGCGCAGAGTGAAATTTGATAAAATATTGGAATTTCAACTTAAGCAAAGAGGATAGATGACGGAAAATTAGAATTTTATAATACACTGAGAGATATACAGACGGCTTTAATAATGAATCGAAAAGGATAGTTTGCTTAAGAGAGAATATGACTATCATCATTTAAACGAGGTATGAGAAAGTGAAAAAGAGAGAAGTGCAAAGTGAAAAATCTTTTTTCAGCATTATTATGCCTATTTATAATGCTGAAAAATTCCTTCAAAAAGCTGTGCATAGTATATTAGCCCAGACGTTTAGCAATTTCGAATTGTTGCTGATCGATGATTGTTCAACGGATTCCAGCAAGATGATTTGTAATCAAATTGCAGAGACAGACTCTAGAGTTAAATTGCTGGGGACTTCAGTAAATTCTGGAGCAGCAGCAGCTCGAAATTTAGGAATCAAAGCTGCAAAGGGGCGCTATCTTGGGTTTGTAGATTCTGATGACACCATTGATCCGGATTTATTTCAGTCAGCCTATGATATTTTAAAAAAAAACGATTATGACTGTCTGAAATTTGGTCTTCAAGAAGAATACTATGATCAAACAAATAAATTAAAGTATTCCAGAAAATGTAGTTTGAATCAAAAAGTATATAAAGCAGGGAATGAACTATATAATCAAATTATAAATATGGAAGCGATACCATTATTTGGTTATTTATGGAACGGCTTCTATAAGCGAGAAATTGCTTTAGAAAACGGAATTTTTATGAATGAAAAATTAAAAGTTAATGAAGACTTTGATTTTAATATTAGATATTTTCGCTTTGTAAAGCAACTTTACTGCAGTTCTAGCACAGGGTATCATTATGCTAAAAGAATGAATGGCAGCTTAACTAACCAGCATCAGGCATACGCTTATGAAGTCCAAATGATGAAAATTCATGGACTATTGGATTTTACTCCCCAAAAATTGGCACCAATGAATGCAGAACGGCAAAAAATATTCTGGATGTATGTTCGTTTTGTCTATGCATTGTTATCTGATACTAAGAGCGATAAAATGAATAAAGTAATCGAGCGTATTCGGAAAGATTCTCTTTATGATGAATTTCTTTCTACAGACTTTATGGATTTGTCGACTAAACAGAAGATATTGGTCCATTTCTTGAAAAATAAGCATAAAAAGCAATTGAAAATACTGATTTTATTAATCCAAAAAATACGTGAAGATTTTCCAATCTTATTTGCTAAGATGAAACATTGAGGGAATTGATAAAGGAAAGAAAAGTATGACATCATATCCTATACGAGTTTTACAAATTGGAATGACGAAGAATATTGGTGGACTTGAGACTTATTTGATGCAGCAACTTGATCATTTAGATAAATCTAAAGTGATTTATGACTTCGTAAACATTACCAGTGAACATGAAATTGTTTTTAAAGATAAAATTTTAAAAGCTGGGGGAAGGATTTATGGAGTCCGTTCGAGGCATTCCAACCCTATACGTCATTATTGGCAATGGATTAAGCTGTTGCATAGGATAGCCGGTGACTATAAGGCAATTGTCTTGAACTCTAATAGCATTACTTATGTGTTCCCCATTTTCATCGCAAGATTTTTTGGTATTCCAATGCGCATCATGCATTCACATAACTCAGGGTTTGAACAGAAAATTGGAATTGGCAAGAAAATAATAATGGCTATGAATCGAATTCTGCTGAAATGGGGGGCTACTGATTATTTTGCCTGTTCAAAATTGGCTGGCCAGTGGATGTTTGGCTACAATGCCCATTTTACAGTGATTCCTAATGCGATTGACTGCAGTAAATTGAAATTCAATGAAAATATGCGAAATAAAGTAAGATCTGCCTTAAATCTTCAAGGTCATTTCATTGTTGGACATGTTGGCCGATTTACTTTTCAAAAGAATCATGAGTTCTTAATTGATGTTTTTAGTGAAATTCATCGCACTCAAGAGAATGCGGTTTTAATGCTTGTTGGGGATGCAGTTGGAGATTTATCATATTTGGAACAAGCCAAAGAAAAAGTAGTAAGATTGGGATTAACCAATTCGGTTGTATTTATGGGAATGCGTAACGATGTTCCACAACTGATGCAGGCGATGGATGCCTTTTTATTCCCAAGCCTTTTTGAAGGCTTGGGCTTCGTTGGCATCGAAGCACAAGCTGCTGGTTTACCTTGCTTCTTTTCTGATACGATTACAAGGGAAGTGGGGATTACAGATTTGGCACACTTTATTTCCTTAAAGAAGAAACCAGAAGAATGGGCTGAGATGATTTTAAGCGAAAGCAAAGTAAAAAGAAAAAATATGGAAGAAGAAATTATAAAAGCTGGATATGATATTAGGTGCGAAATCGGCAAGTTGGAGAAGTTTTATGAGGGGGAAAATGAACAGATTACTTAATTTGATAGAGGTTCTCTTTGGATTGATGATTTTAACTCTGCCGATTACCTTATTGCCAAAACGGTATCAGTTTCCTGTACTTGGTGGAAAGTTGCCTCATATATTACTCTTTATTGGGCTTTTATCTTTTGTTGCATATAGCTTAAAAAAGCATAGTTTGAGTATCCACGGAAAAAGGTATTTTGGGGGATTCTTTATATGGTCGTTGTTCTGCCTTATTTTGGGGGTTTGGAACTTTCCATTTTATGATACAGTTATAGATGATTTTTTAAGAAATAGCAAGATGGTAGTACTTATATCAGAAATACTTCCCTCATTCCAATACAATTCATCACTTTTGCATGGAAAAATGTTTCTTTCTTATTTTTGGTATATGTTGAGAGATTTTTTCTTTCCGTTTTGTGGTCTGTTTTTTATTATTGCAGGTGTGTTTCAGGCCGGTAAAGCCGATCAATTGAATAAGTATTTGTATCGTGCAGTCTATGGACTTAGTATACTTTTGGCCTTGTATTCCATTCCAGAAGTAATCTGGTTATGGTCAGGAGATGAAACGTGCGCCTGGATATTATCATCCATTAATGTGCATCTATATGATCCTGGGCGCTATAATGGCTGGTGGCCGCCATTGTTATGGTCAGGGCAGTTGCGTAGTTTTTGTTTGGAACCTTCTTATTTCGGTATTATAAGTGTATTTTTAGTACCGCTTTTAGCTATTGACACGCATAGACAATTCCGGCCATGGAAGGTTTTGTTACTTTTTATTATGGTATTTATGATTTTCATGACCAAAGCACGAACGGCTATAGTAATATATTTAGGAGAGGGAATTGTTTTTTTCTTGTTAACTTTATTCTTCCGATATTCGGGCTGGAAAAAAGTTTTAGCAATTTGGCTTATTGTCTCTGTAGGTGCTTTTTCTGCTTGTCTTGCAGGGGCTTCTGTGAAATCTTCAGAGAGTGATGTAGGAAGGTTAACAGAAAAGTACTTGAACGAAAATATAGTTTCTGTTGTTGGCAAAGATAAGCGCTCAAATTCTGCCCGTTTTGGTAATACAGTAGCTCTTGCAAAGATAGGACTGGACAATCCTGTGATTGGGGTAGGAATGGGATTACATTCTCCTTATATGGAAGAAAGAATACCAGATTTTGCCAAAGATAATCAGGAAATTCAAAATTGGATTAAAGATATGCATGAGAAGACTTTTTTGGAGTCTGGTCTCCCTATACTTAATGAGTATGCTGCAATTGGGGCTTGGGAAGGTATTCCTGGTCTGTTTCTATTTTTACTTCCTCCGCTTACTGTTATTAAGAAGGGGCTTTGGATTAATAGAAAGCAACACGATTTCGAGACTATAGGATTATTGGTAGCTCTTGCAGGGCAATTGGCCTGTATGCTAAGTTCAGAAATGTTTTTAACTTATCCGTTGATTTTGTGGTACACATATTGGGTTCTAGATAAAAAGGAGAAAGGATGGACAATAAGTTAATATCAGTTATTGTTGCCTGCTATAATGTGGAACGTTATTTGGATAGATGCGTTGAATCGATTCTTGGACAGACCTATTCAGATTTAGAAATTATTTTAGTTGATGATGGCTCTACAGATAAGACAGGGCAACTATGTGATTGTTGGGCAGGGAGAGATGCTCGTGTGCAAGTATTGCATAAAGCAAATGGGGGTTTATCTGATGCTCGAAATGCAGGGATTAAAAAGGCACACGGGAAATGGCTGGGATTTGTTGATGGAGACGACTTTATCCGTTCTACGATGTATGAGAGACTATATGAACAGCGTACAGAGTGGGGAATAACTGTTTGTGGATTTGAAACAGAGAAAGCGGGAGAAAGGAATTTATGTCCTGCCATTGATGCAGAGATGAAGCCGGAAGATTCTGTAAATTTATATATAGGAAATGAGTTGCAGTGCCATTATAGTGGCGTTTTCACCTATTTTGGTTCCTATTCATGGAATAAGTTATATGATCATTGCCTTTTTGATTGTGTAACATATCCAAAAGGTAAAAAGTATGAAGATATGTATATTATTTTTGATTTATTGCATGCAGCACGTAAAGTTCATTTTATTTCTTCTTGCGAATATATTTATGTTCAGAATCCAGACAGTATAACACATGCAGGCGAAATTATTCATGAATCCCTCTTTGCAAGAATAAAACAAAAAGAACAACTTAAAAGGTATTGGGGAAAGATAGATTCTCGTATGGATGAATTGGTTGCCTGTGAATATTTCCTTATATTATTTCGATACTCTTTCCTTTCAACAGCAGAGCAGTTAAAAAACAAGGAAACCGCTAAATGGGCTTGGAGAAATATTCATCAGATTGGGTATTCACGATTCCCGCTTAAAATGAAGTTAAAATCATTACTTTTTATGTACTTTCCCCGTATGGTTCGGGGATTACGACATATCTATCACTTGAGGTAATCGATATGATGAAACAAAGAAGGCAGCTGATTGAAAATATTTTTTCAATGGTTACCTTAAGAGGAATGGAATACGTTTTAGCCTTTCTCCTTGTCCCTTATTTGCTACGCACATTAGGGCCTGAAAACTACGGTGCCATTGCTTTTATGCAGGGAATTATCTCCTACTTTAATTTAGCGATTAACTATGGGTTTAATCTTACGGCTCCCAAGGATATTGCTCTTGCGGAAAGAGAAGAATTGCCAAGGATTTTTTCTGAATATTTTTGGGGAACTTTTTTTCTGTTTTTATTGTGCAGTGTCGTTTTTGGAATTGGATATTTTATTCTAAATATTTTATTTGGGATAAGCCTCGATATTCCACTGTTTTTTGCCTGCTATATGACTGCGGTAGGCGGGGTTGTATTTCCTGTCTGGTTCTTTCAGGGCATACAAGAGATGCGTTATATCACTATTTTGAATCTTTTGGGCCGACTCATTACAATGGCACTATTATTTTATCTAATTCAATCTCCGAAAGATTATATTAAGGCTGCTTTTTTGCAATCTTGTACTACTGTTTTTGCAGGTCTATTTTCATGGTATATTATTTATAAAAATTGGCCTAGAATCTTACGAACTCCTATGATAAAGGATGTGTGGACAGTATATAAAAAGGGGTGGCGGATATTTCTGTCAAGCGTTGCAGTAAATTTATATACATCGTCTGATGTGGTTATTCTCGGTGCTCTGACAAATCCGGTTATTGTAGGGTACTATAGCGGTTCAGAAAAATTAATTAACTGTATACGAAGAGGAGTTGGAGCGGTAAGTGATGCTATTTATCCATATATTACGCAGAAACTTAAGGATTCTCCTTCAATGGCATATCAATTCTTACGAAAGCAACTGTTGTTCTATGCTATGGGAGGCATTTTTCTGGGCTTGATTGTTATACACTTCTCGCCTGCTATTGTTCCTTGGTTATTGGGGGATCAATATATTCCATCCATAGAGCCGTTGCAAATTATGGCATTTGTGCCATTTATGGTAGCAGTTAGTACTGTATTCGGTTACGAAACCATGCTTCCACTAGGGTTACAGCAGATTTATAGCAGGGTCCTTATTGCTGCCTCTTTAGTAAATTTGGCATTAATTGTTCCCGCTATACTTTGGAAAGGCGCTTTGGGTGTAGCAGGATGTGTAATGATAACAGAAACTTTCATTACTGTAGTCATGGGAGTATTTTTGTGCAAAAAGAGGATTTTATTAAATTAGGAATATGGTTAAAGATGTGGTGGTCGTAGATACCTTTTGGCCGTAGGTTTCTGGTAGCTAATCTCCATCTTAATTTGAATTGATTAGTAAAAATATCTGTTTTAGTGTTTTAATTATAGGGTAAGAGGATGATAAGATGCAAAAAATTCGTAAAGCGGTCATTCCAGCTGCCGGTTTTGGTACCAGGTTCCTTCCGGAAACAAAGGCTATGCCTAAGGAGATGCTTCCAATTGTGGATAAGCCTACTATTCAGTACATAGTGGAAGAAACCCTGCATAGTGGAATCCAGGAAATACTCATCATTTCCGGTCATGCCAAGCGGGCTATCGAAGACCATTTCGATTCTTCTCCGGAGCTGGAGCAGCACTTGATGGAATCGGGGAAGCTGAAGGAGCTGGAAGAAATCCGGAAGATTTCCGACATCAAGGTGCACTACGTGCGCCAGCCTTATATGAGAGGCCTTGGTGATGCCATCCTCTGTGCCAGAGAATTTGTAGATGGAGAGCCCTTCGGCGTTATCCTGGGTGATGATATTGTATACACAGGAAATGGAGAGCCGGCACTGAAGCAGCTCATGGACCGTTACTATGAAACGGGAAGTACAGTAGTAGGCTGTCAGGTGGTACCGGAGGAGAAAGTATCTGCCTATGGCATTATTCAGGGAGAAAGAACGGAAAATCCGGATCTGCTGAAGGTGGTGGATATGATTGAAAAGCCGTCGATTAAAGAAGCACCCAGCCGTTTTGCTGCTTTGGGAAGGTATGTGATTACTCCTGAAGTCTTTGATATCCTGGAGCAGACGAAACCCGGCAAGGGCGGAGAAATCCAGCTTACCGATGACCTCCGTGTCATGGCCCGATGCGGGAATGTGTATGCCTATAATTTTACCGGCAAGCGATATGATACAGGCAATAAGCTGGGGTATCTGAAAGCGGTGGTGGAGTTTGCTCTCCGGCTGGAAGACCTGGGAGAAGGATTTCGGGAATATTTGAAATCGCTTCCTCTGTAATTTTGGAAACAGCAGAGTTCAAATACGAGAATAGCAGTATGAATATAGGAAATGAACTTTTGATTGATATCAAGCATCTTTGCGGAAACCGGTGGAGTGTGAAGCGTGAGGACTTAGACACCTATAGCAGGCAGATCAGAAGGGCAGCAGGAGACATATCAAAGCTGAGGCAGAGTGGGAAGGGACCGGATGGAAGTCAGGTCCTTTTTCCTCATTTGCCATATCTGCTCAAGGAAGAGGTGCTGATTTCTAGGGAAGAAAGAGAGGCACTCCTTCGACTTCGAGAGGAAGCCAAATCCTATGATGCAGTCATTTCTATTGGCATAGGTGGTTCTTATCTGGGGAATCAGGTGCTTTTTGATTTGTTCTGCGGGCCTTACTGGAACCAGCTGACGAAAGAGGAGAGGTATGGTTATCCACAGATTTATTTTGCAGGACAGAATGTGGACCCTGTGAGCCTGATAGAGCTTTCTTCCTGTATTTCCAGGGAGGCAAAGCGACTGAAGGACCGTCGGATGAAGGTACTGTTCCTGGTCATTTCCAAATCTGGCACAACCATTGAACCAGTTACTGCCGTAAGGGGATTAAAGAAATTGCTTGTCGATGTTTGTGATATTCATCTCATGGCCATTACCGATAAGGAAAAGGGAAGAATCCGACCGTTAGCAGAAGAACGACATTTCCCTTGTTTCGCTGTCCCCGATGGAATCGGTGGCCGGTTCAGTATTTTTTCTCAGGTAGGCCTGGTGTTTGCCAGCCTGGCCGGGATAGATATAGAAAGTTTCCTTAAAGGTGCGCAGATGGTAGAGGAAACTTGCCGTTCTGAAGAAATAAACGAAAATCCAGCTCTTTTACTGGCCGCTCTTAAGTATATTGCCACAAAAGAATATGGTATTACTGCAGAAGTTATTATGCCCTATGGGGATAAGCTTCGATCCTTTGGTTGGTGGTATGCACAGCTTTTAGGTGAATCACTGGGCAAAAAGTATGATATGCAGGGGAACGAAGTGTATAATGGGCGTATTCCGGTAGCTTCTGTGGGAACCACAGATATGCATTCTCTTACACAGGAACATCAGCAGGGACAGAAGAATAAGTTGATCCAGTTCATTTCTGTAGAACACCTGCCTTCTGATCTTTCTGTCCTCTGTGATGAAAAGGGCGTAAGTGGCATGGTTCCTATGAGCCGTATGTTGGACGCAGCAAGAAGAGCGAATGAAGAAGCGCTGGCAAACGAAGGCCGGATGAGTTGCCATATTTCTATTAAGGAATTAACACCTTTTCACGTAGGGGCACTCATGTATTTCTTTTTCCTTACCATTGCCTATGAAGGGGCCATGGAAAATGTAAATGCGTTTGATCAGCCTGGGGTAGAGGACTACAAGAAAATTCTCCATGAAGAACTGAGGGAGTACATCTTAAGAGGTTTATAAAATTAAAACATCGAGGGCAAAAAATAATTCTAATAATGAATTAGGAGATAAGTTCATTTTGCATTCTTCTTATATCTTTTAGGAATCTATTTAGGAGGCTTACATTGAATTTTCTGAGCTGGCAGTTTCTGACCTTTATCGTATTATTTCTGGCTGTATATTGGGCGATTCCTAAGAAATATCGGTATTTAATCATTCTGGGAGGCAGTCTGTTCTTCTATGGATATCATGACAGGATGGTCCTGCTGATTTTGGGGGCGTCTGTCCTTATTACTTACGCTGGCGGTAGGGCATTGGAAAAATGGCCTCTTCAGCGTGTTTTTGCCATATTTTTTGCATCAAATATTTTTATTCTTGTGTTTTTCAAATATACGAATTTTATCATCAGCAATATTGATAAGCTGATGTCGTTTCATGTAAGTGAGATGGATATTCTCCTTCCTGTAGGATTGTCGTTCTATATATTCCAGTCGACGTCGTATCTTTCCGATGTATATAGAAGGCATATGCCGGCGGAAAGGAATTTTTTGCGTTATGCAGCTTTTGTTTCTTTCTTCCCAACGATTCTTTCCGGACCTATCCAGAAGTCAAGAAATCTACTGCCACAGATTAAAGCTCCTGCAGATTTCTGCTCTGACCAGGCAGTCAAGGGGCTTATCCTTTTCCTTTGGGGAGCTTTTGAAAAGATATGTGTGGCAAATCGTCTTCTGGTGATTATTAATACCGTATTTTTACCGGATACTTATAGAAATTATGGGACGGCGCATTATATTGTTGCGGCGGTTAGTTTTTCTATTTATATCTATGCTGATTTTTCTTCTTATTCTGATATGGCCCGTGGGATTGCCAAGTTCATGGGTATTGATGTGGGGAGAAATTTTTTGACGCCCTATCTTTCTACTTCTCTGTCGGAATTCTGGAGACGCTGGCATGTGTCGTTAAATGACTGGTTTGTTGAAAATATTTATATTCCGTTAGGTGGCAGCCGCAGAGGGAAGTGGCGGAAGTATTTCAATATCATGGTCGTTTTCTTTATAAGCGGATTCTGGCATGGTGCAGCCTGGCATTTCGTGGTATGGGGCGTGGCAAATGGATTTTTGATGGTTTTAGGGGAGATAATGAAGCCGTTTAAGTCTTCCTTATATAAGAAAGTACATATTGATGAGCATTCTAAATCCATGATATTCTTCCAGCGGCTGGTGGTATTCTGGCTGATTACTATTACATGGGTATTTTTCCGTAATGGGGTGAAGGCGTCTTTACATATTATTGAAAGGATGACCTGGTTCAGCCCGGCGAAGCTCTTCCGGCCGGACCTTTTCACGGTCTGCGGATCTGTAACGCAGACCTTTTTGACCATGCTTTTTGTTGCTGCTTTTTATTATGTGCAGTGCAGACGCTATGATTTTGAGGAGTCTGCGACCTTTTTATCGTTTGCAAAGCAGCCTTTGATTTTTCAGTGGACTGTACTGGGAGCGCTCCTTAGTGTAGTCATATTTATGCATGCGGCAGCAGGCACGTCGGTAAATACAACCTTTTTGTATTTCAATTTCTAATGGAGGCTTCTATGAAACGATTCATCAAGTATCTTGCTGGTGTCCTTGTTGTTACGTTTATTTTCATGAGTGCTGCCTGCTTAAGTATACTGCTAAGGCCGCGTAATGTCTTTCATTCAAGTTATCAGAGTATGATTCAGGATAAGTTCCGTGTGCTTAAGGAAATGAATGACCCAAAGATTATCATGATTTCCGGAAGCAGTTCAGCATTTGGCTTGAACCAATATCTTCTGGAAAAGGAAACAGGCTATAAGGTAGCCAATCTTGGGCTTCATGCAGGATTTGGCGCCGAGTTTGAAACGGAACTGGCGAAGGCGAATATTAACCCGGGAGACATAGTGCTTCTTGGCTATGAATATATATGGTTCAATAAGGATGCTTTTTCCGGTATAGGTTCTGATCTGGTGATGAGTGGAATTGATAATCACCTGGGGATGTACCGGTATGTTCCTAAAGACCGGTTGTATTCCCTCCTTGGGTATATATTCACCTATGCTTATCAAAAAAATAATTTCGGGGGGCTAATGGAGTATATTCCCGTGAGGCTTTTGACAGGAATGGACAGATGACATGGCCAAGATATTATGCACTGGGCGATTTTTCTTCACATACGGATACCTATGGCTTTATCACAGCTGATGATGGCAGAGGAAATGTTTCTATTGCGCCGGATGTGGTAGACTATCTCAAGAATTTTAAGGAATATGTGGAGTCGAGGGGGGCAAGAATTTATTTCGTTTCATCACCGATTTTATATGAAAGCATTTCCTGCAGCCCCGATGATTTTCTTAAGCTGGCAAGGCTGGAGGAGAAATTAATCGGGATACCATATATCAGCGATCCTCAGTCATATATGTTTCCTGATATGCTTGTATCCAATATGCCTAATCATCCTAATAGTTATGGTGAACTTGTACGCACTCAGACTCTTGCGGATGATTTAAAGCGGTGTGGGGCGGTTGATTCTCCAGAATTTTCTAATGTTCTCAGCATGGAGCAAGGGGAAACTCTTGTATTGAGGGATACGCTGCCTAAAAGGCTGATTCATGATCCACATAGAGTTATGAAGGTTTATAGATATGATGAAGCCGGAGATGAAATCGTCTACAAGGATGGCATAGATTATGTGGTGGATTATCATGAAGGGGTTATCCGTCGGACGGCAGATTCATCAATTCCTAACTATACAGGGCATAAGGTTTCTTTCCAGAAGGGAAAGTTTTCAAGGGGGAATTCTATCAATCAAAACCCGGAAGGAAATTCTCCGTACATGGTCCGGATTGATTATTCTTATTATCTTCCCCAAAGGGCATTGGAACCAATTGAAGACAAATCGTCTTTTTTGGGGAAAAGCCTGAGAGATAAACTCCTTCATGGTGATGATATCAAGATTGCACTGCTTGGTGATGATATTGGAATCGGTGCCGGTACAGATTCGAAACATATCTTTATAAATTATCTGGCAGAAAATTTGAAACGTATATATGGATCAAATGTGAGCATTGACCAGGCTTCTTCTTCATCAGCTACAAGGGCTCTTTTAAGAAGCAGTCTGGATGCCATAATAAAGGAAAGACCGGATGCCGTGTTGGTTGAGCTTGGTTTAAACGACCATAATGGCAGTCAGCTAGATGAAGGGGCATTTGATGATTTTTATAAGGATATGGCTTCGTCCATTGATCGACTGCAGGGAGAGGGAATTACAGTCATCCTGATAGGTTTTCCTCAGCAGAATTTTGCATGGGATCAGGAATCTGTAGACGCTACGAGGAAGTATAATGAGGCTATGAGAAAATTGGCGCAGGAAAAACAGGTTTATTTGGCGGATGTTTTTGATGTTTATCAGAAGGCCGGTCTCAGGAAAAACCTGTTTGAAGATGTGTATGCTGATTTTCTGCACTGCCCTACTGAATGGGGGCATAAGCTGTACATGACTGGTTTGATGCCAGTTTTCAATGTTTCAGGTAAGCTGAATTCTGAAGATATTAGGAATTATGTATATATGGATAAATAAATTCGTTTTCGGTGGATGTGTTTTCTGTGGGAGGATTTATTATGAATGTAGATGAAAGGAATGAAAAAATCAGTCGACTATTTTTCCCTTTTTATCGGGACAGGGTGGATAGCCTGACAAATACTTCCAAACGGCTTGTCCATTATACCTCGGCTTCAGCAGCTCTGAGCATATTGCAGAAAAAGAAAATCTGGATGCGTAATGTTTCGGTCATGAATGATTATCAGGAAGTGAAATATGGTGCTGAGCAGTTCAAAAATCTTCGCAATTCATCGCAATTTGATGAGTTTAAAGCGGCATTTGGCGATAAAGCCGATGCTTTTGGCAAAGTGTTTGATTTTGCAATAGCTCAATTCCCCGAATGGGAGCAGTCTACGTATATTTCCTGTTTATCAGAACATGAAAATGATGAGGATGAATTAGGAAGGCTTTCCATGTGGCGCGGCTATGGAAAAGGAACAGGTCTAGCGATTGTACTCCGTCCAAACATTTTTGTCTCTGATTTTGATGTATTTCATATCAGTACCAGCCCGGTCGAGTATATGACACATTCCGATTTTAAGAATGGAATTAATAGACTGATTCATAATATCAAGGATGCTCATGATATCATTGCTATGATTTCAGAGAATGATTTACAATATTTTATTGAGAATCTGATTAAGTTCGCTGTTTTATCTATGAAGCACCCTGGATTTAAGGAAGAAAAGGAATGGAGAATTATTGCAGATATCAATGAAGTATCAGAAATGAACCAAGCTATCATAGATGTAAATGGAGTGCCGCAAAAAATCTTGATGATACCACTTTCTGATAAGATGGAAGATGGGAAAGATGGGTTTTCCATAAATAAAAACCTGGACCGGATTATCATCGGGCCAACGCCCTATCCGACAGTGCTTAAAAAAGCGATTGTTGAAGAGCTGAAGAAATGTAATGTGGAGCACCCTGAGCAGAAGGTGTTTGTATCTGATATCCCCTATAGGCAGTAGTGAGTGGAACGCGATAGGGATGGATGATAAAGGGAAGAAGAAATTTGATTCAGGTATTGAACTTATCGGATTTAAGGAGATAGATGAAGTTGATGAAGTTATTTTCAAAGAGAAATTCCCTCGATGCTGAGCCATGTAAAGTTCAGGAGAAGACGGTAGATAAAGCTCTGAGAACACGCTTATGGAATATTATTTCACGATACTATTGGGAACGCGCTGACTCGGATATGTTTGTCTGTGCCGGCTTCGCGACAACCTCAGTTAATCCCATTTATGATTTGGCTAAACAAATACAGGAGTATTATTTCAATCTTCCCCTGGATGATATGGGAAATAATTGGGAGGCATATTATGCTAAATTAAGAGAGCGATTTTTTGGATGCGTTTGGTATAAAATATATGATTTTCTTGAATTTTTAATTTCTACAAATTTTATAGATATACAAATGGGGATATATTATAATAAAAATTTTACCAGCTTTTCAAAGGAAATTAACGAAGCCCTGGAATTTGAAGGATCTGCGTATAGGCTTGTGGGAAAGATTTTTACTAAAATTTCTGACCCTGTGGAGGTTGAAGCTGTAAATAAGGCAATATCTCAAAATCCATATGAAAATGCGCGAATTCATATACGCAATGCAGAAAAGCTATTGTCTGATCGAGTCCAGCCGGACTATAGGAATTCTATCAAGGAGTCAATCAGTGCGGTAGAAGCGGTTTGTAAGGATATAACTGGTGATGAAAAGGGTACTTTAGGTGGAGCAATTAAAAAGCTGGAAGACCATGGAATTTATATGCATGAGGCTTTTAAATCCAGTATAAATAAAATGTACGGGTATACCAGCGATGCTAGTGGTATCAGACATTGCCTAATGGATGGGGCTGCACCGGATTTTGCTGATGCTAAGTATATGCTTGTATGTTGTTCTGCTTTTTGTAACTTTATGATAGATAAAGGCAGGAACTTGCACAGGTAGTACATTATAGGGAATCATAGAATAAGATATCAGTGTTAGCGTTGGGCAAATTTCGCCAAGTAGTGTCGGGTTAAAATTGCCGCCCGGAGGCAGGAAAATTCAACAAATGCTGGGCGTACAAATAGACTAAGGGATATGAAGCTGCTTCAGCACCACTCAATATGCTCATGAGAGCCAGGCAGTACGCCACTGGAGAACCAGTGGATACGTGGGAGAAAGTGGTCCATTTCATATGCCCGTCCCTCCTGCTGATTTACATGTATCTACTGATTCAATCATGCTTATTGCTCCGGAATATGGAGTGGCTCTCCATCACGTATTATGTGGAGAAAGTGGGCAGAATTTTGCTCATTGTTGATAGTGGCTCTGGGAAAGCGTATCGTATGGATTTCCGCTGCATATCAGGTGGCTCTCACAAGCGTAATACTCAGATGGTGCAGATTTTGAGACTGACAGATGGGAACTGTATTGGCATGAGATTTCTCCACTCCGCTTCGCTGCAGTCGAAATGACAAGGGGGGATGACTGGTGACTTGTAGCTGGTGGTCAGTTGCTTGTAGCTGGCAGGAGTCACTCTCGACGAGTACCGAGATTCTTCGCCTGCGGCTCAGAATGACGAGCGGGTGCGGCTCAGAGTAACGAGTGGGGGAGCTTGTGGCTGGTGGCTTGCATCTTCTTTTGTTTTTCCGTACAATGAAGAAAAGGAAATTTTTTATTTTCCACGTTCACATAAAAGCGATTTTTTCTATTAATATAGTAGAAGGAACAAGTTTATAAGGCAATTCTGAAAGCAGGCGCTTTCCTGTCAATCCATGGTACGGCAGGAGAGGGTATTTCGGACCCGCGGGGATCCCCTTGTTTCCTTCCATCCAATTTGGCCAAAAAGGATAAAAGATATGAACTACACAATGAACCCAGGACTCTAAATCAGCTCCACATATGCAGAAATGACGGGAGACTCGTGTATGGCGCGCGCCGTCGTACTTCGGTACAGCAGCGGCCGTAGACCATGCAGACACCGAACTCATTGGGCATCATGCTGATTTTGAGATACCGGGTCTTTTGTGCTGCATTGAATATTTTTTCATCTGACCTTATTTCAGAGCTAACTAATATGTGCGTGAGAGCTATATAATCTGTAGCAAGGCGCCCGTGTATACACAGGAAAATGTAATACGTTATCCATTCTAAGTAGATAGTGCTTTCCGAACTATTGTAATTCAAATTTAATTATGTTTATTATCTATAAATAACAGATTTATCCATTCACATGTATCGTTTAAGGATATTTACCTTCGCAGGCGTATCCTATTGACATTTATTCACGGACAGTTTAAAATAGCTATAATTTCAAAGAAGCAGGGAAGAGAAGAGTACCCGTGCAGGAATGGCAAAGAGAGCTCCCACTGGTGAGAAGGAGCACAGGAAAGCATGGAGAAGATGGCCTCTGAGCTTGATATGCTGAATGGTGAAGCAGTCCGGGAGTCTCCCGTTACAGAGACAGGGTATCAAAGCATGGCCGGCGTACCTGTGAGGTCTTTCCGGTGACGGAAAGATGAAATTGGGTGGTAACACGAGGATCTTGTCCCTTAGGGGACGGGATTTTTTTTATTGCATGTATGCTTTTACAAGGAGGTTTTCATTTTGCCGATTAAAATGGCGGATTGTATAATTAAGTTGAACACTTAAAAATCCATAGCGAACCCTTGTGG
>ENA-UOJG01001549-UOJG01001549.1-human-gut-metagenome-genome-assembly--contig:-C47-NODE-1549-length-23496-cov-26.205111_pt1 | contig 23496 bp, 48 predicted proteins | sample MGYA00242340_ERZ723887 | MGnify/ENA metagenome assembly ERZ723887 | reverse complement strand
TGTAAGGTTGAGAGGAGTATTCAAACCACTGACTCAAAACCTTTTCAAAATTTAACAATAAAGAGCAATCCTTTCAAGATTGGTACTCAGATATGATGAAAGAGATTATGGTGTTAAGGGAATACTTCCCTTATTCTCTTTTATTAAAATAACAAAATTCTTTTTTTTTTTATTAATAATAGTGGGAGAATACAGAACCTCCTATAATATTCATCAAAGAATATGGTGTTATTCTATTAGAATATTAAAAACAACAAAGACCCACAAAATATTTTTTTCGAGTTGGCTAAATGGTTAGTTAGGCATCATTTAATATTCAAACAATAAGAACAATCTTATCATTAATACGGTTAATTCCAATAATTTTGAAAATAACTCATTATTAGCCACAACTACCACCTCCATTCAAAATTAGTATAATTTTATTCTAATTGAATAAAATTACCCAGATATTGGAGGTTCATGTTTTCTAAATATACTATCTCACTACCAACATAAATAAGTAATACTTTAATAATACAAAAATCATAAATAATAAGCATAGAACAATTCATAAAGAGGTAATCTTTTATGGGAAGATATGATGAATTATATGCAGATACAAGAAGCGAATTTAATAATTTAGTAGCAACATACCAAGCACAAGGATTTAATATTAGAGAAAGAACTGATTCATATTGTAAATTAACAAAAAGAGGATATAGTATGGTAGCATTCATTCTATTACTTATATTCATATTTCCATTAGCTTTTTTATATTATTTTATTACAAACAAAAAAAGAGTTATTATTTATTATGTACCCGCATTATAAGATTGGATCATTTAAACTTTAATTATTATTTTTTTATTTTTAATAGGAATATTTATATACTATGAGTTACAAATAAAGACCATAAGGGAAGGTGGCAACTAAAAATAAATAATACTTTATGTTGCTCTGAGGAGTATACACCGCATTTTTTTAATTAAATCATTTTTATAATATAATAAGCACTGTATGATATTTTTATCTTATTTCTGTTGGTGTATATACTTCCCCTTATTTTTTTTAAAAAAATTTTCGAAAATCGATTTAAACTCTTATTTTTTAATTTAAAGCATTTTAAGCCATAATCATGTGTCAGTTGGGTATGACTTTTGTGTCAGTTGCCCCCTGTTTTTGTGTCAAAATAAAATTTTTTGTGTCAGTATGATCCAAAAATATTACTTTTCAAATGGGGTCTATCTGTTCCACTTTATATAATATTGAACATAAAAATGTATACTGAAATTATTACTGTTGAAAAAAAACATGAGATGATTAAAACATTATGTTGAAGATTATTGAAAAAAATTAAATTTAAGATATAAGAGAGGGACACACCATTTAAAAAAAGTCGACCAAAACTTAGATAAATGAAATACTTAATATTTAATGTGTCCCTATTTACTATTTTTTATATTGCATTATTTATATAACTTACTTTTCAAGATTAAATCATAAGATATTTTAATCACAAATTACGCGCATTTTTTGAGAAACCTTTATATAGTATTTCAAATAAATCTAATTAATAGACATTGTCATTTATCAGCAATGTCAAATGACCAAAACGATTGATAAAATGAAATATATGTGTAAAGGTGAAACTGCCTTACATGATGGTATCTTAATAAACCCTAATGAATTAGAATTATTAAAGTTAGGTAAAGAATATATTAAGATGCATCTTGGAAAGGATAATGTTTCACAGATGGAAAAGGAGCTGAAACAATGATGCTCCTGAAAAAAGGTAGTATATTCAAATCCAATAACGATAAGGATGTACTGTCAAGAAAATGGACTAATTCTATGAAATTGCATGCATTAGCGAGAGCTATCAAAAATTCCTATATTGACCATAGGAACGAATTGTTAGTCTATTCAGTAATCCTTAATATCTTCTTAGGATTAATTGTCTACGCACACGTCATATTATAGTTAGGAGGCTGTTCTTTATGAGTAAAAAGAAGCCTATGACTAAGGCTATGACAATACAAGGTAGTCATGGTGAAACTATAGCAGAATACAGTCCAGAACTGTTAGAAACTATAAAAAACACTGTGGCTAAAGGTGCAACAGATGATGAACTATACATGTTCTTGAATGTAGCATCAATGTACAATCTCAACCCATTCATGAAAGAGATCTGGTTCGTAAAGATGAACGGACAACAAGCTATCATGACAGGTAGAGATGGTTATTTGAATATTGCTAAGCAAGACCCTACTTTTGTAAAGTGCCAGTCTGCTGCTGTTTTTGAGAATGATGATTTCAAAGCAGAGTATGAGAATGGTGATTTAGTTAAATTGACTCATAATTATAAGCATACTGATAGAGGTAAGCTTATTGGTGCATGGGCAATTGTTAAAACCACTACTGGCGATAATCTTTCAGTATATTGTGATTTTAAAGAGTATGATAAAAGAACCTCTATTTGGAGGAAATATCCTACTTCAATGATACGGAAAGTTGCAGAGAATGATGTATTGAAAAGATTTGCTAATATTCGTGGTGTTATGACTGTTGAAGATGCACCCGTCGAATTTGAGAAGGCAAGTAGTAGTATGATAGATGTTGAACAGGTAAATAGAGAAGATATAGAGAGGGATATATTATGAATGACGAACAAATGGAACTAGAAATGTTAATGGATGAAATGGGAGTAGAAGGAGGATATGTCGAAGAACCTGACACAGTCGATGTTCCAGATGACTACCTAACCATTAAATTAAATGAATGTTATGATGGAGATATTATTAAAGGAAAACCTCAACTCACAGGAATCATCGAATCCAAATACACTAATGATGATACTGGTGAAGAAGAAACCAATCATCGTGTAGAGTTAGGAGTCGTAAATGATGAGGAAATGGAGGTTCATATAATCAGAATAAACCTCAAAAGTGGGGAAACTATCCAAGAAAACGTCCATTATGCAAGTAAACTATTTAGACTTGTTAAAGGTATAATGGAGATGAAAGTTCCAGGTTGTATGCAGAAGTATAATCGTTTGAGAGTGGCAAATCTAGATAAAGTTAAAGAGCAAGTTGATGCTCTTGATGAAATATGCCTTAAAGTAAGTGAAGAATCCATGAACAATGGTGAAATATGTTATAATACTTTCACTGTTGTAAATCCAGATGATCACTAATTCTGCTGATGGAGAGTAAGGAATGGGACTTAAATATATTCAATTAGCAGAAGAATCATTTGTAGCTTGTGCTAAAGAAGGAAAAATGTACCATTATTACTTCTCTCAAAGTCCAGACCTTGACTATGATAATGTAGAATCAGGTGAAAAATCACCCACTAAACTCACTAAGGAAAGTAAAGTAGGAAAAGTAATCTTCAATGAACTTTTTGAAACTGAGAAAGTAATCTTCACAAACAAAAAGAAGAAAGTGCCTGAGAGTAAGGAAGATATTGACTTTTGTAAAAAAAGGGCTTCTGTTAAATTCAGACAAATAATAAAAGAATTGAAGGAGAATGTAACTGACCTTAAACAACAACAGAAAGTTGCTGATGAAGAATGGGATACTAAAGAGGTTCAAAAAGTAGAAAAACAATACCAACTCTTCGAGAAAAGAAGAGCAGAGTATGGTTACACTCAACTTGAGTATCTCTGCCAGATAGTGAAAGGTTTAGGTGTAGGAGATGGCTTGGGAATAGTGAAAGCTTACCTAACCTTTCTACAAACCATACTTGGACTAAAAGGAACTAATGTGATAGCTATTGGTGAGCAGTCAAGTGGAAAAACACACATGATTGAACAGGCACTTGACATGATACCCCAACGATTCATCCACCGCGGTATCTTAACTAAATCAGCATTCTTCAAAGAACATAATGGCATGAACCTTGATGGACACATTTTCTATCTTGGTGATCTTGGTGGAGTAGGAGATGATGAGCAGACAATTGCTTTCAGGGATGTGTTGAAACAATTATCTACTGATGGTGAAGTTAAAAGAATGATAACAGAAGAAGGAGAATCTATAACTGAGAAGGTTACAGGTAATCCTTCCATCTGTTACACTACCGTTAAAGATGCTATTATTAATGAACAAGAGAAGAGTAGAAGTCATATTCTCATACCTCCAGCTGTATCTCCCTTGCAGTTAATGGTGTATGACACTATAATGGAGTCTAAAGGAGAATTCACATCAGAATTGAACAGGATTGAAGAAGATAAACGGTCAGTTTGTGGATTGACTTATCATCTTCTAAATACTGTTGAATATATTGAATTATTCAATCCGTATATGTATGTGGTAGAGAATTTCTTCCATAATATGGTGGATTTTAATAGGAAGATTAAAGAGTTTAATAATCTTTTGAAAATCGTGTGTGTCTTGTCTGATGCATATACTATTGAACATGATATTTATGTGGATCGGAATGATGATAATTACACTTCCACATTATATGTTGCTTCTAAGAAGAATGTATTGGCTGCTTTGCATTTGTTTAGTGATGGTATTGGGTTACTTCCGACTGAGATTGCTTTATTGAAGGGTTTGTCTGAGAAGTTTGTTCTTGTTGATGTTGAGGCTGAAGCTAATGGTCAAGTGGACTTCTCTGCTTTTGGTATTGAACCTGAGGATGAGGCAATTGAGGAGTGGGATAGTACAACTGATTTTACAGTGGATACAGTTAAACAGTTCAGGAATTGTAGATGGTATAGGAACATTAAAGATACTATTTCTGATAAGTTGCAGTCTCTTGCTGAGAAAGGTTTCTTGATCCGTAAAGGTAAGACTAAGCAGAATAGGATATTGTATTCTATACCGAATACTATTGAGGAGAATATTACTCATATTAAACCGAATTGGGATATTGAATTGACTAATAAAGGAGTTGAATTATTCCACAAGTTGTTTCCTGCTTTTATCGAGGAGTTTGATGAATTCATATCTGAGGATAGAACAACTCAACCGAAGTATCTTACTGGTGAGTTGGATGAGTGTGAAATCTATGATTTAGCGTGGGAGAGATGAGTGTATGGATTATGAAACCATTTTCAACTTGAAAGAACACAGGATAACAATTAGATACAGGAAAGAAGGATATGGTGTACAGAAAAGTATAGCTAGCAATAATCATATCAGCCATTTGATTAACCTCCAAAAACCAAACACTGACTTGTACATTACAAAGTATCCTTCTTCACGATTAATTCAAACTATAATCTTGGACTTTGATAGTGAAGACAAGGAAAGAGCATATGCTGATGCAGTTGCTCTTCAGGAGTACACTAACAAATATGGTTTGAATACTGTGATTGTTTCGAGTGGACAGAAAGGTTATCATACATATACTCAAACTCCACCACACTTATTCACCAATGGAGAATTCTTAAATGTACCTTCTGGTAATTATGGTTTAAGGTTCAATTATTATGTTAAAGGATTAATCGGTTACAGTCCAGAAAAGTATCCTACATTAGATATGATTAATTTTAGTGCGGGACTTGAAGGAAATATAAGAGTTATTGGTTCAAAACACCCAGTTACAGGTTGTGATTGTGAAATTGTAGATGGCAGGTTTACTGAACCAGTAACGGTTCCTAATGAACATGATTACCTTGCTTACAAGTATGCTTTCTTCAAGGCAGACAAGGTTGAGAAAAGTGAGGAACGGAAAGTTAAACCACAATCCAGTAGTATTAAGAGTAATCCTATTAAAGAGAATGATTTGAGGAGTTTAATGCCTCAGATTTATGGTGGTAAGGTTAAACGGTATGGGAGTTATGTTATGATGCAATGCCCTTTTCACAATGATAATAATCCCTCTTTGGTGGTTACTAAGGAGTATTATTATTGTAAAGGTTGTGGGGAGAAAGGTAATTGGTGGACTTTAAAAAGTAAAGGTGTAGTGGATTTTGATTATAAGGAATGTGATAATAAGGACATATTGGAGATGATAGAATGAACAATGATGAGATAGTTGAAATTTATAATGGATTAGATGATAAAGCAATAATGGTTCTTTATTTAACAAATGGTGATAGAGTTACCCTTCTTAGAAAAGAATACAAGTTGCTGTGCCATGATGAAGAAGTGATTATTGCATTTGATGATGATGAGAAGTATTATATTGATACTTATTCTGTGGTAGCTATTAAAATCTTCAACATGAAGAAGGGGATGATTGAATGAATCCAATAGATGAACTAATAATTGATGCAGTATTAAGATGGGAGAATGATTCCTCTACAAATGCAGAAATAGGATTATCATGGGTTGATGGTGGAGAAGATAGACTACGAAAAGATACAGATGATATTATCTTTCATGATGGTTATGTGGAAATTATTCATTCTGCAATGATTGGGAATAAAAAGGATACTACAAGAGTATTCATTCCCAATTTAGAGATTGAATATATAACTATATATGATAAAGAGGAGTTGGTTGAATGAAAAGGGAGATAATTGGTCTTCATGCACAATTAAAAGACAATGAAGTTCTACACATACAATTAATTGAAGGGTATGACTTTGACATAAAAAGACACGACCTTGTGAAGTATAATTCTGAAGATATTGTGGTTGACTACTTCAATGGTGATAAATTATTAATCAATCCTGACTGGGTCATATTTGCTAAAAAAAGAAAGGAGGAATAAATTAATGGATACTGAAGAATTAACTGAAATCTATGAGTTATACGACAAATGTAGAAATCCAATTTATCTAATTGATAAGGAACAAGTAGATTTACTTACAGAATATGGAGGATACACTCTTTATTCTACTATAGTGGTAAATAATGATTTACCTATCTCTGAATTGATATTTGACCATCAATATAAGCAATTAAAAGATATGATGGAATATAAGGAGATTCCTTTGAATGAAAGGATAAGGAAAGTGCAGGAAATGATAACTGAATCAACTGATGGAAGAATAACCTACGACTGAAGCAAGAGGAATAAAATGACTGATGATGAAAATGTAATCTATGCAGTAACGACAAGCATGTCAAGGAAAAGAGAAACAGTATTTGTAAAAAAAAGAGACCAAGCAAAATTGCTCGAAAAGTATGGAGGATACGATAATTATTCTAAGATTTTCTTGAGTGATGATTCAGAAATTACTGGAATTATATACAATCGTTATCATGAGAGATACTGGAATAGTCCTCGATTCAGAGGTTTGCCTTTGAATGAGAAAATAGAAAAGATTCAAGAGATTATGCACGATGAAACTAAAGGAGTATTAAAATGATTAAGAGGGGGGGGAAGTAGAATGAATGTAACTGTAAGTGAATACAGTGAGGGAGAATTGCAGGACAGGTATAATGTCTTTGTAGACCTTTACAACAATACCAAACTGAAACTATACGAAATAGCTAACCATATGGATATTTCTCTACCATTACTTAATAGATTACGGAAAGAAGCTGAAAAGAATGGTGATATAAGTAGACTACCTCAGAGGTCAGAGTATGATTATTTTTATAAGTGTAATGATGGATCAGGTAAGTATGTTGTTTTAAAAAAAATTGATGGTAAAATGATATACTTTGGTAGATATGGGTCTGAAGATGAAGCTAAAAAGATAGTGGAAGAATTGAAGAAAGTAGACTGGGATAAATCTCAACTTAAAAGAATTAAAGAGTGGGTGAAGTTATGAGTGAATGTAAACATGAAGGTTGTTGTATGAAAACTCAAAGATGTTGTCCACACCAACATCAGAAGAAAGATGAAGGTGTAGATAATGAGCAAGAAGAGGGAAGAGGAAATACTGAAGAATAAGGAAGTATTATTGTTCCTTAAAGAACATAGTCCTACACCATGCAGTCGTGTAGAGGCTGAATGGCGACTAAGAGAATATGAGAGTGATGAAAAATGACACATAACAGGTTCAGATTAAAAGCAAATAATCTTTACATTTTTCCACTCTCAGACCTCCATTTAGGGCATGAGAATTGTAACTTAGACTATTTTGAGGAATGGGAGGAGGTATTCGACCGTACTACTGAGAAGAAGGTAATTTATATTCTTGGTGATATGTTGGATATGCCTCACAGTAAACAAGACCCATTCTGTAGTGAAGGTAAAGTTGAAGAGCAGATGGATTTGTTAATAGACTTATTGAAACCTTATTCAAAATATATTAATTATTATGTTGCAGGTAATCATGAGAAAAGGACAAGGCAACAGTTCAATCTGGATATTTCTAAAATCATTGCAAAACAATTAGGTTGCCCATATTCATATAATGACTTCTTTGATACACTTACAATCAATAAGCAGGATTTTATAGTGTATGGGAAGCATGGTACACGATGGAGTAAAAGCCCAGACCTTGCAATGAGAGGATTTAAAACTGATTTAGCATCCATTAACGCAGACCTGTGTATGCAAGGACACAATCATTACAGTGCATTCAGTAGTGATTATCTACGATGCGATAATGGAGGAAAAAGGAAATATTATTGTTTTAGTGGCAATTTCCTCAAGTATGAGAATAGTTACGCTCATGATAAAGGAACAACAATGACTCCCGAATCTTTCACAAGATTGGAGTTGAATCGTAGATTGAAGATGGATTGTAGAATATTTCATAGAGATGAGGTGATAGTATGATTGAGGATGTAGACATGGTGGAAGTAATCTCTGTCGGATTAGATATTGAAGATTATGAAAAAATAAGTAAAATTGTTGAATTTGTTATTGGTAAAAATCATTGGAGTAGTAGAGGTTATGTAGTGTCAATGGCAGTAAAGAGATTTCTTAATGAAGTAGAGAACGAAGGAGTAATACCAGTTTTAGTAAATTGTATGCCAGAAAAGGGGCTTGAAGATGAATTGGAGTAAAATTCTAATTATATTAGAAGTATTTGTGATGATTATGTTTATGATTATCACTTTAGTTGGTATGGTGATTGTGTCTGATAGTTTAGTAGCGTTAATGGGTATTACTGGTTGGATGTCATGGTTTGCATCATTAGCTATTGCTTTCACATGGATGTATGGTATGATGTCTTTACCTGTTTTTGAAAAAGCGCACAGTGAGGTGTTAAGATGAGTAAAATAGAAGGATTATTAATTGGTTTAGGTATTTTAGGTATTATTGCAGTATATGCTTTGATGTTTGTTTCTTTGATTGGTGTTGGCTTATTATCATTTAAACTCTTATCCATGATTGGTTTCGTGGGTTGGGAGTTAGATGCGTGTGTTATTGCAGTTTGTTTCACATGGATTTATGCCTTGTTGAGAAGTTATAATCCGAGAGTGGAATAGGGGTAATTATGATTTTAGAAGATATAATAAACTTGGTTCTATGTACAGTTGTGAGCTGTGCAGTGGTAATAGTAACTGCTTTAATCGTTTGTGTTCTTTATCAGGATTTCCAATTGAAAAAAGAGGAAAGGGCTATGGCTAAACTTGAGTTTTGTGAAAAAATGGATAATAAAAAGCTATCACGCGCTCTTCTTGGAATAAATAATTTGCATTTCAGAAACGATGAGGTGTATTGAGTATGATTAAGAAGTTGAAAGACTTGAATAATGAAATCAAAACAAAAGAAAAAGAATACGCTCTAATGAAAGATAAACTTAGAAGAGCAAAATTCGAGAAAGAATACAAGGTTGCAGACATAATAGCGAATACACCATGGAAAGAACATGGTATCACTAATGAACATGGTAGGGAGAGTTTCATCACTCTCCATACAATTGATGAAACCGAAACCATTCATGTGATCCAGAAGGATACTGAATTATTAGAGGCTGAATTGTGTTCTTTGAAACGATTATTCAAGGTCATGATGGAAGAACAAAGGATTGATAAGAATGAATAATTTATATGCAGGAGAATTAATTCAAGTATTGAAAAGTATTGATGAAACATTAAAAGAAATCAATCATACAATGCTCGTAAATCAAGAATTGATTAACACAAACTATAAGAAATTATACTCAATTGACCTTATTTTAAAAGATATGTGTTTAGCTATTGAGAATATCAGGTGATCAACTATGGATGATGCTTGTGATATGATAAAGGTTTATGAGGGTTATTATTGGGGTATTGAAAGACCTAAACGGAAGGAAATGCTTCTCTCAATGTATGATAATCCAATGACTCCTAAAAGTATATCTAAGGCGATGGGTTATAAAACAGGGTCAGTTACTATGCTGATACGGACATTGAAGAAGAAAGGTTTAATATTTTGTTTGAATGAAGAAGCTAAAAGATATAGGTTATACACACTCACTCCTTTGGGTGAGAGAGTAGTGGAATTAATTATGGAAAATGAGGAGTAATTATGAGTTTAAATGTTGTAGAAGAAACTGTGAGGGTATTACAGTCCACAGAGGCACAGTACAGGAAACAGTTATCTGTTTGTACTGATGAGAAAGAGAAACAAGAATTGAAAAGGAAATTGAGAATTGTTGAAGATGAATTGCAAGTTCATCTTGGCAATTTACTCAACTGAAAGGTAGAGAGATGAAAATTATAGTAGATACTCGTGAACCAAAATCCAGAAGGTTTAATGCTTTACGGGTGTATAAGGGGCATGATGTTGAGATGGTGCAGTTGGAGAGTGGTGATTATGTATTCGATGATGAAGTAACATTCGAGTACAAGACCATCTCTGACTTCATCAATAGTGTAATAAATAAAAGAATCTTCAAGCAAATCACAAAGCAAGTGGATTTATATAAATATAATTACCTTATCATTGTAGGAAATGAAAAGGATAAGACTGATGCATTCATAGAAGCGAATCAATATACACGATTCAACCGTAAAAGGTATGATAATTCAATATTGGACTTATCATCATATGCAAACATCATATATGCTGATGATGAAATCGAAGCATTAGAAAGAATGTTGTATGTAGCAGAAAGGACACTCAGAAATAAGATAAGCAAACCAGTTAAAGTATCAAAAAATCCTGTAATCAATTATCTATCCTGTATTGACCATATTAATACTAGTACTGCATCTAAGATAGTAAAAGAATTAAACATCACAACCCTCAAGGAACTTTTGGATCTATCTAAAGATGATTTATTGAAGGTGCCTGGTGTTGGTCATAGAATCTCAGAAAGAATACTGGAGGTATTACAATGAGTAGTGGACGCATCAACTATCTTGAGAAGAAATATGCACCAAACCGTTTAGCTACAGGTGAAATGGTTAGTACGAAATATAAATCTGAAGTAAATCGTAGACAGTACAGGCAAAGAAGATACTTCGAAGTGAAGACACTCGCACATAAGTATGATTTCAATGCATACACTGTAGAAAAAACCATGTTCATTATAAATTTTGTGAATGATTTGAAGAAACTGTATAAAAGGGCTAAACTAGAGCAGATTACCATAGCTATCCTCTTGTATTGTAAATGGGAGGATAATCCTGCTTTAGAGTTAGATAAGACTAAACCTTGGGAAGATTATGAATTGGATTGGAAAATGTATAGTCGTATTATTTCGAGGATTTTAATGATTTATAGGAAGAATGATCGTGTACCTTATAATGGTACAAATTTAGAATAAGAAAAGGGGTATATTATGGATGATAATGTTAGGGAAGCTATAGCTTTGTTGAATGATGCAACGGAGAAGGGGGTTATGTTAATTTCTCATTTAAAAGAATATATTCAAATGAAAAATAATGCAGATGATTATTGTAATTTACGTGGGTATTATGATGAACCTATTCCTATTGACTTTGTTGTAGCTTATGAGGACTTTGTGAATGTGTATCAAGCGATTTCTAAGATTATTTGGAGAGGAAGTGAATAATTTTAATTTAAGATAATGAGGGATTGAAGAAATGAATGAGGATGAAACTATTATGTATATTAAATTGAATGGGGGGGATGAACCTCAAGATTCTGAAAGTATTCTTAAAGATATTAGGGATGGTTTTAAGTGGGTGTGGATGGATCATTCACTTTATATTATGGTAGTATTTGATTTCATTAATGTGAGAGATATTGATGAATCTGTTTTTCAGGATTATTATGAATTAAAAAGGGAGTGGTATAGTAAAGTAAAAATAAGGGAGATTAATATTTTGTGGGATTATGAAATAATTTGTGGGAATGGAGAAATAATGGTGAGAGTATTATGAGTTTAATTTATAGGGCGTATCTTAAGAATGGAAATCAGGGTAGTTGTTTATTGGTTGAGGATGAGGAGACAGCACAATTATATGTGAAAATGGGAGTCTACGATTACTATGAGGAAATAGCATTAGCAACATGTGAAGACTTAGCAGATGATATATTAGAATATTATACTTATTTAAGAGAGGGTGGTGTTGAGGAGATGCAATTGTCTGATGAGGAATTGAAGAAGAAAATCACAGAAGATAGTGAAGGAGCCATAACTTATGAGTGAAGTGGAATTATTCGAAGTAGACCCTTGGGATGGAGCTCAACAAACATTTTATGTTACAGAGGAAGAATGTGCAAAGATACTTGTTGAAATGGAAATCTTTGAAGGATATTCTGAATCAAAATACCCTGCATGTGTTATTGATGATAGAATTATCATAACTCCTGAAAGTCTTCCAGTTTTTGTAGCAAATCATTATATTGAAAAATTTGGATTGACTTACAAAGTTTTTGATGATAAAAAACTTGAAAAATGGATAACTGAGAAGAGTAATGGTCGTATAATTTATGATTAAAGGAGGATTATTTTTATGTATATTGTTTTTGAAGGTGTAGATGGTAGTGGTAAAACTACAATGTGGAATAGAGTAGCAGGATGGTTGAAAGAAAATGGAAAAGGAGCAGTAGGAACTTATGAGCCTCAAGAATCTTTTAATGATTTTTTGGATTATGCGTGGGGTAGAAGTCTTGATGAAATATCTAATCCAAGCGCTTCTTCAGCATTATATTATGTTTTAGAGAGATTAATGCTGAAACAAGACATCAAGGAGGCATTAGATGAAGGACATGTAGTGTTATCTGACAGGTCTTACATTTCAAGTATGGTGTATCAGGACGATATCGATTTTGTCAAGGAGGTTAATAAGTATGCTTTGAAACCAGACTTGGTTATTTTCCTTGATGTTGATGCAGAAGTTGCTTATGAACGATTGAAAGAGAGAGATAGTGATGTTGATGTTTCATTAGAGGATTTGGAATGGTATGTTACTAAGTATAGGGATTTACTCGGACTTGGAGGGCATTTGCCATGGTTATCTTCTCATGAAAGCCGTATATGTGTATTTGCTGTTAATGCGAATAATTCTGAAGATGAAGTCTTTGAAATGATTATTACATGTCTTAAAGAGAAGTATCATAATGAATTACATCTTAACTCTGAATATGAGTCTCCTGCCGTTGATGTTGTTGGAATGCACAATGCAGTAAGAGCAATGCAGAACGGAGGTACTCGTATAATAAACACTTTAAAAGACTTTGCAGAAACTGCTGGAGCATTTAACGATGCACTTTCTATATTGAAGTGTATAAATGTAGTTGAAGAGATATCAAAGAAACATCAACTGGAAGATGATGTTATTGATGGATTAGGTGATTGCAGGGGATTTATGGAAGAAAATGTAAAAAAAATGTTTGGGGATACAAAATATTCTGGTGAGAGTTCATCTAACGATGAGTGGTATGGAAATGAATAAGAAAGATATTGAAATGATACTTGAATGGGGAGAAGAATGATGGATTCAAGTTGGGTAAAATATGGATTAGACTTTGAAAATGCAATGGAGTTACTTGAAGGTAAAATGAACCTTACCTATGGGACATTCGAGAAAGTAAAAGATGACCTGTATTTCGTTACAACCGGTGGATGGAGCGATAACGAACATGATATAGGAGTATTCAACATGTTTTACGGGACAAAATATTCTGTCTGCCATATTGGTGGAGGATTACATATCTATGCTAAGGATTCTGCCAAATACGAGAAGATGATAAAAGACTTGTTAAAGGGTGGTGAGTGTAGATGAGTGATGATTGGTTAAAAAAAGGATTGGATTTTGAAGATGCAATAGAGGTACTTATAGAAAGAATGCATTCTGTGTATGGGAGTGTTAAACAGATAAGAGAAGGATTATACTCAATATCTGCTGGACATTGGAGTGGTAATGAAAGAGCAATCAACACATTCAACAATATGTATAAGACTAAATATCTTGTATGTATTCTTGGTGGTGAACACTACATATACTCAAATAAACCTGAAAAATATAAAGATAGGATAATGAAAGCAATTAAATATAAACACTTAGACAATCTTGATGTTAGTATAGTAGTATCTAACTTCCTCAAAGGAATGGGGTATGATGTATTATGCTATGAAAAAGATTATGGGTTAGAAATCACATTATATGATGCTTCTTCAGTAAAGTATGGTTTATTGAAGAAGATTGATTATTTATTAAGAGGTGTAGATAACATCAGCATTATGGAGTATCGCGGTGATATTGTATTAAAATGTTATTATAAGAAATGAATTCATTAAAGAACAAGACAAGGAGGATTGAAAATAAATGTTTACTACCAATAGGGAACAAATCAAGAAAATGATATCTAATGAAAAAGAGTTTCGTAAAGAGGAGTTGGAAGAGGCAAAAGAACTCATTGATTATTTGAATGATAATATTAATTATTTAGGCGAGGAAGAAATTGGTGAAGCATCCTCTATCTTAAAGATAATTATAATTATGGTGGGGGCAAGTAATTTTAAGATAAATGGATTAAAACAGGTAATAAAAGAAATGGAGAGTAAATGAAATGTTGGAATTATTGGGTACTGGATTTTGGGGAGAATACTTCAGTGCAAGGTTAATGTATAACTTTATTGAGGGAATAATTGGATTGATAATTCTTGGAATTATTCTTCACTATGCATGAGTTATGTCTGAAGAAGAATTTCTTAAAGAATTCATTTTAGAACAAAAAAGGAGGATTGAATAATGGATAATACTGAAAAAATAATTAAAGAGGATATATCTTCACATAAAATGGCTTTGAAAGATGATATAGACTTATTACATAGAATTATAAGTAATTTAGCAGTCATGGACTTTGAAAAGGTCAAAATAAATAAAATTATGGATTCTCTTTCACCAATCGGAGAGATAATAGGGAACATGAATGCGCATTATATTGTTTTAAATGAGTTAGATTCACTCATTAATCAAATTCAATTAAAAAATAGGGAGGAAAGATGAAATGTTAACAATGTATTCTGTATTTGATGAATGTGATGTCTTAGTATGTTATGTCATGGTAAAGAAAATAGCAGAGGCACTTGTCAAAGCAAATGTTGGAGACTATTATTGTGAAGAAAAATTATTAGGTTATAAAGATGCAAAAGATTTCGCAATTAAACATTATAGAAAGCTTGAAAATGAAGGAGAATTCATTGAAGGAGTATCTGATGAAGAATTGAAAAGAGTAATTGAAGATTGGGGTGATGGTGTTCTTAAATGGAAGAAAGGATAATGTTATATTTGCAAGTCCCCCACGATGTGGCAAAACAATCATGCAAAAGCATAGAACTGAATATTTAAAGTATTTAAAGAAATATTATGAGGTTAAATCAATATTAAGTGATGATACGGACGATTCCACTATTAGTGGAATCGTTCATAAAAACAGGTAAATAACATGAAAAGACACGAGGTACTCTGCAATTACTGTGGGAGAAGATTTAAAGTATGGGAGAAACTATGGCTTCTGAAATTCATCATATTCGGTGAAAAAAGATATGTCCAATGCCCATACTGTCAAAAGACTTCACAATACCATCTGGTCTGGCACAGTCCACATGATATCATAAATTCAAATGAAAGAGAACAACACAAACAATTAGAAGAAAGATGGGGGAAAGGATAATGAGTATGCTTAATAGGATAAAAGAATTAGATAGAGAATATAAGTTATTGAGTATAAGAGCAGGAAAAGTATTACCTTCACTCTTTGAAGATTATTATATGTTTGTTCCTGTCGTAGTGATGGAATTAAGGGATATAATAGAGGATAATCAGATGGATATTGATGAGGAATGTTCTAAATTATACACAATACTTCAGAAAAAGAAGTTCTCTGAAATAGATGAGCAATTAGGAATAATTGAAGAATTACTTAACGATTATGATGAGGAATTAATAGCAATAAAAGATTATGTAAAGGATATTCAATTTCTTGAAGACAAGTTGAAAGAAGCAGAAAAAAGCATTGATTCATATGTATTCGTTAAGAAATGGTCTGATGATTTTACTGAAGGGATATTCAATTCAGGCAATCTCATACGATTATTAACAGCGATAAAAGCAACAAACAGGAGAAATAACCTACACGGAGCTATTAATTATGTTGGGGGTAATCTTTACATAGAACAAGATAACAATCCAATTGCAAGGACAAATGAAGTATCCTCTAATAAAGAATTCATTGTTTTTATAAGGTATGCGAATGCTTATATTAATGGGGAAATGTCGTGTGGACATTTATCAGAATTAGTATTGGGGAATGAATAATGAAAATATTTACAATCAAAATCAAATATGAAATAGGGACAAGTGTAGAAGTTAATACGATAGCGAAAGACTTAATTGAAAAGATTATATTATCAGGTGAAGAAGAAGTTATTGTAGACTGGGAGGGTGTAGAATTTGTAGGAATAGGATTTTCAAGAGATTACATCTTCTATAAATTCAGAACAGAAACAAAAATCCATGACCATCATATGTCTGATAATGTATGTCAAATGTTCAACATAATGTATTCAAGATTATTATATTCTATAAAAGAAGCAATGAATAACAAAGGAGTGATATTATGTCAGTATTAAGTGATAAGACAATAAGGGAATATTTAGACAATGATAAAATCAAAATAAGACCATTAAAGGGTAAAGACATACAACCAGCATCAATAGACCTCCGATTAGGAAACAAGTTCATGATGTTCAGACACGAAAAAGGCCACATTGACCCACGAAATGATGAAATCAGAGACTATATGCGAATGATAACAGTAGAGGAAGAAGGAGCATTTATCATACAGCCACACAGTGTCATATTAGCAACAACAAAAGAATATGTTAAAATACCAGATGACCTTATAGCAAGAGTGGAAGGACGCTCATCAATAGGCAGACTTGGATTAACAATGCATATAACAGCAGGATACATTGATTCAGGCTTTGAAGGAAAAATCACATTAGAAATCGCTAATCTCACAAGTAACGCGATAAAACTATATCCAAATCAAAGAGTTTGCCAGATAGTATTTGAAACAATGACTACTCCTTCTGAAATACCTTACGGTCATCCAAGTAGGGATAGTAAGTATATGGGGCAAATGAAACCAGAATGCAGTAAAATCGATGAAGACTATGATATATTAGGAATCAAATGATGGGGTGAGAAAAGTGATTAAGAATGTATTATTATTAGAACCAGACTTTCCTGTCAACACTACAAGCAAAAACCATAAAGATTTCCTCCCAATAGGATTATTGAAGATAGCATCATTCTTAAGAGAACACAATATTAAAGTTACTCTTAGAAAATATGATGGAAGACAAATAAATGATGAACCTGAACAATATGACATTATAATGGTTTCATCACTCTTCACATATTGGGCTAAATATGTAAAAGAAGCAGTGAAATACTGTAAAGAAAACTACCCAGACACACCAATCCTTGTAGGAGGAATCTATGCCTCATTAATGCCAGACCATTGTAAAGAATACACAAAATGCGACAAAGTCATTACTGGTCAAATCATAGAAGCAGAAACAGTAGAACCCGCATATGACTTAGTAGATGTAGATTACCAGATAATACACACTACAAGAGGCTGCACAAGAAACTGCAAATACTGCGGAGCATACAAAATAGAACCAGAATGGAAATGTAAAAAATCAATAAAAAATGAGATCATGAAGAAGAAAATCGTATTCTACGATAATAATCTTCTTGCCAATCCATATATTGAGAATATTCTATATGAGTTAATAACCTTAAAAGGGGGGGGGAGAATTAGTTTCTGTGAATCTCAATGTGGATTTGATGGGAGAATATTGTTACAGAAACCACACCTTGCAAGAATGTTAAAGAAAGCAGGATTTAAACATCCACGAATTGCTTGGGATGGAAAATATGCTGAGAGGGAATTGATTAAAAGGCAAATAGATTTGTTTGTTGATGCAGGATTTCAGAAGAAAGAGATAATGATATTCATGTTGTTTAATTATGATTTGTCTTATGAAGAATTAGAGAAGAAGCGTGTTGATTGTTTTAAATGGGGTGTTCAAATATCCCATAATAGATTTAGACCATTGGATTCTACTAAAGATGATTATAATCCTCGAAAGAAAGAACAAACATCTGAAGATTATTATATCCATCCAAATTGGACTGATGCTGAAATAAGACAATTCAGTAGGAATGTTAGAAGACAAAATATTTGCATTAGATTTTCTTCTAAGTATCATTCTTCACTTGTTGAGAGAAAGAAGTTATCTAAAGATGTTATTGAAAAATATAGGTATTGTGAATATGATGATTTGGATAAGAGCATTATTACAGATGCTTGGAATCCAAATCAAGTGCATATAATATGATATTTTTTTTTAAAATTTTAATAATTTCCTTTATTTTTTTAATTTTAACCAAAACATTTATATACTATTATACGAATATATTATACTATACAAGTACACAGAAGCGTACAAATAGAATGAGGAAAAAAACTATGAAATTCAACAACAAAGAAGTAATTGGAGAATTTGAAAATGGAATTGCAACAAAAGGAGAACAAGAAAACCACTATGAGTTCCACTACCCAATTGAACAATTTAATCTCAAAGAAGAATACTATAATGAGTATTCTGGAGATGTATGGGTAACAGAAATAGATGAAACAAATCAAATGTTCATCTCATTATTATTCATCGATAAAGATGAAGATAAATTTAACCTTAACACTGTAGAAGAAATTGCAGAAATACTCTATGATGAATTCATAGAAGAATGCTGTGAAGATGGTGAATAAAATGAGTAGAACAATTAAAGTGTCTGATGAAACACACAGACAACTAAGGAAAGAAAAATGTGGAGATGAAACCTTTGATGATATTATCAACAGATGGAGAATAGCAAAAGAATTATTGCCTGAAAGTACACAAGAGGCACTCTCCAGTCTTGACACTCCTGCTGAAAGAGGAATATTCCTCACAGGACTAATTTTTAATCAGTTAGGAATGAGAGATAATGGTTGGCAGAAGAAGATGATAATACAGAAAATAAACATACTTTCCAATGAAAATTTTGGGAAAGTATATACTGATGTAGTAAACAAAGTATACTCTACTAACACTCAAGAAAAATATGAAACATTATTGGAGATGGCTTCAATGGAGCTATTGAAAGGAGGAATTGATAAAATGCCCTCCGATGACATAAGATTCGTATTCACCTTAGGGGAAACCTTACCCCTAAAAAAATGAAAACTTTATATATAGAGATATATAAAGTATGTATTATCAGAAGTGAAAATATACTAATAAGACCATTTATTGGGATTGAAATAAAACTATCATTTTCACTTTTGTAATATTTTCACGTTTTGTTTTTTGAAGTTGTAGAAACGGATGAAACATAAAAAAAATGAAAAATGAGGATACTAAATTTTTCATAATTTAATACTCTTAATAAAAATGTATCCTCATATATTCATTTTTGAAAACAGAACTTACTCTTTTTAAAAAAAAATGAAACTTAAAAACTGAACTACTCTTTCTAAAAATGAACTTTTAGATCCAACTAGAAAAAAATGAAAACTTATTTTTAAAAATGAAAATTGGATTTGAAATTTGAAAATTGGAAACAGCTATTCCAAAAATGAAAATAGGATTTTGAAAAAAAGTGGAAACTGTTACAAAATGTAACTGTTTGAAAAAAAAAGAGATATTAATGATTTTAAAAATAGTTTAAATTTTAGAAATAGAAATATTAATAGTACCATCATCTTCTTCTTGAACCTTCCACAATAACTTATTATCTGTAGTTAATCCCAATTTATCCTTTATTACAGCAGGGATACTTACACCTAAAGTGTTAGTTTTCTTATTCCTATTACCTACTTTTGTTATAAATAAATCTTCTTTCATAATCTTAATCCTCCATATTATTATATATGTATATGTTACTTTAGACTATATATACTTTACAGTTATATACATTAGTGGAAACCTTTATATGCTATACTACTCATACTATTAGTAAGAAGTAAATACTTACTTCAAAAAACAAGGATGTGAAATATATGAATCATGAAAAAAACATTGAACAAATATACAATCACTTCGGTGAGGAAGTAAAAACTTTAAACGATGAATTTAAAATGGAAACAATCGTAAAAGATTGTTTTCATGAATTAGGTATTGAAACACCTAAAACAGTAGAAGTCAGGAGCATACCATCTCCTGCAAATCCTGATGCAGATGGTACTATAAGAACAGTACCATTCACAGAACAATCCTTCAAAAACTGCTGTGAAGGGGCAATAGATGAAGACTTCATCGGAGATTGTAGGGAAAGTTTCCCAATCTCTGAAGCAGTAGTGAACGCCTACTGCCTCATGTGGGATATCAAAGCCCCAACATGGCACATGAGTATGATGAATCCATTTGCAAGACCTGCATTGGATTAAACATACTCCAACTACTCTCTTTTTTTCTAAAATTCTCTTTTTATCAAAGTTTTCCAAAAATCAAAAGTTTACTATTTTTCAAAAAGTTTACAAAACCAAAAGTTTGCACTTCCAAGAAAAGTTTTGAAAAAGTTTTCAAGAAAAGTTTTCATTACACGGACAAAAAGTTTGCATTTACAGAAAAGTTTTCAGTCCAGAGAAAAAAGTTTTCAAAAATGAAAAGTTTTCACTACACAAAAAAGTTTACAATTTTAAAAAGTTTTCAGTTTAAAAAGTTTTCATTTTTGAAGGTCTGAAACGCTGCAACATCTGAAAAGAAGGGGGCGTGGAGCTTGAACCGTTGGAGCTGCTGGAGCTGGAGGGGGTGCAACTGGAAACCATGGAAACCACCACGACCACGACGGCAGCATATGGAAGGAAGCACAGCAGGAAGGAAAAAATAATAAAATAAACCTATTGAAAGCAATATAATTAATAGCTATTGAAGGAAGCATAATTTAATTAACTATACTTTTAATTAAATTAATTGAATAGTAGAATTATAATAAAATAATATGGTAAATGTAGGTAAACCAACAACAAAAAGGATAATTTTAAAAAATATATGAAGCTGGAACAGATCAACAAGGAAAAAAATAATAATGTGCTGCTGGAGTTGTTGGAGTAGATCCAAAAAAAATAATATATCCTGGAGCTGCTGCAGGTGCTGGAGCTGGAAACAATGAAAATATTATTTATCCTACTTTATGAACCGAAACCTTTATATAGTGTACAGTATAATATAGTATTGTAAAGAAATTTACACAACTTACAAAAAACAAGGATGTGAAATATATGAATCATGAAAAAAACATTGAACAAAGAAAAAAAGCGTTAATACATGCAGCAAGCGGTATAAAAAATAAATATGTCATCCCATACACTGAAGAAGAAATAGCAAACGACTTAATAGACATATTTAATAAATATATTAAAGAAAACGAAACCGAAACCAAGAAAATTAAACTTCTAGAATACAGGCAATTTAAAAAAAACTTAATAAAAGCATATTGTAGCAGCTGGACAATTAAAGAATATTATAAATTAACCAATGAAGAATTTAAAGCGAAATATCCAAGTTTAAAAGACTATGAAGAAGCACAAAAAAACAACGAGGTTTTAGATTATTAAGGAAAAATATATGGGCCGTTCAAAAGTCAAATAATTATTTGTTACAAAGAAGAATTAATATATATTTATGTTGATAGATACTCAAACCAACAAATCCAGGAACTATACGAATTTATTAATAAATATTTAAATGGATACAATCCATTAATTATAAATGATTACTAAAAAAGGAGCTGAAATTATGGAGTATATGGAAATACATTTTAAAATAGGAAACCAAGAACAAAAAATAGATATAAAAGTACATGAAGACGATTTAATGTTAAAAGATCCTTATATATTATACAACCTAGAAGGACAAAATAACGGCATGTACAACGACGAAACACCAAAACCACAATACAAAAACCAAGAACACCAACGCCAATATATGGAAATGCTGCAGGAATTCGAAAAAAACAAAAATAAAATATTAGGATGCTTTTTATATTACCTAATGGACACCAACCAACCCGAAACAATAGAATTTAATAATTTCACAGCAGTATTTTATTAAACCTGCTGCAATAGAAAAAAAAAGACAAATAATCATTATTTGTCTTTAACCCCCTACTTTTTTTAACTTTATATTAGATCAACAGTTAATTATTTTATATTTAATATCACTACTTTTAATCATAATATAACTATTACGCAATTATATTATAATCATAAAACAACCATACTAAAACAATACAATATAGCTATATCCAACCACAACCAACAACAACAATATATTATTATTATATTATACTACAACCATCATTATATTATTTCTATACTATTACTAATACTACTACTAAATAAGATATAATAGCATACCAAACCATAACACAACAACCAACCACAAACAATAACCTAAAGGTTAACCCACCACAACAACCACCATATTTATTAGCACTATCCACATTTTACCATGCTTTATTTTTTCATTACTATATTATTATACTGATTTGTTGTTATTGATTCGTTGTTATTTGTTCTTTTTTCATTAGCTATTACTATTATATCTTATTTAGTAGTAGTATTATTATTATAATTCGTTATCAGATAGCAGTTTTATTATAAATTCGTTGTAGATCAACAATAAAAATTAAAAAAATCCACCATTTAAGGTAAAAATTCGTAACAGTAACGGTAAAATTCGCTAATGATTCGCAAAAAGCATAATAAAACTATACATTATTACTACAAAAGCACAACAAAAAACACCACCAACACCGCCAAAACATCCCAAAAACTCAAAAAAAGCGACTTACACACATCTCTATAAATTTCTAGGGTATTTTTTGATTCTGGTAATAAAAAATTTTTATACTATTTTTTTGGTTTGGGTATTTTAATTTTTTTTTGGTGTTGTTTTTCGTGGCTAGTCAGTATATTATTAGTGAGGGAGAGAAAATTTTTTGTGTTTTCTTCCTCCACCTCCATATTTTTGGTTTTGGAAGAAGATGTGAAAGAGGTTCTAATATGTCCCACATCATATAACCTCTCCTATTTCGTTTCTAAGGAATGAATGGTGAAATTGGGAATTTTTCTTTTCTTACTTGTTTTAAACTCTATGGCAACTAATCGTTGTAAGATTGAAATGTTGTTTGTTTTTTGGTGGATTGTCTTTTTTCTTGTTTTTCCAGTCCATCATTTGTTATTTTT
>ENA-UOJG01001536-UOJG01001536.1-human-gut-metagenome-genome-assembly--contig:-C47-NODE-1536-length-23662-cov-22.818952_pt1 | contig 23662 bp, 13 predicted proteins | sample MGYA00242340_ERZ723887 | MGnify/ENA metagenome assembly ERZ723887 | reverse complement strand
TGATGTAGCCGAAGTGGTCCGTGGTGTTCAGCCAGTTCGGCTCATAGACCGGCTCGGAGGGGGCGACGGGCGGGATGTAGGGCGGGACCCAGGTGTCGCAGACGACGTCGAAGGTCACGGGCAGCTCGCCGTTGATGACGGTCCACGCGCTGCCGGTCCACTTGAGCGCGACGTTCTTACTGGCGTAAGCGTCGGCGAGCGTGTGGCCGGGCAGGGTCTCGTTGTACTTGGCTATGTAGGCATCGGACTTGACTGTGAGAGTGCAGCTCCAGGTGCCGTCGGCGTTGGCGGTGAGGGTGCCGAGGTCATAGCTGCTCTCAATGAGGTCATAGTCGGCGTTGCTGTGGCTGACTTCCTTGTTGATGCAGTCGATCTGGACCTTGATCATGTCCTTGAGGACATCATAGGTCGGTGCGTCAGGCTCAACGCAGCGCACGTCAAAGACGATGCGGTCGTTGCTGGGGTTCTCGAGCGTCCAGCCGGCGGCGCCGTAAACCAGGGTCTTGGTCTTGGTGGAGGAGCCGCTGAATCCGTGTTTGCCGAACTCTGCGTTGTACTTTGCGAGGTAAGCCGAGCCTTCTACGCTCAGGGCGCACTGCCACTCGCCATTGACGAGCTTTACGTCTGTTGTAAAGGTGCCGTCCTCGATGGCGTAGTCCCTGTTCGGGTGGACCCCGAGGTCGATGCAGTCGATCCGAACCTTTAGCTTGAGCGCTGCAAGGTCCTCCGCCGTGGGTGCGTCGGGTTCAACAGAGGTGTAGGTGACATAGACGTTGGTCCAGCCGTTGACGGTGGTGGTTTCCGAGTACTTATGGCCGTACCCGTCCCAGTTGTACCACTTGTCCAGCTCATAGCCGGGCTTGTCCTCAGGCGTGAAGCTCTCATCGAGGTAGTCGATCAAATTAGTTCCGTGCAGGGCCTTACCGGTGTATATAGTCTCGGCGTTGTCCCTGTCTCCGTCGACGACGGACTTGACAACGACCTTTTCATAATCGGTTACCATGCATATGATGTTGGTCCAGCCGTTGACGGTGATGGAACCGCCAAGCTTATTATTGGGATTCCCATTCTTATACTGATTCCAGCCGCCGTCATTGTACCATCCCTCGAACTCAAAGCCATTGGTGGAGCTGTAATGATCCGCGATATCGAGCTCGCTCAGATCCACCTTGGCATAGTCACCGAGCTTAATGGACGTGTACGGCTCGTCCGTATCTCCGTTGCGGTATATGACAACATAGACAGGATAAGTCTCGGGAGCATTCGGCTCAAACGTCCAGGTGCCGGTGAAGGTAATTCCGTCTTCAACCATTTCCTTTTTGTTCTCGTCCCAGACGGCGAAAGTCCAGGTGCCATCGGAGACACTGACAGCCTCGTAGGTTGATGCGCCCTTGTTTTCTACAGTAATTCCGATAAGATATGTACTGTTGTCGCTGGGGAGTGCGGGCATACCGGAGTCAGGCAGCTCCTTACCTTCAGTACCGGAAACGAACGTGTAAGTAACGCCATACTTATTTTCTTTATAATCCGGAATATCGTTGCCGTTGGTGTCCGTCGCGTAGTAGACCTTGATGATGCCGTTATTCTCTATGTTATCAGGAATTGCAGTGGGATAAGTGTAGTCAAAGACAAACCCATCATACTTGTTGGTGATGTTGATTTCATCTTTCTTTACCGTAAGAGTGTTCTGGCTAGACCCTATCCATATCTCTTCGGTAACGGTCTGGGTATCGCCTTCTACCTTAACATCGTCCTTGCAGTACTCAACAGTGTAGCTCAGTACTTTTGTAGCGGTTTCATCCTCTACATAAAGCACGCTGACAACATTGTCGCCGTCGCTGCTGATGGTGGGATTAGCCGGAGTCACAGAGTCAAGCTTGTAGCCTACGGGCTGATTTGTCGTAGCGTCATAGGGTATCTCATCTCCAACATTGCCTACACCCGTTTCAGTCTTGAAGGGTTCGGTGTCGAGAGAATCCTTATAGTAATTCACAGTGTATCCGGCAGTCGGCTTAATTATGGTAACGGTGGGGTCGCCGATTGCTCCCTTGTTGAAAATAACGTTTGCGCTCTGCTGGGTGCTGTAAAAGCTCAGGCTGACGTCGCTGTTGGTGTGTAGCTCGCCATATTTGCCTTCCACAGGCTTGACCTTGAAGCTTACAGTCTGTTCTTCGCTGCCTATATCTCCGATGTTCCAGGTAAGTACATTCCCACTCCCGGCCAGACCTGCGCTCTGACTGCCTTCGACTAAGTTAAAATCATCGGTATTGATCGTATCCGTCAGAACGGCGCCTGTGCCGGAGTTTATGGATGTTTCTATCTTCTCCTGTATTAGGGCAAGAACTGTATCGAGCGCGGTGCCGCTGCTGCCGTCAGAGCTGGCGGAATAGCAATAATGATTACCGCTATCGTCGGACGAGGATATATTTCTCAGGTACCACATGTCGCTGCTATCCATATCGACACCGACGGTCATTATGGTGACGCCATCCTCCATAAGCTCCTCGGCTTCTTCGGTTCCGTAGTCGCCGTTGTTAGGCTCACCATCGGAAATAAAAACCACGAACTTCTGGCGGCCTTCCTCCGAGTCTTCCAGAATATTTGCAGCACCGTTGAGCCCGAGGCCATAGTCGGTTCCGTCGCCCCGGCTTGGTGTATACAAATCTTCAACAGCGGAAGTAACGACAGTCTTATCATCAGTCAATGCAATATTAGTACGGTTAGAACCGGAGAAGTCGTATACGCCCATACGGACCGCATCGCTGGCAGACATAAGTCCGGAGGCGAATTGGCTTGCAGCCGCCTTGGCAATGTCCAGGCGGGTTTGGTCTGTAATAATTTTAGGACATGTATAGTAATGACGCGCTGCTTCTCTAGAGCTATACCATTCATGGCAATTCACGCACCTGTATCCTACCGTGGAATTTTTGAGTTCTCCGCCGCAGACCTTTGTGGTTGCGGGATCATTCATACTTGTAGAAGTATCGACGACCAGAACGATATCCGCAGGCAGGTTATTTACGCCTGGTACAGTTGAAGTACTGCCCTTGACAGATATAGTGATGGTATAGTTCCCATCCACATCAGGTCCGCTTACCGTCTTATTGGCGGTGACACTGGTATCATTTATAGCCTTATCTTTGTCGTCGTAGGCCTGAACATCGGCAAAGGCGCCCACGGACAGGACTGACACCGCCATAACCAGCGTAAGGAACAATGCCAATACACGTTTTTTCATGATCAAACTCCTTTTCATTTTGCTTAAACTGAATAAATTTGCCTAAGCTGCCTTAACGGGCATTTGTGTAAAACCCAGCCTCGATCCTGCTTGCGACAATGTGAAAGCTATTTTTCTCTTTCACCACCCCGGCGCAGATGGGGCAGCCGCATTTTTTGGGGCCGGTGCGGGAGTAGATGGCGGCGCGCCAGACGTGGCCCTCGCTGCAGCGCCACCAGACGCGGCGGGAGCAGCCTGTCGTGACCTCGCTCGGCTTCAGGCCGCCGTTGAGCTCCATGGCCCACTGCTCCGCCAGCTTCGGGAAGCGCGAGGCCAGGTCGTTGAAGCCCTCAAGCACCTTGCGCCCCGCGCAGTACGGGCAGCCGGTGCGCATCTGCACCCGGGACGCCACGGAGGCTATCCACTCGTGCCCGAGCCCGCACCTCCACCATACCCGGCGGTTGCTCGACGGCGTAACTCCGTCGGGACGCAGTTCGCCGTTTCTTTCTGCGCACCACTCCGAGGCCAGGCCCGGATATTGCGATTCAAGGTCATTTTCTCCAGCAATTACCACCTTCCCGCTGCATACGGGACATCCCGTGCCGCCGAGCGTTCTCGAGCATATTACGGCCTGCCAGCGGTGGCCCCTGGCGCAGCGCCACCACACGCGCCTGTGCGAGCCGGGGACCACGTCCCTCGGCCCGAGGCTGCCGTTCATCTCCCGGTCCCACTGGCGGGCGAGCTCGGGATATCCCGTTTCCAGGTCGTTTTGTCCGGCCTCTACCACCCTGTTCGCACACACTGGACAGCCGCAGCCGCCGGCGCGAGACTTGACCATGGCCTGCCATCGGTGGCCGTTCCTGCACCGCCACCACACCAGCTTGTGGCTCCCGGGCGACACATCCGAGGGGCGCAGCGGCCAATTCCTCTCGGCGTCCCACTCCGGGACCAGCTCCGGATGCAGTTTTTCCAAGTCGTTGCGCACTTTTTGCCTCCACTGTCAAAACGTATACCTTTTGATAGCTGCCGTTTTCTAATTATTAATACCACATATTCGGAAATCAATCAAGTGTAATAATACATTTTCGCAAAAAATGTTGCGGGCGGGCGCGGCTGGAAGCAACTATCAAAAGGTATACCTTTTGATAGTTGATGCGGATAAGCAAAGCGAAGGCGCGGAGCTTTGTGCGCAGCCGCGCATAACCGGCGTCAAACTGAGACGAATAAGCAGGTAAATAAGCCAGGCCCGCGCTTCCCAAAATGGGGAAGCGCGGGCCTTATCCTTTCGTACGCCGGAGAGTTGCCGCTCCGGCGGAAATTGCATAGTGACAAGCCGAGAAAGTTTGTGGTATAGTGTTTATAAATGCAAATTCGACTGACTAAAGGGGCAAAGTATGGAACATTGTCTGGATGATAGGCTCAGGCGCAGCGGCGCGCTCGTCGGCGGGAAGTTCATGGAGTTCTTCTTCCCGTCCGTACTCATGGCGGCGTCCATCTCGCTGAGTCTGATAGTCGATTCGATCATCGTCAGCAACATCCTAGGCGAGGATGCGCTGGGCGCCATAAACCTGATAATCCCAGTAACGCTCTGCTTCACGGCCGTGAGCGGCATGTTCGGCATCGGCTCCGCCTCCTGCATCTCCATGTTCAAGGGGAAGCTGGACCCGCTGCGCGCCGACAAATGCCTCAGCCTTTCATGCCTGGCCTGGCTGCTGTGCAGCGCCGTGGGCGTGCTTCTCGGCCTCTTCTGCACGCCGCAGATCTCCGCCTTCCTCTCCGGAGATTCGGGCCTGGAGGAGTTGGTCGCCCGGTATCTGCGCGTGTACCTGCTCGGTTCCCCCTTCACCTTTATCACGCTCATTTTCCCTTATATCATCAAAGCCGACGGCCAGCCCAAACTCTCCGCAAACGCGCTCATCGTCGCCAACGCCACCAACCTCGTCCTGGACCTAGTGTATATGGGCCTCATGGACATGGGCATCGCCGGCGGAGCGCTTGCCACCATCACGGGCAACGCCGTCGGTTCCTGTCTGTATGTAGTTTACATAATGTCAAAAGGCCGCACCCTGCGCCTGGCGAAGCTGGCGCGCGGGGACTTTCGGCTCTATGGAGACATGTTCAGGATGAGCGTTTCGTCCATCTTCGGCCAGGCGCTCATGTTTGCGAAGATCTGGATCTTCAACATGATCGTGACGTCCACGGCGGGCAAGGAGGGCCTGGCGGCATTTTCCATCTGTTCATTCTGTCTGTCTTTCGTCTCGCTCTTCATAGCGGGCGGCGCACAGACGATGATGCCCATGATAAGCGCCTTCAACGGAGCCAGGGACTTCAGCGCCATCCGCCTGACCATGAGAAAGGCGCTGAAGATCATACTCCTGTGCTGCGTCGGCGTGACGCTGCTCTTCGAGCTCTTCCCGGGCGCGATCATGACCGTCTACGGCATAGACGACGCCCTGGTACTGGAGCTGGGCATGACGGCGGTGCGGCTGTTTTCGCTGGCCTTTGTGGGCATAGGCTTTTCCTTCATGTTCATGTACTACGTCCAGTCCAACGGCAGGCCGGCCTTTGCAATGCAGATCTGCGCACTGGAGGGCTTCATAATAATAGTTCCGGTCTGCCTGGCGCTCTCACGCGTCCTGGGCAGCGAGGGGATATGGCTGTCGTATTCGATAAACGAGATACTCGTCGCGGCGTTCATCATACTGCGCTCCCGGCATACTGTTGCGGTCTCCGGAGGGAGACTGAGCGGCCTTTTCATGCTGGAGGAGCCGGAGCAGCCCTGGCTGGAGCTCTCCGTAGACGTTTCGGACGGGGAGCTCGCGGCCGCGGCGTGCGAGGCGCTGGACGCCTTTGCGCGCGAGCACTACGGGGCGGAGAACGCTGCGGAGCTGGCCGGGCTGGCGTTCGGCCTGTCGCACCGGGCCTACGGCGAGAAGCCTGGCCGCAAGCGCGGCGAGAATGTGGACGTAGTCGCCCGTGAGGGCAGGCTGCTGTTCAAGGATATGGGCAGGGATTACGCGCTGCTCTCTGAAGCGCCGGAGCTGGAAAGGCTCAAGGACTCCGGCTGCGGCTATGAGAACACGCTTATGATAGGTATGAACTATTCCAACATAGGACTGAAAAAGGAGGCGGCCAATGGGCAAGACGTTTGACACGGCGCTCAGCAGGAGCCAGCACGGCATATATGTGGAGTGCATGGAGGACCCGTCCAGGACGCTCTACAACCTGCCCTTCCTGGGCAGGCTGGGAGAGAGCGTGGACACGCAGCGGCTCAAAGCCGCGATAGAAAAGGCGGCCAAGGCCCACCCGGGCCTGGAGACGCAGCTGTACCTGGGCGAGGACGGGCGTGTGATGCAGCGCCGCCGCGAGGGCCAGTGCAGGGTGGAGGAGATCCGCCTGACGGACGAGGAGTTCGAGCGCCTGCGGCCGCGGCTGGTCCGGCCCTTCGAGCTGCTGGGCGGCAGCCTGAGCCGGTTTGAAATATACATCACTCCAACGGCACGCTACCTGTTCGAGGACATACACCACATCATCATGGACGGGACCTCGCACGGCATCCTGGCCGAGGACATAGCCCGGGCCTACGCCGGGCAGGAGCTGGAGCCGGAGAGCTGCACGGGCTTCGACCTTGCAGCGCGCGAGGCGGAGCTGGAGGGCGGCCCGGAGTATTTGCAGGCGAAGGAGTTCTTCGCCAAGCTCCTGGACGGACGGGACGGGGACTGCCTGCCCGTCCGGGACGAGTTCGGGGAGAAGCCGGAGCAGGGCTGGCTCGAGCACGAGTTCAGGCTGGACGAGTTGGAGTTCAGGACTCTGAGGGAGCGGCTGCACGTCTCCACAACGGGCTTTTTCACGGCGGTCATGGGCTTCCTCGTTGCAAAATACAACTACAGGGACGACAGCGTCATCGCAACGGTATACGACGGCAGGCGCCTGCCCGAGAGCCGGGGCGTATTCTCGATGCTGGTCAAGACCCTGCCCTTCGTGGCGGACCTGAGCGGCGGCGTCTCCATCGGGGACTACCTCAGCCGGAGCTGCGGCGCGCTCATGCAGAGCCGGGAGCACGACCTCTGCTCCTTTGAGGAGCTGGCGGCGGAGCACGGCGTCAAGGCGGACGTGAACTTCGCCTTCCAGGGCAGGCTGCTGGACTACCAGCTCATGCGCGGCGCGGACATACAGGTCGAGCGCATATACGACGACATGCACATCGAAAACACGCCGCTCATCTTCGAGCTCTCCGACCTGGGCGGCGGGGGCTACAGGCTGCACATAGGCTACAGGGCGGACATGTTCAGCCGCGGCTTTGCGGAGAACATGGCCCGGGCATATGCCAAGGCGGCTGAGGAATTCCTCGTAAGGGAATATGTGGACGAGGTGGAACTCGCGGACGCCGGGACCTGGGCGCAAATAGAGTGCTTCAACGCTACGGAGCGGGAGTACGACAGAGAGCGGACGGTGGTGGAGCTCTTCCGTGAGCAGGCGAGGCTGCACCCGGAGAACACGGCGCTGGTGTACCTGGACACGAGCCTCACATATGCGCAGCTCGACAGACAGACGGACATACTGGCGAAGAACCTGCGCCGCCTGGGCATAGGCCGGGAGACGGTGACGGGCGTGCTCATCCCGCGCTGCGAGTACATGGTGATCTGCGCTCTGGGCGTGCTCAAGGCCGGCGGCGCCTATCTGCCCATGGACCCCAGCTACCCGCCGGAGCGCCTGAACCTGATGCTCTCGGACTCCGGGGCGAAGCTGCTCATTACCACACCGGAGCTGGCTCCGCTGATCTCGGAGGATTTCGCGGGCCGGGTCCTGATGCTCGACGAGATACCGCGGCTGCCCGACTGCGAGGAGCCCCTGCCCCCGCCGGAGCCGGGCGACCTCTTCATCATGCTCTATACCTCGGGCTCGACGGGCCTGCCCAAGGGCGTCATGCTCGAGCACAGCAATCTCATGGCCTTCTGCGCCTGGGCGCGGAACTACTACGGCATAGGCCCGGACTCCCGCGCCGCAGCCTACGCCAGCTACGGCTTCGACGCGAACATGTTTGATACCTACCCCGCACTGACGGGCGGCGCGGCGCTGCACATCATCGCCGAGCAGCTTCGCCTGGACCTGCTCGGGCTGCAGGAATACTATAACGCTAACGGCATCACCCACAGCCTCATAACGACGCAGGTGGGCCGCCAGTTCGCGCTCATGGACGGCACGACGACTCTCAAACACCTCACGGTCGGCGGCGAGAAGCTGGTGCCGCTCGACCCGCCGGCCTACGCGCTGCACAACGCCTACGGCCCGACGGAGACAACGGTGCTCATCACGATAGCGAGAGTGGATAAGAGATACAAGGACGTGCCGATAGGCCCGGCCATAGACAACGTGAAGCTCTACGTCGTGGACAAGAACGGCAGGCTCCTTCCGCCGGGCGCGGTGGGCGAGCTCTGGGCGGCGGGTCCCCAGGTGGGCCGCAGCTACCTGAACAGGCCGGAGCAGACGGCAAAGGCCTTCACGGCAAACCCATTTTGCTCCGCGCCCGGCTTCGGCAGGGTCTACCACACCGGAGACGTTGTCCGCTTCATGCAGGACGGTTCCGTGCAGTTCGTGGGCCGGAGGGACGCACAGGTCAAGGTCCGCGGCTTCCGCATAGAGCTCACCGAGGTCGAGGAGATCATACGCAAGTTCCCCGGTATTGACGACGCCACCGTCGCCGCCTTCGACGACCCGGCGGGAGGCAAGTTCCTGGCCGCCTACGTCGTGTCGAAGGCGCCGGTCAGCGTTCCGGAGCTCAACTCCTTCATCCTGGCCGAAAAGCCGCCCTACATGGTCCCGGCGGTGACGATGCAGATAGACAAGATCCCGCTCAACCAGAACCACAAGGTCAACAAGCGCGCCCTGCCCGTGCCGCAGCGCAAATTTGAGGACTGTAAGCCCCCGCAGAACGAGACACAGCGGAGGATATTTGACATCGTGGCGGAGGTCATAGGTTCCGACGGTTTCGGCGTCAACACGGATATATATCTCGCCGGGCTGACCTCCGTGGGCGCGGTGCGCCTGAACGTGCTGCTTTCCCGCGCCTTTGACCGGGCGGTGCAGACGAAGGACCTGAAGGAAAACGACACGGTGGAAAAGCTCGAGACCTTCCTCACGGGCGGCGCCGCGGAGGAGAGCTTCGAGCTCCGGGAGGACTACGGACTCTCCAAGAACCAGGAGGGCATCTTCATAGACTGCGTGGCCAACGCGGGAAGCACGGTCTACAATATCCCCATCCTGCTGGAGCTTGGTCCGGGTGTGGACATGGACAGACTGGCCCGGGCTGCGGCCGCCGCGGTGAACGCCCATCCGTACATAAAGACCCGCCTTTTCGCCGCGGAGGACGGGAGCATAAGGCAGCGCCGCATGGACGCGGAGCCCTTCGTACCCGGGGACATAGAGCTCCTGGAGGCGGAGCGCATAGACTCCGTGAAGGCGGGCCTGGTGGAGCCGTTCGACCTGCTGGGCGGCAGGCTCTTCCGCATGAAGCTGATACGGGCGGAGAAGAACTATCTCTTCCTGGACATACACCACATCGTCTGCGACGGCAGCTCGCTGCTCATCTTCTTCGAGGACATTTCCCGCGCCTACGCCGGGGAGACGCTCGAGCCGGAGAGCTACAGCGCCTACGAGGCCGTGCTGACGGAGGAGCGGGAGCGTGCCGGGGAGCGTTTTGAGCGCGCACGCGCCCACTACGCCGGCCTGCTGGAGGGCGCGGACCCGGACTGCCTGCCCCCGGGCGACCTCAAGGAGGGGCCGAAGGCCCTGCCCGCGGACATGGAGCGCTGGGGCGAGTACGCCACGGCCGAGGACGTCCGCCACTTCTGCGAGGCCAACAAGCTGAGCCTGAACGGCTTTTTCACCGCCGCCTTCGGTCTGACGCTCACGAAGTTCTGCCGGAAGGACAAGGCTGTATTCTCGACCATCTACAACGGCAGAAGCGACTCGCGCCTGAGCCGTTCCATGGCCATGCTCGTCAAGACCTACCCCGTGGTCTGCGACCTCTCCCGCGGGAGCGGGGGCAGGCCCGTCGCCGACTTCGTCTCCGCCACGGGCGCGCAGCTGCTCGAGAGCATGGAAAACGACATCTACTCCTTCGGTGAGATAAGCCGGGGCTTCAATCTAAAGCCGGAGGTCATGTTTGCTTACCAGGGCGGGGACTTTGAGTTCGACGAGCTCTGCGGCGAGCGCGTGCGGCAGATACCGCTCGGCCTCGACCAGGTGAAGGCCCCGCTGAACCTCAACGTGTTCCTCAGCGGCGGCAGGGTCCGCTACTTCTGCGAATACCGGGCGGACAGGTTCAGCCGCGCCTATATAGAGAGCTTCCTGGACGCCATGGACACGGCCGTGTCCGAGTTCCTGACAAGGCGGAGCGTGGGCGAGGTCTCCGTCCTCTCGGAGCGGGCAGCTGCAAGGTTGGAGCGCTATAACGACACGGCCTGCCCCCTCGAGACCGCGACCGTGCCGGAGCAGCTGGAGCTCCAGGCCCGCCTGCATCCCGACAAGACCGCCGTCACGGCGGGCGGCGTCAGCCTCAGCTTCCGCGAGCTGGCGGAGCGCTCCAACCGCATCGCCAACGCGCTCATAGACCTCGGCGTGGGCCGGGACGACATCGTCGGTCTCTACATGGACAGATGCGTGGACGTCTACGCCCTGCGCGAGGGCATACTCAAGTCCGGCGGAGCCTTCCTCTCCACTGAGCCCGCCTACCCGGACGAGCGCATCGCCTTTATCTTTGAAAACTCCGGGGCCGGCTGCGTCGTCACCCGCCGAGGGCTCTACGAAAAGCGCCAAGCCCTGCTCGACGGGCTGGGATGCCGGGTGCTTATACTCGAGGAGCTGTATGAGTGCGGCAGCCCCGAATACCCCGGCGTGGAGATAGACCCTGCCTCTCTGGCCTATTGCATCTACACCTCCGGCTCCACCGGTACGCCCAAGGGCGTCATGATAGAGCACCGCAACCTCATGAACATGCTGCAGTACGGCGAGAAGAACGTCCTCGCCCGCGACTATGTGGACAACACGAGCGTGTTCCTGGGCCTCGCGGCGATAACCTTTGACGTTTCCGTCATCGAGGAGCTGATGCCGCTCTGCCACGGCCAGTCCGTGGCCCTGGCGACAGAGGAGGAGATACACAACCCGATGCTCCTCGCGCAGATGATGCGCAGGACCGGCGTGGACATGATGAAGTGTACGCCGAGCTATATGCAGACGATGCTGGACTTCCCGGAGTGCTGCGAGGCGCTGCGGGGCCTGCGGGCCGTCATAATCGGCGCGGAGCCTTTCCCGGAGAGTCTCTACGGCAAGCTGCGCGCTGCGGGTTTCGAGGGCATCATCTTCAATAGCTACGGCCCGACGGAGACGACCGTCACGGTGACGATAGACGAGCTGGACGGCGAGCACGTCACGATAGGCCGCCCGGCGGGCAACACCAAGGTCTATATGCTCGACTGCTTTGACAATATCCTGCCCGAGTACGCCCGGGGCGAACTGACCATCCTCGGCGGCAGTGTGGGCCGTGGCTATGTGGGCCTGGAGGAGCAGACGAGGGAGAAGTTCATCAGCTACGGCGGTATGAGGGCCTACCGGAGCGGGGATATCGCCTACTGGAATTCCGCGGGCAAGATAGTCCACTGCGGCAGGAGCGACAACCAGATAAAGCTCCGCGGCCTGCGCATAGAGCTGGACGAGATCGAGACGGTCATGAACCGCTTTGAGGGCATAAAGCGCAGCGTGGTCCTCGTGAAGGGCGAGGGGAACGAGCAGTATCTCTGCGGCTACTACGCGGCGGAGCAGCCCGTGGATACGCAGGTGCTGACGGAGTTCCTGGGCAAGTCGCTGGCGCCGTACATGGTGCCGAGCGTGTTCGTACATCTGACGAGCCTGCCCATGACCGGCAACGGCAAGGTGGACAAGCGCGCCCTGCCGGAGCCCAAGGCAGAGCGCAGACAGAGGTCCGGCAGGGAGCCCGCGAACGAGCTGGAGCGCAGGCTCTGCGGCATCTTCGCCGCGGCCCTGGGCCTGGAGAAGGTCTGCGCGGACGATGACTTCTTCGCCCTGGGCGGAACCTCGCTCTCCGCCTCCAAGGTGGCCATGCGCTGCATGACGGAGCACATAAACGCCGTGTATTCGGACGTGTTCGACTACGCCACGCCGGAAAAGCTGGCGGCCTTCGTGGCCGGCAGGCAGGCGAAGGTGGAGCCGGCAGCCACCACCGCAAACGCCGCCGCGCCCTGTGTCCGGGAGCGGGAGGACCCGCTCTGCGTGGTGCTCAAATACAACTGCGCCAAGTATGTGGACGAGATAGACTACGAGGACATCGGAAACGTGCTGGTCTCCGGCTCGACGGGCTATCTGGGCGTGCATGTGGTCATGGAGCTGCTCAAAAAGGGCTGCAAGCGGATATACTGCCTCGTGCGCCCAGGGAAGAGCCAGCCCATAGAGTCCAGGCTCAAGATGATGTTCATGTACTACTTTGACGACACCTTTGACGCCGAATTCGGCAGCCGCATCATACCCGTGGACGGCGACATCACCGACCGCGGCCTGGGTGAGACGCTCCGCGGCCTGGACTTCGACACAGTTATAAACTGCGCGGCCTGCGTCAAACACTTCGTGAAGGACGACCTGCTGGACCGGATAAACGTACACGGGGTGGAAAACCTAATCGACATCTGCCTGGAGCAGAAAAAGAAGCTCATACAGATATCCACGGTCAGCATCGCCGGCGAATCCGTGGACGGCCACATCCCGCCCGAGCTGAAGCTGACGGAAAACCGGCTCTACTTCGGCCAGGCGCTGGACAACAAATATGCCGACACCAAGTTCCGCGCGGAAAAGGCCGTGCTGGAGGCAGTGTCCCGCGGCCTGCGGGGCAAGGTCATCCGCGTGGGCAACCTGATGAGCCGGGACAGCGACGGCGAGTTCCAGATGAACTACTCGACAAACGGCTTCATGAAGCGCCTGCGCGCCTACGGCATCATCGGCTGCTTCCCGGTCAGCGGGATGGACTCCGTGGCGGAGTTTTCGCCCATAGACTGCACGGCCCGGGCGGTGGTCACGCTGGCGGGGACGCCGGATAAGTTCACGGTGTTCCACGCCTACAACTGCCACCACGTCCACATGGCGAACGTGCTCGCCGTCATGGAGGACTACGGCATCGGCATCCGCGTGGTGAAGGACGCCGAGTTCCAGCGCGAATTCGACAGGGTCCTGGCGGACGAGGCGCTGAACCTGGAGATATCGCCGCTCATCGCCTATATGAACAGCGGTAAGGCCAACCGCCAGTTCGTGGGCTGGGACAACGCCTTCACGGTAAAGGCGCTCTACCGCCTGGGCTTCTCCTGGCCGCTTACGGGGGAGAAGTATATCCGTAAGGCGGTGAATGCCCTGTATACGCTGGGCTTCTTCGGGGCGAGGGCGGATGAGTGAGGCTCGGCTCTACCTGGCGGACGCCTCGGCTCTGAGCGATGAGGCTCTGTTTGCCGTGCTGTATGCGAAGATGCCAGCTGAAAGACGGGCCAAGATAGACGCCTATGTGTTCCCGAAGGACAGGCGGCTCTGCCTGGCTGCGGGGCTGCTGCTGGAGCGCTGCCTGCGCGAGGCCGGACTGGAGCGCTGGGAGCTGGAATACGGGCGCTGGGGCAAGCCGCGCGTCCGGGGCGGGGAGGGTCCCTGCTTCAACCTCTCGCATTCTGGGGAGCGGGTGCTCTGCGCACTGTCCGGAAGCGAGGTCGGCTGCGACATTGAGCAGCTCGCGGACTTCGAGCCGGAGCTCGCCCGGCGCTTCTTTACCGCCGGGGAGTATGCGTACATCGCCGCACGGCAGACGGAGGCCGAGCGGTCCAGGGCCTTTTACCGGCTCTGGACCCTGAAGGAGAGCTTCATGAAAGCCACGGGCCTGGGTATGCGTCTGGCCCTGGACTCCTTTGAGCTGGACCTGGGGGCTGCGGCGCCGGCGCTCCACCGCAGCCCGAGCGCGGAGGCCTGGCGCTTCCGCGAGTTCGACTTCGGCGGCGGCTACCTGGGCGCGGTTTGCAGTCTGGAGCCCGCGGCGGAGAATGCGGTTTTTGTGGACATCACTGACGAGGAGGCGTGAAATGTCAAACGAGAAAAAACTCGAAGGCGCCAGCTTGACGATAAACCTGGAGGGGAAGCTGGACGCGCACTCGGCCGAGGCTCTGGCGGAGAAGATAAAGGCCGTCGGCCCCGAGGTCAGGAAGCTGGTGCTGGATATGGAGCGGCTGGAGTACATCTCCTCCGCGGGACTGCGCGTCATCCTGGCGGCGCAGAAGAAGATGAATCGCCAGGGCGCCATGCTCATCAGGCATGTAAACGATGGCGTGATGGAGGTCTTTCACATCACGGGCTTCGCGGACATACTCGTGATAGAATAACTCCGGGGGGCGTTTGAGCTGAAAAAGGTCGTCATACTCATCGGCAACTATTGCTCCGGCAAGACCGAGCTCGCAATGAACATGGCGGTGCTCGCGTCGGGGCGGGGCCTGAAAACGCAGGTCATAGACCTGGACAGGATAAACGACTACTTCCGCATGTCGGACCACATCGAGATGCTGCTCAGCCGGAAGATCGACGTCGTGTCGCCGGCCTTTGCGGGCAAGGGTGTGACACAGACTGTCATGCCGGCGCGGGTGGCCTCGGCCTTCGACGGGGACTGGGACCTCGTCATCTTCGACGTGGGCGGGGACCAGGCCGGGGCGCTCTCCCTGGCTCGGTACCACCAGGACTTCGCCGCCCTGGAGCCGGGCCAGCTTGAAGTTTACGACATCGTGAACGTGTTCCGGCCAATGTCCGAGAGCCCGGAGAAGATAATAAAGCTCAAGGGCGAGCTGGAGGGCTTTGCGCGACAGAAGGTCACGGGCTTTGTAAACAACTCGAACCTTTTGAACTACGCCAGCGCCGAGGACCTGCGCCGCGGATACGAGGTCCTGCGCGAGACCTCGGACCTGACCGGCATACCCATAGTCCACACGACGGGGAGGAAGAAGTTCCTGGACGAATTCCTGGCCGACGGAAGAGACCCCAGGTACATAGGCGAGCCCATCGCCCTCGAGACCTATATGCACAGGAGCTGGGACGCCTTCTCTCATGGCAGAATATAACAATAAGAAAAAGACAGGACCCGAAACCGGGTCCTGTCTTTTTTGCGCCGTATTCCGTCACAGCAGGCTCTTTGCCTGAGCGACGATGTTCTCAGTTGTGATACCGTTCTTCGCCAGCAGCCTCTCGTAGGGCGCAGATTCGCCGAACTGGTCCTGCACTCCAATGCGGCGCACTATGCCGCTCCCGGCCTCCGCCACGCACTCGCAGACCGCGCTGCCGAGGGCGTTTATGATGTTGTGGTCCTCCACCGTGACTATCTTCCCGATGTCCGCGATGCAGGCGTTGACGGCCCCGGTGTCTAGCGGCTTTATCGTGTGCATGTCGAGCACGCGAGCCTCTACGCCCTGCTCGTGCAGCGCCGCCGCCGCCTCGAGAGCGAGACGCACTGTGTCGCCCACCGCGATGATGGCCACGTCCTTGCCCTCGCGGAGCTTCACCGCCTTGCCTATTGTGAACTCGGCCCCCTCGTCGTAGATGACCGGCACGGCGTCGCGGGTGAAGCGCAGGAACATCGGCCCGTAGGTCTCCGCCGCCGCGCGCACCAGCTTTTTGGCCGAGACGTAGTCGGCGGGCTGGATGACCGTCATGTTCGGGATGGTGCGCAGGACGCCCATGTCCTCTATGGCCTGGTGGCTTGCGCCGTCGTTAGCCGGGGTGAGGCCGCCGTGGGAGCAGGCTATCTTGACGTTCAGGTTCGTGTAGCAGATCTCCTGCCTTATCATCTCGCACATGCGCAGCGAGCCGAACACCGCGTAGGTGACGACGAAGGGTATCTTGCCCGTCGTCGCAAGGCCCGCGGACATCGCCGCCGCGTTCTGTTCCGCTATGCCTACGTTCACATACTGCTCCGGCAGGGCCTTCATGAACTTGCCGGTCTTGCAGCTCTTGCCTATGTCCGCGTCCACGACATAGATATTGCAGTTTTCCTGGCCCAGCTTCACGATCTCGTCGCCGAAGCCGTCGCGGGTAGCTATCATATCGCCGATGGCCATTGTCAGATCCCCCTCTCGAGCTGTTCCATGGCGCTCTCGTACTGCGCCTTGTTCGGGGCCTTGCCGTGCCAGTCGAGGGAGTTTTCCATGTAGTCCACTCCCTTGCCCTTGACGGTGCGGGCGTTTATGAACTTGGGTCTGCCGCTTTTGGCGGCCCTTATCTTGCCGAAGGCGTCCAGGATCTGGGCCATGTCGTGGCCGTCTATGTCGTAGACGTCGAAGCCGAAGTCCGCGGCCTTCTTCGACATGTCGAGTCCGGGCATGATCTCGTCTGTCGTGCCGTCGAGCTGGAGGCCGTTGTTGTCGAAGAGCATGACGTAGTTATCGAGCTTATACTTGTTCGCGCACATCATGGCCTCCCAGACGATGCCCTCGTTTATCTCGCCGTCTCCGACCATGGTGAACACGCGGTAGTCCTTCCCGTCGCGCTTGCCGGCGAGAGCCATGCCCACTGCGCAGGCCGCGCCCTGGCCCAGAGAGCCGGTGGAGATGTCTATGCCGGGGCATTTCACCATGCTCGGGTGGCCCTGGAGCATGGAGCCCTCCTGCCTGAGCGTGTGCAGCACGCTCTCGGGGAAGTAGCCCAGCAGACCGAGCGCGGAGTAGAGGATGGGGCAGACGTGGCCCTTAGAGAGCACGAAGCGGTCCCGGTCCTCCCAGCCGGGGTTTTTGGGGTCTATGCGCATCTCGGAGAAGTACAAGGCCGCGACCATATCCGCTGCTGAGAGCGAGCCGCCCGGGTGGCCGGACTGCGCCTCGTAGATCATGGTGACGGCGGTCTTGCGCAGCTGCTTTGCCCGCTCCTTGAGCATCGCTATCTTTTCCTCATTCATGGTGTTCGCTCCTTTCAAAGCGTCCAGTAGTCGCCCAGCTCGACGGTCCTGCCCTCCCTGGAGGACTCCAGCGCCGCGGTGGAGAGCCGCAGCACCTTCATGCCCTCGTCGAGGCCTGTGAGTATGGGCTTTCCGTTCTTCAGGCAGTCCTGGAAATGCTCGTGCACGTGGAAGATGACCTCGTCCTTGTTGAGGTCGTATGAGTCGTTGAAGCGTATGGACTCCTCATGGTCCATGTCCACGGTCTTGTAGCTTATCTCATCGAACTCGAACATGTTGCGGCCCTTTAGGAGAATGCTGCCCTTGGTGCCGATGTAGCCCTTGAGGTTCGCGCCCGCGCCGGAGCTCCAGCTCGTCATGATGGAGGCCACGGCGCCGTTTTTGCAGCGCATGACCATGGTGGAGTTCGTGTCGTACTGGGGTATGGCGTCGATGGTGCCCTTGACGTTGCAGGCGATGGTCTGGAACTCCCCGGCGAGGGAGGTCAGAAGGTTGAACTCGTGCGAGACGGACTCAATGGTCATGCCGCAGGCGAGCTTTGGGTCGGTGCGCCAGGAGGCGCCGTAGTTGGCGTTGTTCCTGCCGTAGCCGAAGCCGGGACCGACGCGGTAGCTGAACACGTTCACCGGCTCGCCAAACATGCCGCTCTGCACCAGCTCGTGCAGCTTCACAAAGGCCGGGCGGTAGCGATGGGCAAAGCCGACGATTATCTTCGCGTCGTACTTTTTTGCCATGTCGACGATCTTTTGCGCGTCCTCCATGGTCGTGGCGATGGGCTTTTCGAGGTAGAGCGGCACGTGCTTGGAGAGCACCATCTCGCAGTAGTCGAGCCGCTTCGTCGGCGGGGTCGAGATGACGGCGTAGTCGGCGCCGCCGACGTATTCGGGGATCTGCTCGTATGTGAGCTGGGCGCAGTCGAACTCCTTTGCGAAGCTCCTGAGCCCCTCGGCGTTTACGTCGAACGCCCCGGTGATGGAGCCTCCGAGTTTTACGACGGCCCTGGCGTGCGAGCGGGCGATGTCCCCGGCGCCTATCATGAGTACCTTCATTTCAAGCATCTCCTTTATAGTTTTAGTCAGGCCGCCGAGCCGCCGAGCAGCAGCAGCGAGAGCGGTTCAAAGTAGGTCACGATGAGCAGGACGACGAGCGAAGCTATGATGAGCGGTATGACAGACGAGGATATCTTCTTGAGGCTCACGTCTGCGATGCCGCAGGCTACGTAGAGGTTCACGCCGACGGGCGGGGTCACGAGGCCGATGGCGAGGTTCACTATCATGATCGCGCCGAAGTGGACGGGATCTATGTTCAGGGCCATGGCCACGGGGAAGAACAGAGGGGTGAAGATGTAGAGCGCGGAGGTCGAGTCGAGGAAGCAGCCAGCGATGAGCAGCACCACGTTCACGATGAGCAGGAAGATGAACTTGTTGCCGCCGGCGAACTCAGTGAGCGCCCCGCTTATGGCCATGTCTATCCTGCCGCGGGTGAGGACGTAGGCGAAAAGCGTGGCCGCCGCCGTGATGAACATGACCGTCGCCGTCGTGGAGGCGGAGTCCACGAGCAGCTTTATGAACTGCTTGAATTTTATCGTGCGGTAGATGACGACGCCGACAAAGAGCCCGTAGACCGCGGAGACCGCCGCCGCGTCGGTGGGGGAGAATACGCCGCCGTAGATGCCGCCGAGGATGATGACCGGCATGAGCAGGCCCCAGAAGGCGTCTTTAAATGCTATCCAGCGCTCCTTGCCGCTGGCCTTGGGCAGGCGCTTGAGCTCTTTCTTTCTGCCGAGCCAGAAGGTGACGGCGATGAGGGCCGCGCCCATCAGCAGGCCGGGCAGCACGCCCGCGATGAAGAGGTCGCCTATGGAGGTGTCGCTGATGGAGCCGTAGACCACGAAGGTGATGGAGGGAGGGATGATGACGCCGATAGCGCCCGCCGTGGCCATGAGCGCCGCGGCGAAGGCTGTGTCGTAGCCCGCCTTCACGAGGGCCGGGATGACGATGATGCCCAGGGCTGCAACAGTGGCCGGGCCGGAGCCGGAGATCGCCGCGAAAAAGCAGGCAACAAGGACACAGACCATTGCAACGCCGCCGCGCAGGTGTCCGACGCAGGCTTCGGCAAGATGGATGAGCTTTCTCGAGATTCCCGAGGCGTCCATGATGTTGCCGCCCAGGATGAAGAAGGGAATGGCCTGCAGGACGGCCTTGCTCGTCGCGGCCGAGACCAGCTGCGGTACCGTGCCGAGAATGATGTCCACCGGCCGACCCGCCAGCATGACCAGCATCGCGGCCACGCTCGAGACGCCCAGGCACACCGCTATGGGAGCGCCCATGAAGAGCAGTATCGCAAAAACTATGAACAGAACGGCAGCTTCCATTACTTTGCGCCTCCTTCTCTATCTTCCTCTTCTTTTGCGGCCTCGAGCGCATCGGCCACGACATCCTCCTTGGCTATCTCCTTGCCGGCGATGAGCCTGTAAAGGTTCTGGCCGAAGCGTATCGTCATAAAGAGCGCGCCTATGGGGACGAAGGAGCCGAAGATGCACTCTGGCAGCTGGGTGGCCAGCGTGACCTGGCCCTTTTCGTACTGGTTTATCACCATGAACACGCCGTAGTAGCAGATGAGCGCCGAGAAGGCAGTGGAAAGGGCCATGGAGATGATGCCCAGCGCCCTGGCTGCCTTGGGACCTACACGCTCCGTCACGATGGTGAGGCCCAGGTGCGCGCCGCGCTTTGCCGCTATGGCCGAGCCCAGAAGGCTCAGGAGGACAAATAGGTAGGTCGATATCTCCTCGGAGAAAAAGATGCCGGAGCCGAGCTTCCTCAGTACGGCGTTCCCGAAGGTCAGCGCCGTCATGGCGACGAGGCAGAGACAGACCAGGACTTCTTCTATCTTGTCAAGTATCTTGTTCACCACTTTCACTACCCCCGTTTCAATCCAGCTCCACGCCGAAGGCGGCGCAGGCTTCCTCGCCGAACTTTTCGTAGAAGCTCTGGCACAAGTCGGCGACTATCTCCTTGAAGGGTTCGAGCTGTTCATCGGTCAGAATATCCACCTGCATACCCTCGGCCCTGAACTCCTCAATGAGCTCGCCCTCCGCGGCCTCAAGCTGGTCGCGGCCCCAGTTGCAGGCCTCCTTCGCCTTTTCCTCGAGCAGCTGCTGAGTGGCCTCGTTGAGATTGTCCCAGATGTCCCGGTTCACGAGGAAGAGGTCGTTCTCATAGGTGTAGTTCCAGATGGTCATGTAGTCCTGAACCTCGGTCATGCCGGAGGTGGAGGTGATGCTCACGCCGTTCTCCTGGCCGTCGATGACTCCCTGCTGGAGGTTCGTAAAAACCTCGCTCCAGTTGGTCGAGCTGGGTACGGCGCCGAAGGCTCTGAAAAAGCTCATATAGATCTCGCTGCCTGGAACGCGGATGTTCAGGCCCTTGAGGTCCTCCGGCTCCGTCACCGCGTGCTTGTTGTTTGTGAGCTGGCGGAAACCGTTGTGGAAGGAGCCGATGACCTTGAGGTCCAGCCGCTCGAGCACGCTGTCATAGTAGGCGAGACCGGTGGAGTCTATGACCTCCCGCGCCTCGGCGTAGCTGTCGAAGAGCCAGGGGATGGTACCGATGGAGACCCGCTCGTCCAGGGCGCTCAGGACGCTCGTGGCGTAGGCCGCCATGTCCACGGAGCCGTCGGAGATCATCTCGATGCCCTTGGCCGCGTTGCCGCCCGCAAGCTGGTCGTTCGGGAAGACGTCCACTGTGACAACTCCGCCGGAGGCCTCTTCCACGAGCTCCTTAAACTTGTTGGCGACTCTCGTGTCTATCTGTGTGTCTGTGCCGTTCACGGCCATGGCGAACTTGATGCTGTTGTAGCCGTTTGGGTTCTCGAGCTCGCCGCTCTCAGAACCGCAGGCACTCAGCGCAAACACCAGGGCCAGCGCGAGGATAAGGGTCAGCGCCTTTCTCATTTCCAGTCCTTCCTCTCTGCTTTGTTCTCTCTTCTGCGCGTTTCATTTGGTTTCATTTGCCTTTGCGATTCCAGGGTACTCCATGAAATTTCAGAAGTCAACAGAAAAATGAAGCGAAATTTCGTTTTTAAGTGGTATAAATGAAATTTTGTGAAACGATGCAATTTTGCACCGCCTGTTTTGTGTAAATTGCAGACAAAAAACTGGACAATTCTTTGTTGAATTGTTGCTGATACGCCTGATTTCGGTGAAAGAGGGCGGAAACAACCTCGTTAAAGTTATGACAAGATGAAACGATATTTCACACGCGGCAGAAAAAAGCCGCCGGCAACAAAGCCGGCGGCATAAGCAGAACGTATTTATTTGGGGGGCAGGCGTTTTTTCTCGATGGACATGCCGATCTCGTGGCTCTTTTCTATCTGCTCCTCCGTGCGGGTGAGAGCGATGATGGAGTGCAGGATAGAAATGGTGACGAGCTCACAGGCGCGGGCAGCGGAGATATCGCTGAAATAGTCGCTGCTGAACACGTTTGTCAGGATCTCGACATCCAGGTATTTTGAGAGCGGCGAATTCGCAGGGCCGACGATGCCGACTATCTTGATGCCGCGCTCCTTGGCGTAGCTGGCGTTCTGTAGGACGTTCCAGGTGCGGCCGGAGTTCACGATGATGAGGAGCAGGTCGTCCTTGTCCATCATGCTTATCTCCATGGCCTGGAAGATGAGGTCCTCTATGCAGCGGCAGGGGATGGCGAGCTTGAGGAAGATATCGTACGCGGCGCGGCTTATCGTGCCGGAGCCGCCCTCGCTGACGATCACAAGACTCTTGGCTTCCGATATGAGACGGGCTGCCTCCTCCAGGGCGGAGTCGTCCAGCATTTCGCCAAGCTCGTCCATGATGAGCTTGGTATAGTTGATGACCTTGTTCTTGACGGTCCTGACGTCGTCCCCACGGCGTAGGCTCATGTCCTTGGCGGTCTCTACGATGTAGTTTGCAGCGGAGTTTTTGAGCTCCGTGAAACCGCCGAAACCGAGCTTCCGGCAAAAGCGGATGACCGTGGCGGGGCTCGTCCCGGACGCCTCAGCAAGCGAGTTGGCCGTAGAGCCGGAGAGGCAGGCGGGGTTTGCCAGGATATATTCAGCGATGGCATTGTCGGACTTGGAGAAGGTGCGAGTATTGTACATCGCCTTGATCTTTTGCACCAGAAGCAGCGTCTCGTCCATGTTATCCTCCCGAGTTTTGAGTCTGTCCAGCGTTAAAATTATATTACCCCCGGGATGTGATGTCAAAACTTTCTTATCTCCGCTGTCCGGATCGTCCTGCCTGCCTTTTCTGGGAGAGAGCTCAGATCTTATGCTTTTTGTCGTACATTGGGAAGAGAATGAAGCAGGCTATGGTGCAGGCTATGAGACCGTAGCCGGCGACGGCGAACTTGTTGCCCACATAGGCAACCGCGTCGTTCGGGTCCACACCGATCTTGCCGAGCGCGTCGAGCACATACTGGGCAAGGAACATGAAACCGTTCATGAAGCCCATGAAGAGGCTCATTGCGATAGGGACGTATTTGGGCGGAGTGCGGATGGAGATGGTCGCCACGAAATAGGGGGTGAAGCAGCCGGTGCTGGCGCCCATCAGGAATTGAGCCACGATAAACACTGCGACGTTCGGTACAAAGGCGATGAGCAGGCTGCCTATGGCATAGCCGAGCATGCCGACCACAGGCACATAATTCTTCAGGGGCTTGCTATAATACCTGTACAGCAGGCCGCTGACGAAAACACCGAGAGTACCCGCGCTCATGACAACGCCTGCCAGAGAGGCGTCGCCCAGCTGGAGAAGGTTGACGAAGTAGTTGGACATATTCAGGCCGGTGGCGTACTGGAAAACCATGCTGATGGCATAGAGCAGGCAGAGACCCACTGAGTACGCCGGAAGCCTGGCCTGCTTTTGGTCGAGGCTGCCCGCGGGGGCTTCGGCTGCGGGAGCCGAGCCTGCGGCGGCGGGGCCGGAGCTAGCCGGCTCGTCTTTCTTGTTGGGGAAGAGAATAGCAAAGAGTATCGTGGTGGGGATGAGGATAAAGCCGAGGAAGTAGGCTTGGTTCCAGTTTTCTCCGCCGTTGGCGGCTGCCAGCTTTCCGCCGACAATGTTATAGAATATCGTGCCGCCGTAGGTGAGCGCATTCACGACAGCCATGACGTTGGCACGCTTTTCGGCCTCGACCCGCTCGGCTATGAGCGAGTTTTGAAGTGTGCCGCAGCTGCCCTGGCACAGGCCGCAGAGCACAGCGGCGACCATCAGCAGAGTGATGTTCTTCGAGCCGACGAAGGCGTACACTGCGACGGAGAGTATCATGAAGCAATAGCTCACGATGAGCAGGGCCTTTTTGTTGGCCTTCATTGAAATGGGGCCTATGAGGAAGGAGACCACCAGGCCCACCAGCGAGGGAAGAGTCAGCAGAAGCGTCACCGTTGAGGCGGGGACGTTCGGGTAGGAGTTGAGGATGTAGGCCATCGAGACTATAGTA
>ENA-UOJG01001534-UOJG01001534.1-human-gut-metagenome-genome-assembly--contig:-C47-NODE-1534-length-23675-cov-4.810119_pt1 | contig 23675 bp, 15 predicted proteins | sample MGYA00242340_ERZ723887 | MGnify/ENA metagenome assembly ERZ723887 | reverse complement strand
TAAAATTGAAAACACGGCGGATAATTCGGTTTGGTACAGCAGCCCCGAAAACGCGGGTGAGGATACCGACGCCTCAAAGCTTACGCAGTTTAAAATGATGTCTGCCGCTGTGGTTGAATACGTTAATACGACTTCTAAAAAGCGCACTGTGCTTAACCTTTACACCTCAAATATAAAATCGGGCAAGTATACGATTTATAAAATCAAAAACGGCGTGGTTTTTGAATACGGTATAACAGAGGTGGGCAAAAAGCTTTTTTTGGCGGCTTATCTTGAAAGCGGAAATTTACTGACCGAGGTATGGCTTGAGGACCTTGAAGAGAAAAAAGAAAACACAGCCGTATGCTCTGTTTCGGTATTGCCGTATTTTGTGCGAGGCACGTCTGCTGACAGCGGCTACCTGTTTTTACCCGACGGCTCGGGAGCAACGGTCGATTTTTCAAATGTTATGCACTCGGGAAACGCTTACAGCCGCCCGATCTACGGTTACGAGCCGACGTCGCTCACGTCGGATTATTACCTTAACGTAAATAATAAATCTGTTTATCTTCCTGTGTACGGCGCAAGGGTGAACGGCAGCGCGATTATGGCAATCTGCGAGGAAGGCGCCGAAACAGGCACGCTTTCAGCCGAGGCGTGCGGGCAAAGCTCCTCCTATGCGAACGCATATGTTAAATACAAGCTTTTAAACTCGGTTGAATACAATGTGGGGAATTACGCCACCGAGCTTTTCGATAAAACAGGTAACGGCGGAGTAATTAAAACAAGGTATATGTTTTTAAGCGGCGAAAACGCCGATTACAGCGGAATGGCGAGAGCCTACAGGGATTACCTTGTTAAAAGCTGCAAGCTTGAGCTTAAGAAAACGCAAACGGGGCTTTACGCCGATGTTTATTCATCGGTAGTGAAAAAGGTTTCAACCCTCGGCGTGCCGCATAATAAAACCGTTACATTAACAAGCGAAAAGCAGCTTGCGGAAATAACCGAGCGACTGAAAAAAGAGGGCGCGGAAAATATTACGGTGCGTTACCGCTCATGGAATACAGACGAGCTGAAAGGCGACAAGGTGACCTCCGCCGACGGAAATATTTCGGCGAAAAAGCTTAAAAATGTCGAGAACGCGCGAATTTTTCCCGCAATACTCAATTTGCAAAGCTATTCGGGCGGTACGTATTTGGGGCATCTTTTAGGCGCGTCAAAGTCAATTACGGGGCTGCCGTTTTCAAGAAAATCCTATTTGCTCAGCAATCTTAACGAGACGGATAAAACCGAATACCTTATTTCGGTTTCGGGCTTTGAAAAAAATATGCCGCGAATTATAAAGGGGCTTAAAAATAAGGGCTTTAAGCGTTTAGCCTTGGGCGATATAGGAAACACGCTTTACTGTGATTTCACAGGCGGCGGCAGCCGCAGAGACGGCACAATGGCGGTAATGACCGCCGCCGTGAAGCAAAGCGCCGAAAGCTTCGGCGAGCTGATGCTTTCGTCACCCAACGCCTACGCCGCGGTTTATGCCGATATTATTTATAACGCCCCCGTAACCGACAGCGGGCAGGATATTTTAAGCCGCAGCGTTCCGTTTTACACAATGGCTTTAAGCGGAATTTCAGAGCTTGCCGCCGGTGCTTACAACGGTGAAAACGGCGATAGCTCGCTGCTTTACACAGTCGCCGCAGGCGCGGGTTTCAGCGCAGAATGGATGGCAGAGGGCAGGGAAAAGCTTGCGGGCACGCCGCTTTCAAGTCTTTCTAACGTTAATTTTGAAGAAACCTGCAAGGACGCGCTGACGCTTTACAAAAGGGTGGCAAAGGTATACTCGGGTATAAACGGCAGCAGAATTTATTCACATAATTACATTGCCGAAAACGTGAGCGTTACCGAATACGAAAACGGGCTTAAAATATATGTGAATTTCGGCAAAGAGCCCTATACTTTACAAAACGGTACGGAAATACCAGCAGAGGATTTCATGGCAAAGGCGGGTGAACGGTAATGAAAAAGCTATCTTATGAAAGAAAAAAGTCATATTACGGCTATGCGTTTATCTCTTTTTGGGCTGTAGGCTTTATTTTCCTGTTTTTGCTGCCGTTTATAACCTCGGTAAGGTACAGCCTTTCAAGCGTGACCATAAAGCAGGGCTATGTGGGGCTTAAAGCCTGCGGCTTTAATAACTTTGTAAATCTGTTCGTTAAAAATCCCGATTTTCTGCCAGCTTTTACCGAAACGGTAACCACGGTTGCGGCAAAATCACCGCTTATAATAATATTTTCGCTTTTCATAGCGGTGGTGCTCAACCAAAAATTCAAGGGCAGAACCTTTTTCCGCGCGGTGTTCTTTCTGCCGGTTATAATTGCGGGCGGTATAGCCATTGAAATAATAAACGGCAACTATTTTTTGGGGCTCATTTCCTCGGGCGACCGTTCAAACGCGCTTTTCCAGTCGCAGTCGATAGCGGCGTCGCTTACAAGCGCGGGAATACCGCAGACTGCGGTTGATTATATTCTTAAAACGGTTGAGGAAATATTCGGGCTTGTATGGAACTCGGGAATACAGATTTTAATATTCATCGCGGGGCTTCAGTCTATACCGTCCACGCTTTACGAGGTGGCGAATGTTGAGGGCTCAAACGGCTGGACTACCTTTTGGAAAATAACCGTTCCCATGCTGGCACCTATGCTTGTGGTAAACATTTTCTACACCGTTGTGGATAATATGATAAGCTACTCAAACAGTATGTTCAAGCTTATAGACGATTATATGAACGCTTTGAAATTTGATCAGGCGGCGGCAATGTCGGTTATATGCTTTGCGGTAATATTTATAGCGGTCGTGCTTATTTACATTATCGGTAACAGATATGTTTATTACGCCGTTGACTGATGAAAGGAGGTGCGCTTGATTTGAATTATTCAAAAGGCTCGGAAAAAGGAAAGGCGGTTTTAAGGCTGTACGGCTTTATACGCTCGGCGGTGAGGCTGATACTTTTAATAGGGCTTTGCTTCATATTTCTGTATCCGATTATTTTGTGTTTCAGCATAAGCATAAGGAAGCCGAGCGATATGATGGACGCTACCGTAATATGGCTGCCGAAAAACCTTACGTTTGATAACATCAAATTTGTTTTGCAAAAAACGGAATTTATAAAATCATTCGGCGTTTCCTCGGCAATTTCGCTTTTATGCTCGGTTTTGCAAACCTTAAGCTGCGCTGTAACGGGCTACGGATTTGCAAGGTTTAAATTCAAGGGGAGAAATATAATTTTTCTGCTGGCGCTTATGACCTTCATAGTGCCGCCGCAGATAATTTCAATGCCGCTGTATATTCAGTATTCGGGCGTTACCGCGTTTACCGCAAAGGTATTCGGCGGGGAGGGAATACCGCTTATAAACACAATTGTTCCGGTTACCGTTTCGGCGCTCTTTGCCCAGGGAATTAAATCGGGGTTGTTTATATATCTTTTCAGGCAATCCTTTAAGGGCTTACCCAAAGAGCTTGAGGATGCGGCGTATCTGGACGGCTGCGGACCTGCAAAGGCGTTTACCAATATAATGCTGCCCAATTCCACGGCAATACTTCTGGTTTCGTTCGTTTTAAGCTTTGTGTGGTATTGGAACGACTACGTTAATATATCCCTTTTCTTCAATAAGTCAAAGCCGCTGGCGGTTTTACTGAAAGGGCTGAGAAATACCTTCGGCAGAATGATCTCTCCGCAGGGGGCGGGATATACCGATGTTGAGGTTACGGTGTATGAAACTACGTTTTGTCTTATGTTCATAGCAGTGCCGATAATCATATATGTGATTTTGCAAAAGAAATTTACCGAATCGCTGATGAATACAAGTATTGTCGGATGATTCGAGAAAATAACAAAAGGAGATTTTACCATGAAGAAAAATTTATTCGCGAGACTTTCCTGCGGCGCTTTGGCGCTTGCAATGCTGCTTTCGGGCTGCGGAAAAACCGAAACCGGCTCTGACGGAGGCAGCAACAGCGCAAGCAGCGGAGGTACAGAATCCCAAAATGTTGCGGCTATTGAAATGCCCACCGCTGACCTTTCGGGCAACAGCAAGGTTTTAAAGGTGTTCGGTTGGTCCTCTATGTCGGAAAACAATACCGACGGCGAAGCGGCGTAATACTTTAAAAAATAATTCGGCGTAACGATTGACGAAACGGTTTCCACCCACTAAACCTACTGGTCCGACCTTGCAAAAATGGTTGCCGCAGGCAACGCGCCCGATGTGGTTGACTGCGCTTACGATAAGTTCTGGCCCGTTCCGGTTGCCGAGGATCTGCTTGAGTCATGGGACGGACTTATAGACTTTAACTCGCCGCTTTGGGCTAATACAAAGGCTCAAACCGAGCAGTATAAGTGGAAGGATAAAATTTATTTCCCGGTAATAAGTGAATTTGTGGCAAGCTGGATATATTACAACAAAAATATGTTCAAAAACTACGGGCTTGAGGACATGACACCCCGCGCACTTTATGAGCGAAACGAATGGACGCTTGATAAGCTTTGCGAAATTTCGGATAAGTTTATTGAAAAGAACAATAAGAACGAAATCGTTCAGTGGGGCTTTACCCCGCAAAACCTTGAGCCTATGAGTATTTCGGGCGTTCAGGTGGTTGAGGTTATAAACGGCAAGGAGTACAAGAATAATTTGCGCGACGCAAAGCTTGCCAAGGTTATGAACACCCTTTACAAAATAAGCGGAGCGGGCTCGGGCTCAATGTCCACCTCGGACGCGTGCCCCCTGTTTGAGCAGGAAAAGGTTGCAATGCTTTTCTCACACGCCGACCTTAATTTGCAAAGACGTTTTGAAACTCTCCGCCAGGAGGACGCGTTCGGCTTTGCACCTATGCCGAAGCTTGATAACGACAGCAACTACAATGTTGAAATTGCGGTTGACCCCGGCTACGGTCTTATAAAGGGCGCTAAAAACAAAGAGCTTGCCACTCTTTGGGTAAATTACCTTAAATGGTTCCGCTTGGGCGAAAACCTCTGCGTTGAAATTCCGAGAACGGAAACCACGGCGGCGGTTGAGCGTTACAACCTTAAAGCAAAGGCGGGCAGCGTTGCTCTGAGCGAAGAGGATGTTAACTTTATAAATAAATATCTTGCAAGCAACCCCACAAAGGTTTACGTTACCTACCGCAGCATTTTGCAGAATTTCGGCGACCTTTTGGAGGTTTACAAGTGGCAGGTATTTGCGGGCTCGGCGCAGTGGTCGGCAGTTGTTCAGCAGCTTTACCCGACCTATGAAGCGCAGCTGAAGGCATATATAAAATAAACTTATTTCAGGTGATTCTATGAAAAAAAGGCTTTCACATATAGCCGCCGCGACTCTTACCGCAAGCTTTTTGCTTAGCAGCATAAGCGTGGGTTTACCCATTGCTTATGCCGCGGGCTCGGCTAAAACGCCCGTGCTGCCGCTCACACCGTTCAGCGTAAGCGGCATAGGCGGGGCAAAGGCTGAAATTAAAAAGGATAAAAAGCTTTTCATAAAAACCGATACGGCGGTTATTTCATCCGATACATATTTGCAGGGCATTATTGCCGAAATGCCGCAAAAGGATACGAGCGTCAGCAAGGTTTTAAAGGTGACCCCCATGACCGGCGGCACAGCCCTTACCTACAATGCGGAAACCGTGACCCACAGCTTTGCAAGGGTTACAAATCTTACGGATGAAAAAGGGCTTAAAATAAACACCGTTACCGGCAAGGAATATTCCGTTGCCGATACAACGGTAAGCCAGGCATACGCCAATATTCAGTTTGATAAGCGCAACAGCTTTGTGGGTGCGGACGGAATTATGTTCTACTTAAAGCTTGACGCGGCGAATACCGTTGCTCCGAACTTCGGCGCGTTCCGCCCAGAAAACAGCGGCCGATGGTCATTTGATTTCGACCCGGTGCTCATGCTCATGGTGGGCAAGGAATATTCCTACAAGGCGCTTAACGCCTCTTCTTGGACTGCTGCAAAGGCGGTTGAGGATAAGGCGGGAAACCCCTATTTCGGCGCAATGCGCTTTGACAGAGCGTTTGAGGGCTATGTTAAAATTCCGTTTGACTCGCTTTCAAACGATATGGGCTTTAAGTTTAAGCCCAATCAGGATTCGCTTTCCCGTATGTGTCTAAAGGCAAAGAGCCTCGGCGGGAAATACGGCACTATGACGGCAGGACCTTATTTTGTTATAAATAAGGACAGCACGTCCGCCAAAATTGAAGTGAATAAATCGGCATTTTCGACAGCGCCCGCCAATGTGGGAGCGAAAATCAGCGGCTTTAGACTGCCGCTTAAAAATACCGACGCGCTGCTTATTTACGTTAAGACCGACGCGGCTAACCGCATTACCGTTTCGGCGAATATGTGGGACGATTATCTTTCGGATATACCGTCGCTCGTTTTGAAAAGCAACTCCACGGTATACACGGTGGCTTTGGGCGGCTCTAAATGGACAGAGCAGAAGACCGTTAAAACCGAAACCGACGGTGCGGTTCAGTTTAATAAGGCTTTTGAGGGCTATATTAAAATTCCCGTATCAAGTCTTAAGGAGCAGGAGGCAAGCCCCTTTATATCGGTTTATCCCGAAATTGACTATATAACCGGCGTTGATATTTGCATGGCGGGTATAGGCGGTAAATTCGGCAAAACCGAGGCTGCGGCATTCCTTATAAACGCCGATAAGGGCACAACCGCCTTTGAACTTTCGGACGAATACAAGGAGCCCGAGGTAGGACCCGTCGAGGTTGTGCCGGTGCTTAATACCGAACTGCTCGGCTACAACTGGCAGTGGGTAAAGCACACGGAAGTAAAGCCCCTTGATTTTACGGCGGCTGTCGGCTCGAAATTGGAGTCGGCAAATTCGGAAATGTACGAGGAAGCGTCTGTCGGCGGCTCGCAGGCATACGCCAACTTCAAGACCGATAAATTATCCGCCGCGGGCTATGAAGGTATTGTTTTCTATGTGAAATTTGACAGTGCCAACACGTTAATGCCGCAGATTGCAATAGATATACCCGCAGATAAAACAAGGTGGAGCGCTGATTACACACCGTCGCTTATGCTTAAAAACGGCGGAATATACGAGTATATGCCCATAAGCGGCGGTGAGTGGAAAACAGGCACCGCAGGCGCGGGATCGCCGGGCAGCACCGTTTTCGGTACGGTCAGCTTTGACGGCGCATTTGAGGGATACATTAAAATTCCGTTTTCAAGCCTTGATAACGACTCGGGCTTTAAATTCCTTATAAACGAAGACACAATATGCAATATAGTTTACAGAATAAAGGGAATAAGCGGAAAATACGGCGAGCCTGTTTTGGGGCCCACTTTCCTGCTTTCAAAGGACGGCAAAAAGGGGATAGAGCTTAAAAAAGCCGACCCGATAACAGTAAACCCCGTGACCGACTGGAGCATGGGTCAAAGCCCGGCGGAAACATTTAAGGTCTACGATACGCCGCTCAAATGGACTGCCGCAAGGGGACAGAAAATATCCGCTGACCACGAATACACAAAGGATTTTGCAACGGAGTCTCTGGCATATGCACGGTATCAGATGAACGGCAGCCTTGTGTTCGGAAATGCTACCCATGTTATTATGTATTTAAAAACCGACGCGGCTAACACGGTCGTACCAAGAATATCTTATGTGGGTTCATCACTCGGGATAGGCTACGATCCGGAAATGGCGCTCGGTGTGGGCAAGGCGTATTCCTATTTGCCCGCAGGCGGAACAAAGTGGCTTTCGGGCACTGCGGTTCAAACCTGGAGTGCCGCCGGCGGAAACACGTATTTCGGCGGAATTAAATTTGATAAACCCTTTGAGGGCTATGTTAAATTTGCAATAGCCGACCTTTGCAACGATTACGCGCTGGTAAACAACGCCGACCGCAAAACGACTGAAATTTCAGGCATAACCGTTTCAATAGGCAAAATAGGCGGAAAATACGGCACGGTTACCGCAGGCCCGTTTTTATTAACCGAAAAGGACAGCGATTCGACGGAAATAAAACTTTACGAAAAGCCTGCCGAAAATACCGATGTTGCAATAACCGCGTCGCCGATAGATGCGGCTGCTAAATCGGATACGCTGAAATTTGAAAGCGTAACACCGTTTAAGGGTCTTACCCTTACGGCTTATAAATTCTCATTGACAGGGAAAAAGGATGCATTTTCGCTTAACGGCAATACCGCGCTTAAAGGCTCAAACGGATTTTTGTTCTATGCCAAGGCAAGCAGGGAAACCGTAATTGTTCCTGCTCTAAGTGTCGGCGGCAAGCCTGAATTAGGGCTTACCTCGGGCAAAAAATACGGTATTTTAAGCTTTGGTAACTCAGAATGGAACTTTAAGGATATAACTGACGGCGGAATAACCTTAAAAGCCGGCTTTGAGGGATATATAAGTCTGCCGCACACCGCATTTGCATCGGACGGCGGCTTTGAAGTAAAGAGCGGGGAGGACGTTTTTAAATCACTTGCGTTCAGCTTCGACAATACTGAAAACGGTGGCAGCGTTACCCTCGGCGCTTTAAGCCTTATTACCAATAACGGCGGCAGCACCGAAGTAATTTACCCGACCGCATGCGATTCAAAAGACCCCTACGAGCGCATACAGGGAATATTTGAGCGCACAAAGCAGGGGCTGGCGCACGGTAATTATTATATGGTGGGTGACAGTACGCGCCACATATACGGCTACCCGATATTCCGCATAGTGCGCAGCGCGCTGAAAGAAAAATACGATATGAACTGCGTGGTTCAGGCGCAAAGCGGCTTAAAGGCGGAGCACTGGAGCAACTACACCCCGGGGCTTGACGGTCCTACTCAGCCGACGGTTGATCAGCTGATTGAAAAAATACCGGGTAACGGCAGAAACTGCATTATTGATATAGCGCTCGGAATTAACGATTCTGGAAAATCGGGCGATGAAATTTACAAATACCTCAAAAAGGGCATTGACGAAATAAGAAAGGCAAAGCCCGAGGCGGTTATTGTTTACACAAGCCCGAGCTTGGTATCCTTCTCTGAAAATAACGATAATATGCGCGCTGCGGCAAAGAAGATATGGGAAGACGGCAGCATTTACAAAATAGACGTTATGAACAACGTGTTCGACGACTATTACTCCCAGTATTACAGCGATACCCACCACCCGAATTCACTCGGTTATAAGCTGATAGGGCAGTATATCGTTTCAAAATACCTTGGTACATCGTTTGATAAGATATACGATGTTGACACAAGCTCTTACACACTGCCGAAAGGCGCTTCGCCTATAACCTCAAGCCTTAAAATATCGCTTATTCATAACCTTACCGCGGGGCTTTACAGTATGAAGGTGAACGGCAAAAACGTAAGCTCGGTAAAGCTTAACGGCAGTGTTATATGCTCGGGCAACCCGCCGTTTGATACCGATAACTTTATTGAAACAAGGCTGTCCGAGCCGCTTAACGGCAACGATTATATAGCCTTTTACCTAAAGCTGCCGTCGGCAAACAGCCTCGGTGTGAGGGCTTTCGGTTTAAAGGATAACAGAGAGATAATATTCAAGGGCGCGGTGGATTATTACATTTGTCCCTTAGGCTCGGATAAATGGACTGAAAAGACCACAAGCGACGGCTTGAAAAGCGGAAATAAGACCTACGGCTCGGTAGACTTTGACGGCGCGTTTGAGGGCTGGGTAAAGCTGCCGCTTAGCGGATTTTTCAATTCTCCCTCGGTTTATGAGGATATAAACGGCGTGACCTTCAGATTTTCCGAAATCGGCGGAGATTACGGCGAGGTTCGAGTTGGTGCGTTCTTTGCAATTTCGGATGAGCCGTATACGGTTAAAAACATGTGGAAAAGATCCGATCTGCCGGAAATGACCCCATTCACTCCCATAACGGCGCTTGATTCCTCGTGGCTTGTCTACAAGGATTACCTGCCGAGCCCCATACCCTCGCTTTCAAAGAATAAGTGCGTGGTTATAGGCTCAGAGCCGGCAGCGGATTATGACGCGCCCGAATATGCGCACTCGGCGCACTGGGTTTCCGCCGCATACAACAATATGCCGCTTGCGGGATTCAGCCATCTGCTATTTTATGTGAAAGTTCCCGCGAAAAAGGAAAACCGCTTTACCATGTGTATGGTAACCGATAAGCAGCAGTTTGATATTATGGCGAATATGAGCTATCAGCTTTTGGCGGTGGGCGAGAAAAAGTGGAAGCACTACCCGGCGGAGCGCACCTTTAACTCAATAGGCGGCGTGGTTCTTCCCGCAGGCTTTGAGGGTCTTGTGAAAATTCCCGTTGCAAGCCTGCTGCCCACAAATGCTACAGAGGATGTGCTGCTGCAAAAGGTATTCTGGCGCTTTGCGTATATAGGAATGGGTGATAATATGGTAACGGTAGGACCCATGTTCGGCGTAACAAAGGATAACGACACAGGCCCTGACGAGGTGGTTTATACATCACTCCCCGAGGCTACCACAATAAAATCCATTTACGCAATTGAAAAGCAGGATATATTTACCGATAAGGTAATGCTTTACTGGGAAGCCTTTGAGGGCGCTAAGTATTATATGGCGGAGGCGTACTCCATAACCAAAACCGAAACGGGCTACGAATACCGCCTTGTAGCGCAAAACAAAGCTATTTCCAACAGCGGCGCTATAACCGACCTTATGCCGGGCAGAAAATACGCGGTGCTTATTAAAGCGTATGACTTGCGCGATAAGCTGCTTGCAATTTACGATTATACTACATTTACAACCCTTGAAACCGAGCAGTACGTTTACCCGACAATATCCAATAATATGACCTACGATAAGGTGTATTACAAGCAGTCGGGCAGCGGCAAAACGGGCGGCGGCTCATATACCTTGCCTATCGTTATAGGCGGCGTAAGCGTTGCGCTTTTGGCGGGCGCTGCGGCAGTGTTTACGGTTGTTTATAAAAGGAGGAAGAAAAAATGATTAAAAGGCATTTGAAATCATTTACCGCTGCGGCTTTGGCGCTTGTTTTGGCGCTTTCAGCCGTCGGCTGCGGCAAAAAAGCTGCAAAGCCCGCCGCAAAAACGGCGGATTCCTCCGATAAACCCGCCTTTAATATTGATATAAGCGGCAACAAAAAGGACGCTGCCGCGGTTGAGCGCAGCTACACCACGCTTTACTCCGACAGCGACGACCTACTCTACGGCAACCCGAACAGGGGCTTGCGCGGCTTTTACTCGGTATTTGATTTTGAGGCGAGCAAAGAGGATATTGTAAGCCTTTTGGAGGAACAGACAAACAGCTGGTATAAATACACCCAAACCCCCATAGCCGTTTGCTACTTCTTCCCGGGCGATTACCTCGGCAAAAAGCTGAGCGATAAATTTTTTGAAAACGTACAGGTAATATTCGATTGGCTGCGCGAAAAGCAGATACAGATTCTTCTGCGCTTTGCTTATTACGACGTTAACGTTTTCAATAAGCGCACCCCCACAACGGATGAGCTTTTAATACATATAAATCAGCTTGCCGAAAACGGAATAATTGACCGCAACAAGGATATTATACACGTTTTTCAGGCGGGATTTATAGGTCAGTTCGGCGAGTGGCACTCGGATAACCCCCCGGCGGACAGAACAGTTATTTTAACCGCCCTTGCCGATAGGCTGTGGCCAGAGGGCGTCTACTCGCAGGTGCGCCACCCCGATTATAAGGACTTTTTGCCCGACAGCAACCCCAAAAAGAAGATGATAGGCTTTAATAACGACGGGTGGTTCGGTATACAGGATACAACCGAGCTTGGCAATATGACCTACAGTTACGGCTTAGAACCATGGAACAGAAACGTAAAAGAGGGTGCTTACACCCCGCAGGACGGCGAATTTTACTACCATACCCAGTACACAAGCGACCTCGGCGAAAATATGTACCCCGACGGCTACGCCTGCATTTTGGGTATGTCGCAGCTGCGATTTACCACCTTCAGCGCCATAAACGGCTGGCTTGATAAGGGCGCGCTGCAGGACGGCGCAATGGTTCGCTGTATGAAACAGCCCGTAACCGTTAAATGGCTTAAAGAATATGGCTTGCCGTACTCTGAAAACTGGTTTAAAAATTCAGAGGGCAAAACGGTTGAGCGCAACACCTTTGAATATATGCGCGATTATTTGGGCTACAGATTTTCAGCCGATACCCTCTCGGTAAAGCAGGCGGATAAAAAGCTTAACGTTACCTTGACTCTTGAAAACCACGGTTTTTCCGCCGCCTTCAACGTTACAAGCAAGCTTTGCTTATTAGATTCAAAAAACAAGGAAATTGCAAGCGTGGATTTCGGCGACCCTAAGAGCTGGCACAGCACAAATCCCGACGATTATAACGACCGCAAGCAGTTAGTGCAGACCCTTACCGCCGATATTGACAGCCCCGCAGCTACGGGCGAATACAAGCTTGCGCTGCAATTGCTTTCAAAGGGAGGGGGAACGGCGAGACTTGATAATAACATCCCGTTTGAAAACGGCTGCAATATCCTGCATACCTTTAAAGTAAAATAAAATGTTAGGAGTAATAAAAAATGGGTGAGTATTTATACGGATTAAGACAAAGAACCGCCAAAAAGCCGATTATAAAAAAGCTCGGCGCAATAAGGCGCGGAATTGAGCAAACACCGGTTATTTTTAAGGAGAGACCCATAATGGTTGAAAGCCGACTTGCGGGAACGGACGGAGTTGACGTTCAGCATATACGCGTCATAGATTTGGAAACAGACAAGGTTTACGCAATACTCGGAAACGATCATCATTTTGCTTCGGCTTACGCAGAGAACGATACCTTATATATTTTCTGCACCGATATGCACGATAATAAAGAAATGACCATGTTCGATACCGATAAGGGCGAGGATGCCTGGCACGATAACCGCGGCGGTCATAATGTGTGTATGTATAAAACGACCGACCTTAAAACATTTACATATAAAGAAATAATTTACAGCAAGGAAAAAAGATTTTGGAACACATCTGTCTGCAAGGGCAAGGATTGCTATATGATGGCGATTGAGGTGAGCGCCGAGGACGGTTACCCGAATGAAAAAATAGGGGTTCATTTTACGGAATTTTTTGCGAAATCCTACGATTTGGAAAATTGGGAAATGCTGCCCGATGAGTATTCTTATACCGCCGAGCGTTATAACGCCTGCCCCGCGCTCAGGTATTTTGGCGGATATTACTATATGATCTGCCTTGAGGAGCTGCCTGCGCTGCGTTACGCGCCGTATGTATACCGTACCGAAAACTTTACCGATTACCAAGTAGGCTTTCATAACCCGATTATGATGTACGGCGACGACGACCGAGTTATATGCAAGGGCTGCGAAAAGAATTTTTCCGAGGAAGACATTGATCTGCTTGAAAACGGGCTTAACATAAATTGCAGCGACGTTGATTTGTTTGAGTACGAAGGAAAAACATATCTGTTTTACGCAAACGGCGACCAGATGAGCTATGCGTTTCTTTGCAAAGCGGTTTATGACGGTAAAATGGAAAATTTATTAAAGGGATTTTTTGAGTAATATGAATAAACAAGAGCTGTATAATTTAATTTACAATTTAACCTTTAAAACCGAAAAATACGCGGTGGGTTTTCATTTGTGCGGGAATTTGGATGTTAACGGCGGCAGGTTCTGGTGGCAGAAAAATTATGATTACGGCATTACGGGCGAGTATGTGGCTGAGCTGTTCAGATATGTTCACATGGAATTTAAAAAATTTTAAGGAGCGATATTTATGAAAAAGACAATAGCGTTAATTCTCTCGGCAGCGCTGCTGCTGGCGGCAAGTCTTTGCGCGTTCCCCGTTTCGGCGGAAACGGAAAACGCAGACCCCATAAACGCAACCCCGCTTACAGGGTATACGGTTGTAAATTCTTGGCAGTATAATGCCGATGCCGTTATGCCCGGTGCGACCGCCGCTTATACAACCGCAACAGGTGTTAAGCTTTCGGAAAACTATATGGGAGAGATAGACCTTACCACTAACGGATACAGCAGTTATATTTATGCACAGGCTATGTATTCGGAAGATACCGCAACCGCATATAAATTGCCTGTGGGTTTTGCAGAAAACGGAAGCTTTATTATATATGTAAAAACCGATGCTGCAAATAAAATGACATTTACGGCTAAGACCGAGTGCCCGTCACAGTGGTTTACAAGCGGCAAAATAAGTGCAAACGGCAGTTATACCTATCTTGAAACAGATAGTGGCAAGTGGGAAAATGCTACAGCAGATGAAAACGGCGTAATAGGCTTTGAGTCTGCGTTTGACGGCTATGTCAGAATACCTGTTTCATCGCTTATCAGTATGGACGGCGTACCGATGGAATTTAATTATCTTGCATTTATTGATATACGTTTCGGCGGCATTGGCGGTAAATTCGGTACAGTTACGGTAGGTCCGTTCTTTGTGACAACCGATGATTCAACCTCGACAAAAATAGTTGTGCCGGAGGAATATCAGCCGAAACCCATAAACGTAATGCCGATTATTGGCGATGAATATGGTATAAGTGTATCGGGCGAATATTCAAAATCGGTTGAGATGCCCGAGGGTACAAAAAGCCTTACCAATCTTTTCGGAGCAAGGCTTTACAGCAATACCGAACAGGACAAAATGGGATTAGGATATAAAAACAGCTATTCTTACCTGCAAATCAAATTTACTAAATTTGAACTTCCGAAAGATTTCGGAACAAATGGAAACTTTATCATTTATGTAAAAACAAGCTCGGCAAACGAATTTACTTTAACGACTTTGCCGAACGGTGAATATGCTAAACTTAAGGCTGACAGCAGATATGAGTATGCAAGGCTCGGCGATAAAACATGGACAACGGCAAAAACCAAGGCAACGGAGATAAGGGAAAACTATAATGGCGGCTTAATCAGTTTTGACGCTGCGTTTGACGGATTTATAAAGATACCGGCGGAATCAATTGACGGTTACGATTATGCCGAACAGAGGACATTTGATTATCTTGCACACTATATAAATATCAATATAGGCGGCATAGGCGGAAAATTCGGCGATGTTACGGTAGGTCCGTTCTTTGTAACAACCGAGAATTCCGCGTCAACCAAGCTTATTGTGCCCGAGGATTACAGACCCGCCCCGCTTAATATTAAAACCTTTGATTTCGGGGATGTTCACGCCGCAACATATGCATTCTCGGCGGATAGGTTTGAAAACACAAATAACTATAAGCTTTATATAGGCGATTCCGTTCTTTCGGAAATTCCGGTTAAATATCAGGGCAGCGATGTTACTCCGAAATGGAGCTATCTTGAAAACGGAGACGGAATAGAGGGAGCGGATAACTGGACTGCGCTTGTTATGAATACAAGGGTTAAAACATATATGAAGGACGCCACGGGAATAGTTTTCTATGTTAATTTCCCGAAAGCCAATATGTTTTCACCCTGCCTTACATTTGACGGTGCAAACAGCATTATGCTGAAACCCGGCGAAAAGGTTTACGTATTACAAAACGGCTCAGATACATGGGCTGAAAAAAGCGTTGAAAACGGTTATAATGATAACGCGCTTATATACGGTAAGGTGACCTTTGATTCCGCATTTGAGGGATATATCAAGGTGCCGTTTACTTCATTAAACAGCGATTGGGGCTGGAAACCGACTTTAAACGGTGATAATATGAGCGCGCTTACAAGCGTTACACTCCGTTTCAAGGGAATAGGCGACGACACTATGTACGGAAAAGAAATAACTGCCGGAGTAACAGGCTACTATACCACCGACACAGCCCGCGCCGAAATAGGTAGCGTAACAAAGCCGGAATATGCGGCGGGCGACGCTAACTATGACTGGAAGGTTGATTCGCAGGATTTGGTAGACGTAAGAAAAACGCTTATGGGCGCAGGTACATACACAGGCTACGACGTTACGGTGCTTGACCTTATAAGTGTTAAAAAGGTTTTGAGTAACGTTCAGTAATACCTGCGTTAAAATTTAATAAACCCGGCGGTCTGTTTGTCAGGTATGGCGGATCGACCGTCGGGCGGCGTTGCATAAATTTCAAAAAGGAGCGCGGAAAATGAAAACAGTTAAGAATAAAGAATTGCTCGTCGGTGCGGATTTTGCGGGCTTTCCGCTTAAAGAGGCGGTAGTGGCACACCTGAAAGCCAAGGGCTGGAAAATAACCGATATAGGCGTTAAAACGGATTCAGACCCCGACGATACCGACCTTATGTTCCACAGAATAGGGCTGCGCGCGGGCAGTATGATAGCCGAGGGCGAGTTTGAAAGAGCGCTGCTTTTCTGCGGTACCGGAATGGGAATACACATAGCGGCGAGCAAATGCCCGCATGTTCACGCAGGCGTTGTTGAAAGCGTTCCGGCGGCTTTGCGCGCCGTAACGGGAAACGGAGTAAACGTGCTTGCAATGGGGGCTTTCTATGTTGCGCCGCAAATGGGCTGCGATATTGCCGACGCTTATCTCAACGCGGAGCTCGGCAGCGGCTACGAGTGGTGGCATAATTTTTATGAGTTTCATAAACTTGCTATTGACGAGCTTGAGGCGTTTGATTACGAGGAATATAAGAAAAACGGCTTTAAGGTTAAAAAACTGGGCGATTACCCCTTAAAGCTTGAAACCAAGCCGGAATAAAAAAGGAGCGCCTTAATGGATAATCTGATGAACCGAAATCTTGAAAAGACCTATTGCAACCCGCTGTCGCTGCCCGATATACCGTCAGGTAAGGACGATTGGTATCGTTTTGAGACGGCGATGTTCAGCCACGAAACACCGCCCGACGGCATGGGCGGACCTTACTACCGCTCCATAAGCGACCCGACCGTTTATTATTACGGCGGAAAGTGGTATCTTTACCCGAGCTACGGTATGGCGTGGGTGAGCGAGGATTTTTATAACTGGAAGCACGTCCGCACAGAGCCCTATTGCGGAAAATACAGCCCCTGCATTACAAAATGGGGCGATAAATTTCTGCTTACCTCATGGAATTGCCCGCTTTATGTGGGGGATAACCCGCTGGGACCGTTCACCCTGCTCGGCAGCTTTATTTTGCCCGACGGCACGGAGTTTGTTCCCTGCGACCCCTGCATTTTCACCGATGACGACGGGCGGATATATATGTACGCCTGCAACGCGGTTTATAAAGAGGGTATGGAAAATCACATAGGGCAGATTGTGGGCTGGGAGCTTGATACCGCCGACCCGCGCACAGTGTTGCGCGGACCCGAGGTTATTATGGAAATGAACCCCGCAAGCAAGCCGTGGGAGCGACACGGCTACCATAATCAGGATAAGGATTTCGGTTGGGTAGAGGGTCCGCACCTTTTAAAGCACAATGGGCGGTATTATATGATATATGCCGCGCCGGATACCTGCGACGCCTCTTACTGTATGGCGGTATATTATTCGGATAAGGAGCCGCTTTCGGGTTTTAAGTGCCAAAAGCGCAATCCGCTGACGGTACACCGCCACGGAATAGTGGGCGGCGCGGGTCACGGCTGTGTTGAGCACGGCCCTGGCAACACGCTTTGGGCGTTTTACACCATAGCCGCAAATTATTTGCATATGTACGAAAGGCGCATAGGTATGGATTTGGTGGCGGTGGATGAAAACGGCGAGCTTTACTGCCCGCACGGTGTAACCGATACCCCGCAATATGCCCCTGGTGCTTGCGCCGACCCTGTAAACGGAGTGTTCCGGCCGCAGCTTTTATCGCTTACGGGTAAGGTAAGACCCACGGTATCAAGCGCAAAAGAGGGGAGAGACGGGCTTTACGCCACCGACGAAAGCGCACTCACCTTTTGGGAGCCTGATATAAACGATAAGACCCCCACCTTGATATGCGATTTAAGCGCCACGTTTTATGCGGCGGCGGTGCGCATTTTCTGGCGGGAAAACGGGCTTGATTATTCGGGCGGTGTATTACCCGGACCTATAGGCTGGCTGCTTGAGGGGCTTGACGGCGGCGAGTGGATAACGCTTGCCGATAACCGAAACCCCGCGGAAGAAAAAAACATTGATTATAAAGTGTTCCCAATAAAGAAATGCAGCAGCGTAAGGCTGACGATTACGGACCACCCGCGCGGTATTCACCCGGGAATAATAGATTTTGCCGTTTTCGGCATTAAGCATAAGGAAGATATTTTAATACCCTGAAAAGGAACGTGTTTGAAGTGAGAGAGACACAGTGGAAAAATAAAACAATAGCGTTTTTGGGCGATTCAATAACCGAGGGCGTGGGCATTACGCCCGAAAAAGGCTTTTGGAAATGCCTTGAAAAGGAGCTCGGCTGCGTATCAATTTCGTTCGGCAAGAGCGGTATGGTGTTTAAGGAACTTTGCGCGCAGGCGGATGAAATGCATAAGGTATGCGGCGATAAATTGGACGCCGTTGTGCTGTTTGCCGGAACGAACGATTATAACGACGGCGTTCCTATGGGTAATTGGTATACAGAGCCTGCGGACTGCGAGGTTATTGTGGGGTACGGCGATGATAACAATCCGATTTACGCAACGCGTAAAAGGCGTGAGTTTAATACCGATACCTCAACCTTTCGCGGCAGCATAAACGCGGTTATGAAAAGGGTTAAAGGCTATTACCCCACAAAGCAGATAATAATTATGACCCCGCTGCACAGGGCTTACGCCAATTTCGGGGGTAATAATATTCAGTATGATGAGATGCACACTGATAAGGGCGGCTTTTACCTTGACGAATATATTGCTGTGCTTAAGGAGACGCCGAATGTGTGGGCGTGCGATATTATAGATCTGCACGCAAAATCGGGGCTTTTTCCGCTTGACGATACACATGCGAGCGCATTTTTTTGCAGCAGTGAAACCGACAGACTGCACCCGAACGTTAAGGGGCATAAGCGCATAGCCGAGGCTATGGCGGCGGCAATGACCGCTATTCCGGTATTTTCGGATTAGACTTTTATTCAGGAGAATTTATTGTGGTAAAATGGAACGGCGAACGCCTTAATATAGACGGCGAGGATATACAGATACTCAGCGGGTCTATACACTATTTCAGAACCTTTCCCGAGCAGTGGGAGGATAGGCTTATAAAACTTAAAAATATGGGCTTTAACACGGTTGAAACCTATTGCTGCTGGAATTTACACGAGCCGCGCGAGGGAACATTCGTATTCGAAAGAATGCTTGATTTGGGCGCTTTTTTGGATACCGCCGCGCGTCTCGGGCTTTATGCCATGGTGCGCCCCGGGCCGTATATATGCGGCGAGTGGGATTTTGGCGGCTTGCCCGCGTGGCTTTTAAAGGATGAAAACGCGCTTTTGAGAAGTAACGATGAATACTATTTTTCAAGGGCTGAAAAATACATAGAGCAAATTATGAAAATAATCGCGCCGCGTATGCAGACAAACGGTGGCAACGTTATTTTGCTTGCGGCGGAAAATGAGTACGGCTCTTTTTCCAATTCGCATAAATATATGAACAGGTGCGCGCGTCTTCTTGAAAAATACGGCGCGGATATACCGATTTTCACCTCAGACGGGCATACCCCCATGATGCTGTGCGGCGGGACTGCCGAGGGCGCTTTGCCCGGGCTTGATTTCGGCTACGGCAACGGCATTTTGCCCGAGTATACGGCGGCGCTTAAAAATATTTCAGCCGATTACCCGGTGTTTCATATAGAGCACTGGATAGGCGGGCTTACCCACTGGGGCAAGCAGCCGCAAAAGTACTCGTCCGAATCGGTCGGCAGGGAAATATCGCAGCAGCTTGAAAAGGGGTATCATTTTAACCTTTATATGTTCTGCGGCGGAACAAATTTCGGCTTTATGAACGGGGCAAACTCATTTCCTTATGAGAAAAACGGCAGAACCGAATACGACTACTGCCCCGACGTTACAAGCTACGAGCTTGACGGCGCTTTGACCGAATGCGGCGATTTAACGCCGAAATATTACGCGATTAAAAACGCGGTTGAGCGCTTTACCGGTAAAAAGCTTCCGGAAAGCCGAAATTCCGAAAAACAGAATATAGGCAGGGTGACGCTTACAAAAAGCGCCGCGCTTTTTGAAAACCTCGGCAATATAGGTGAAAAATTCAGCGATGAATTTCCGCGTAATATGGAGCACTACGGTCAGAACTACGGCTACATACTATATCGCTGCCGAATAGAGCAGGGGCAGGAAATAGCCAGACTGTCGCTTTAAGATGTAAACGACAGGGCGACCGTTTATTTTAACGGCGAGAAAATAGGCTTTATATCCCGTAATGACGATATAAAGCATATTGAGCTCGGCAAAACGGCGGAAAACGGCGGAACGCTTGATATTCTTGCGGAAAATCAAGGACGTATAAATTACGGGCCGGATATGCTACGCGGCGACCGCAAGGGCATTTGCGGGTATGTTTATATAACCGACCGGGTGGGCGTAAGGCAGATACTTTCCGATTGGGAAATTTATACCTTACCTATGAATAACCTTGAAAGGCTGAATTACGGTACGGCGCAGTCTTACCCGACTTTTTTTAAGGGTGATTTTTCAGCCGAAAAAGGCAAGGATTGCTTTGTGCATTTAAAGAATTTTACAAAGGGCTTTGTAACGGTAAACGGCTTTAATATAGGCAGATACTGGAATATAGGGCCGCAGCTTTCGCTCTACATTCCGTGGCCGCTCCTTAAAGAAAACAATGAAATAACTGTGTTTGAGGAGGAAAATGCCGCGGAACCGATTATCGAAATAACCGATAAGCATATTCTAAACGGCTGCAATAAATATAAAAACGCCGAGGTTGTTATGTAACGGGGTGAAAATTTATGAGACTTAACGATTTAATTTGCGACGGAGTAATTTTTCAGGCGAACAAGCCTATACGGATATTCGGCACGGGCGGCGGAAGCGTGGAAATCGAGCTTTGCTCGAATACCTACAGTGGCATTGAGGTAGGCACAGAGTGGTGCGCCGAGCTGCCGCCGATGGACTACGGCGGACCGTATGAGCTTAAAGTTACGCTTGACGGCAGAGGGCGGATAATAAAGGATGTTTATATAGGCGACGTATATATTTTGGCGGGGCAGTCAAATTTGCAGTTCAAACTTAAAGAATCCGACTATCCCGCAGAGCTTTATGCAACCGACCCGCTGCTGCGCTTTTTCCACAACGAGCGCCCTGAGCAGAGCGAAAGCTTTTTCCCGCAGGACGGCTGGGTAAGCGCGCGGGCAGACCGCGACGGCGGCTTTTCCTGCATAGGCTATTTCGCGGGGACATATATTCGCGAAAAAACAGGTCATGCCGTAGGGTTTATAACCTGTTATCAGGGTGCGGCGAATATACAGGCATATCTGCCTGACGAGGCATTTGAAAACCCACTTTTTGATATTCCCGATGAGGAGCGCAGGGACGATTATCCGTGGAATAAGGGACATTCTCAGCTTTATAATTTTCAGGTAAAAAAAACAGCACCGTTTTCCGCTGCGGGAATCATATGGTATCAGGGCGAAAGCAACGCTTCAACCAAAGAAAGTGAAATATATGGCGATATGCTTTTGTGCCTTATAAATTCGTGGCGTGCTGCGTTTAAGGATGATAAGCTGCCATTTACGGTAGTGCAATTGCCCGATTTTTTAAACTGCGATGTTGAATCCTGGAAAAAAATACAAAAGGCGCAGGCGAAAATCAGAGCGAAAGCACCGTTTGTGAAAACGGTAATAAGCCGTGACGTTTGCGAAAACACGGATATCCACCCGAAGAAAAAGTATAAACTTTCAGAAAGAATAGCACAGTCACTTTTATAATAAACCAAAAAGGGGCTGTCGAGTTAAGACAGCCAAAAAATAACCGGGCAGCCCGAAAAAAGGGTTGCCCGGTTGCTTTGCTTACTGTATAATTAAATTGCTGAAAATAACCCGGAAAGCAGGTTAATTATACAATGTACGGAACAAGAAATCAAGTGGTTTTACCGTTAAATTTAGAAACAAAAATCAAAGGAGACGATCCGGTATTCAAACTCGCGGAAATATGCGACACGTTAGACTATACCGAACTGTACAAAGCATATGTCCGCACATACCGAAAATATGATCCTGCCATGCTATTTGCACCGATTGCTTTATATCTTGCATCGTCAAGTTCTCTCATGACGCACCTCCCTCATCCGTTTATAGTATATAGATTATTATATAATCTATGCCCGATGTTTGGAATAAGCCATAGTTGAACACATCGGCTATACCTTATAATAGAAACATCAATTTTTTGGAGGTTTCTATATGCAAATCAACTACATTCTTCTCGGGCGAGAATCCGTGCGTTCCGCACAAAGAAAGGCATTACCCAAATGGAGCTTGCAGAGCGAATTGATCGTTCTGCTGCCTATATGAGTTATGTGGAGACGGCGTACAAGTTTTGCAGCCTCGACACCCTGGTGAGAGTGGCAAACGAACTTAATGTCTCCACCGATGACCTGCTTATTGACAGCCTTACCAATACAATCAAGGCATCCAATCATGAATTCACCGCAATTCTCTCAGATTGCAGCGACTATGAAATGCGGGTATTACTTGATATCGTTAAGGCAACCAAGCAAGCGATGCGTGAATACAAGTATTTAACCCGAGCCAACCGCAGATAAAATTATAGGTTGCTTTCGGCTTCGATGGAACACTCCGAAAGTCAAAGAATAAACCTACAGTTTGCGAAACAACAACTGCATAAATAAACGGTTAAAAGAGCAAACCCCCGAAATGTTCGCTTGCGAATATGATTTCGGGGGTTTGCGAATACATTTTCTCAAATCGCAGGACAAGAATCAAATTGACTGATATACTTATCATCGGAAAGGTGGCACAACTATGATTTATTACACCGGTGACATTCACGGGCAGAAACATGATATAGAACGATTCTGTAAGCGTTTTAATCCCACAAGGGAGGATATCATCGTAATTCTCGGCGATGTCGGTGCTAACTACGGGCAAGACGAAAGAGATGCAGAATTGAAGTATGCACTTGACAAATTGAAGCCCACTATTCTCTGTATCCACGGCAATCATGAAATAAGGCCATGGCATATTCCAACATATAAAACGAAGGAATGGCACGGCGGCATCGTATGGTATGAGGAAGCCTATCCCACCGTATTGTTTGCCAAAGACGGCGAGATATATGACTTAGAGGGGCTTCGACACATCGTCATCGGCGGTGCCTACAGTGTGGACAAGCTCTATCGCCTTTCCCGAGGATACGGTTGGTGGTCAGATGAACAACCAAACGAAGAAATCAAGCAATATGTAGAGCAGCAGCTTAAAGAAAATGCTATCGATGTTGTTCTGTCACACACCTGTCCTTTCAAATATGAGCCTGTCGAAGAATTCCTCCCGGGTATCGACCAAAGTACAGTGGATGACAGTACGGAGAAGTGGCTCGTTGTCATAGAAGAAACGACGGACTATATGGCATGGTTCTGCGGACATTGGCACACAAACAAACGAATTGATAAAATGCATTTTCTTTTCCACCAGTTCGAGTCAAGTGAGGAATTACAGAAGATGAAGGTCAACAAAACAAATTTAGAAAGAGAGATGGAAGATGGGGAAGATATTCTTTACCGGTGATCTGCACTTTGGACATGCCAATGTGATTGCTTTTGATAATCGTCCGTTCAAGACGGTTGAGGAAATGG
>ENA-UOJG01001529-UOJG01001529.1-human-gut-metagenome-genome-assembly--contig:-C47-NODE-1529-length-23850-cov-11.954696_pt1 | contig 23850 bp, 12 predicted proteins | sample MGYA00242340_ERZ723887 | MGnify/ENA metagenome assembly ERZ723887 | reverse complement strand
GCAAGCTTCATAATGATTCCTCCTCAAAAATTTATCCTGTAATGCCTACTCTGTCTATGCTCTTTACAAATTTGCGTTGTAAAATTAAGTAAAGCACCAAGGGAATGATAACGAACAACAGACAGGCGGCGAATATATAAGCGGGCGCCTGCGGGGCGGAGCCTAACCAAATACCTCTTTGCTGTAAGGTCTGATTTATGTTGAAGATTGCCACCGAAAGCGGCCAGTCGTCGCTTAAGAAGCAAAGTGAAGCCAAATGAGTTTCATTCCAATGCCAGATAAAGGAAAGCACCGTAACGGTAACTATTACAACGCTTGAAGACGGCAGAGCAATCTTCAAAAAGGTGCGAATGGGTCCCGCGCCGTCAACATAGGCGGCGTCCTCAAGCTCAAAGGGAAGCCCTGTGAAAAACTGAATATAGATATAAATTATCATACCCGAGCGTATACCCACGCCGAAAAGCGACGGGAGCCAAAACGTCCAGTTGGTGTTATAAAGGTTAAGCCGCAAATCTACCCCGGTAAGCTTATTTATTAGCCCGAAAATACCCAGAATATCTACTTCGCGGTAATTAACCGACAGGGAAAGGCTGTACATCTGGGTAGGAATAAGCAACGAGATAATAAGAAACAGCATTGCAATTTTCTTGCCCTTGAAATTGAACCGTGCAAAGCCGTAGGCGATTACCGAGCAGACAAACACTTCTAAAAGCGCGGAGACTACCTGTAAAGAAATCGTTCTTAAAAGGGAACTTTTAAAATTGAGCATTTCAAAAGCGGAGGTAAAGCGCTCGGATGTTAAATATCTCGGTATCCAGGCAAAGCTTGCGTCTAAAAGCGCCTTATCGGTTTTAACCGCCGTGCTTATCATATAAAGCAGGGGATAAAGAACTATATAGCCTATTATAATCAGCATATAATAACGCATTGCATTAAAGGATACAAGCGCCGACAGCTTTTTTGTGCGTTCAAGCCTTGATTTTGCTTTTTTGGAAACAGTCATTGCTTAATCACCCCCACCTTTTAAGGAAAACACGGTTATAAATTACGAACAGTACAGAAATAAGCACGCCGACAATCAGAAAATAGAACCACAGCATTGCCGAGCCTACCCCGTACTCCATCGCGTTAAACTTCGAATATGCGCCGCTCACAATTGAATTTGTATTTGAGGACACAAGCTCGACTATTGAGAATATTATTACAAGCAGCATTGTTCGCATCATCATTGGAAGGGTTATAAACCAAAACTCCTCCCACTTGGTCGCGCCCTCAACCTTTGCAACCTCGTACAGCAAATCGGGGATAGACTGAAGTCCCGCGATAATTAAAATAGTCTGAATACCGCTCTGCCACACTAAGAGGAAAATTCGACTTAACGCTTCGGAGAGAATGTTCTGAATACCCGACGGAAGACTTAAGCCTTCTAACACCTTGCCGAAATCTATCATACCGAAGGTTGCGGTGTCCGAGATAGCCGCCTGGGTCGCCTTGGAGGAGGCGGCGTCCAGGAACAAATCCAAAACAACGCCGCTCGCTATAATAACAGGCAGGAAATAAAGACCTCTGAAGAAAATTCTTCCCTTGTACTTACCGTTTAACAACAGCGCCAGCACTATGCTCACAACCAAAATAAAGGGCAGGGATATAAGCAAATTTGAAATCGCCTCAAGCAAATCGTCGGGATATGCGGGGTCCTTAACAAGTATTTCAATAAAGTTCTTTAAGCCTACTAAGCTTGTCTGAACTCCGTCCTCCGAAATACCGATGCTTGCAAAGGAATAATAAGCGGATTTGAAAATCGGCACTATAACAAACAGTATCATTCCTATAATCCACGGCGAAATAAACATTATGCCGTAACGGGATTTAAGGGTTTCAATGCTCTTTTTTCTCTTTAATTTACTCATCTTAACCCTCCTCAAGTACGGCGTAATCCATAGCCTTCACCGTTATGCCGTTTATTGTTTTATCCGTTTCGGTTTCGTTTATCGCTATTTTAACTCCGTTATCAAACTCGGTTACGCGAATACCGTTTTCGGCTATATAATGCTTTTCAATTCCCGCGTTTGACAGCTTATCAAGGACGTTTTTGTATTCCTTACAGCTCTCAACTATGCGTTGCTTGTTAGACTCAAACTCACTGCCGTAGAGCGCGGACTGATCAATCGTAACAAGCGAGCTGTCAAAATTTTTATAAAGCGTATAGGTAAGCGACACGCCCGATTCCAGACAGCGCAAAAAGGCGGTGCGTTCGTTTGATGAAAGATTTACCGACTCGCCGCTCATAGCCGCATAGCCGCGGAAAACCATTGCGTAAAACGGAATATAAGTAATTTCAAAATCAAGTCCCGAGCTGCCTGTCGGCACATCGGTAATATACGAGGAATCACAGGCGGCATAGCCGTTTGCCCCGCTTGAAAGCACGGGAAGCTTACTGTTTTTAATAAGCTCGGATGTCTGCTTTGCCATATCGCCGCAAACCGCCGCGCCCTTAGTTTTATAATCCGAGTAGGATGTATTTGAAAGCGAGCTTAGCGAAACGCCTGTTAAACCGTAGCTCTCCGCCGCATTTTCCGCTTTTTGAGCCGCCGCTTCAAGGCAAGCCCTGGAAAGCAGATTGTAGCGGTAGCCGGTTTCCTTGCGAGTTACGAAATCCTTTCTTACGTCATGCGTGTTTTGACCGTTCGGTAACGCTGCGGCGTTACTGCGTAGGGTAAAGCCCGCGCCGGATTCATTGAATGCCACAATATCAAAGTCCATAAAAATTGGGATACCGTTTTTATCGCAGAAGCCCGACAGGCTTTTAAGCTGTTTCTTGCTTCCAAGGCTTGAAGCCACCTTAAAGCCGCCGCCTATTTCTCCGAAATCCAGTCCGCTATTTCCGAAGCCGATAAGATTTACAAGGAAATCGTTGTCAAGCTCTTCCGAGAAATAATTTACTATTTCCTCCGCGTCTTTTACGGTTGTAAGCGAATAAAGCACGGTGCGCGGAATACCGAAGGTGTATTTCTTGCTTTCGGCGCCGCCTAATAGCTTTAAGCTTACCGTAGGCATAACTGCTTCGGTTTTTTGAAGCTGCCCATTTTCGGTAAGATAATTGCGGTAGGTTTCCGCCATACCGTTGTAATCCGCCTTTTCACCCGTTAAGGGATAGAACGAAACCGACAGCGGAGTAGTATTTATATACTCGTCAAACACCTTAATTTCAACCTCGGTGGCCGTAAAGCCCTCGGGAGCGTGAATCAGGTTATATCCCCTTATCCTGAAGAACGGATATACAGAGGAATAGCCGATATTCTGAGAGCCTATATTCCAGGAAAGCTCCGCGCCCTCAGCGCCTGAGGTTATAATTCCGAGTACAGCTTTATCCCCGCTTTTCATACCGTATACCGGCAGATTAATCTGCTTGCGGTAAGAATTAAGGTCCATGCTTTGAATCGACGGATCCACGCCGTAAACCTTCATTGACCCTTGTGTACCGACAAGATCTGTTGTCGAAGTACTTAAAAGCGAGCCGCTGCCGTCCGGCAAAAAGAGCCAGCTGTCGGGAGAGTCGTTTTTCACCGAGCATAAAAACGGAGACAATGCAACACCTGTAACATAGTTCTCTCCGTTATCGGTTATTTCTTCGGTGATAACGGTTGCTGTGAAATAATCTTTTTCTATGGTATATTCTACGGGTACGGTTATTTCCATCGACATAAAATCGTAGGTAACCCGCAGTCCGTTTTCGGTTTTCTCGGTATATACATCGCCGTCCTGCACAGCGTCAACCGCCGCGGTCAGACTTTTTTCACTAAGCGTTTTTTGGTCGTAATAGTATACGGTTACGGGCGATTCGGTCTGAGGATTATTTTTTACCGGCATACCGTCCTCACCCATTACGGTTTCGAGCGTTCCCTCGGCTACCGTGCAATAGGTTTTTGAGGTGCTTTTATCAAATATATATACGCACTTTTTAAGGTTGTTCCAGTTAAGCACGAAGCGGTCGTTTTCGCAAACCTTGCCCTCCGCTACCGATTCGTCGTTTACATCGCCCGTATATTTTTTGGTATTAACCCGCCCTGTCACCTTTGAGGACGAGCAGCCCGAAAGAAGGGACAATGTAAGCGCCGCGCTTGTGATTAAGGCGGATATTCGCAAAAATAGTTTATTCATTTCACTGTCTCCTCCTATCTGTAAATCAATTCAATATAAAGCGTCTTTAGCCAACCGAACACCTGCTGTGACAGCATAAAGACTAAGAATATCAGGAATACCACAATCATCATTCCTATCACGGAAAATATTGCCGTTCCTACAAATTTTCCAAACTCATAATCATGAACCCTCATTATACCGACTATAAGCATAAAGGCCGTGTACAACGTGCATACCGTTAGGAATATGCTTAAAAAGGCTCCCTCGTCGGGGACGAGCAGGTGGGTTAATATCAAATTGCAGGCTCTGCCGAATAAAATCGGAATAAGGCTGTAGCAGGTAACGCAATAGATTTCGGAAAGCTTGCCTATTCCGCCCGCCAACGTGCAGACAAGGAAGTTGCAGACCGTCCACAACACTACAAGACCTACTGTACTTAATAACACATAGAGAGCGTTATAATTGTTGGTGTCGAAATATGTAAAGGCAAAGCCGCCCGAAGTATCGTTCAAAACGGTTACAATATATAAAAGCAACAGTATTACCGTTGATATCAGAACCGAGCCTTGGTGCTTTTCCTTGACAAGCCTGAAGCTTTCGGCGGGGTGCGCCACGCTTGAAAGGGCGGTTTTTAAGGTCTCGTTTTTAACGAGCACAACCGCGTGCTTGCGCTTGTAAACGCTTAATAATGCAATCGCCGCCGCTAATACTATTACTCCGGCAAAGATAAAGCCAAAGCTGTTTTCAAGCCTGCCCGATCGAACCTCCTTAAAGGCGTCGGCATAGGTTTCTCTGTCCGCACCGAGCTTTGCATACTTCATTGCATTCTCGTTATCGCCCATATCGTAATAAGCCTTTGCAAGTCCTCTGTAGGCAAGCTGACTTTCGCTGTCAAGCGAGGCTACCGTTTGCCAATCCTCAAGAGCCGAGGCAAAATCGTCCGAAAGGGTTTTAAGCTGTGCGGTACGAACTGCAAGCGCATAATCGGTTGCCTTAAAGACGGTAAGAGAATTTTTCTGTGAATCGCTTACCAACACGTCTGTGCCATTCACCGCGATGCCCGAGGGCAGTCTGAAGGTACCCTTTTGATTGCCGTCGCCCATACTTCCGCCGAAGACCGAAAGCAGAGAGCACTCGCTGTCATACCAGAAAACTCTTCCGTAGGTGGTGTCAAGCGCATAGAAAAAGCCGTCGCTGTCTACCGCAATTGAGGAAAGGTCCTGTATTTGCGCGCTTCTTTTAAGCGAGCCTATCTGATAATCGGCAAAATTTAAGTCCGAAGCATTAAGTATATCCTTACCGCCGGGGTTAAGACGGCAAATCTGACCGTACTGAATTTGATCTTCTCCGCTTCGTCCTGTTGCGGTATAAATAAAGTCATCGGAATCCACAACTAAGTCGGTAAAGGTGTAGGGCAAAGAAATCTCGTCCGCCGCCCGTCTTGTATCGTTAGAGGTAAGCTTTTTCCAAAGGCTTTTAATCACATCGGTTACGGACGCCTTAACGGTATTCGCGCCGAAAAAGCCTAAAAACTCCATTTCGGGCGAATAGAGTATCGCGCCGTAATATGAGCCGTCGCAGGCTATATATGTATAACCCTTGGAATCTACCGCGACCTTTATGGGTCTGTATTCAAAGCCCGACGGAATAAGCTCGGAATCGGGCAGTAAAAGCTCCTTAAATACCGTGCCGTTACCGTCAAGAATAAGTACCCTCGCGTTTTCGGTATCGCAAATGTAAATATGTCCGTTTTTATCAACATAAATTCCCTTAGCGTCGGTAAAGCTTAAGGGCTGACCGTTATAGGTCATATCCCTTAAAACCTTTAAGGGGCTGTAGGAGGAATCCAAAATATAGACCCTTGAATTACCACTGTCTAAAAGATAAGTGTTACCCAAATCATCTACCGCAAGGTCGTTAAGCTTGCTGTCAAGCATATCGCCCAATTGCTTTGAATCAATAACCGTGCTTACCTCATACATTGGCTTTGAGTAAGCAGGTATTTTATCTCGGTTGTCGTATTCGGTCCAGTAGGTATAGCTCCTATACGGGGTCTCGCCCGAGGCGGCGCTGTTTTCTCCCGGCTGAGCGGCGGATACAGAGAGGAAAGCCGCCGATAACAGCAGTACCAGCGCTGAAATTAAAGCTTTTTTAAATTTTTTCAATTTCATCTCTCCTATCATTTAATACCCGCAGAGCTCATTGTTTCCTTAATACTGCTTTGAGAAATCAGGTAGACAAGCACAGGCGGAATCATCATAATTACCGAGGTCGCCATTGAAGAGCCTGTACGCGCAAGACCGCCCGCGGCAATAGTTGACATTACGGTAGGTAATGTTTTTAACTGCTCGCTGAATATAGTTCCTACCGACTGCACATTCCAAAGTCCCAAAAACGTAAATAGCGTAAGGGTTAAAACGCAGGGCTTGATTATGGGAATAATTATTCTTGAGAAAATGCGGAACCAGTCCGCGCCGTCGATATGCGCCGCCTCGATAAGAGCGTCGGGCACATATCCGTCCATATACTGCTTCATAAGGAATACGCCCATTGATGAAGCCAGCGTCGGAAACAAATATACAAAATATGTGTTTATAACCCTTAACTGGGAATAAATAATGTACTGCGGAATCGCCAGCGTATAGGTATTGAAGAGCAGTGCAAACTGAATTACGGTAAATATAATTCCCTTGTATTTAATATCGGTTTTTGAAAGCACGAACGCCGCCATTGCCGAAAATACCACCGTAAGCGCCGTACCAACCGCCGCGATAAACACGGTATTGAATATATAGCGTGAAAGCGGCACCGAAAGGCTTGAAATAAGGTCGGGCAGAGCCGAGTAGTTTGAAAGGGTAGGTCTTTTAACCGTGAAAAGTGTCGGCGGAAAAACTAACAGCTCGTCAAGCGGCTTAAAGGAGGTTACCACGCAGTAAATCATCGGCAAAAGCGAGAAAACGCCCGCCGCGAACAAAAAGAGGAAATAAAAGAAGTTTCCCGCCTTTGAGCGTGTATATCTCTTCATCTGATTCCTTTGAGGTAGATGAAGTATTTCTCGTATATTCTTTTTCATCTCTATCACCTACCTGTCTTATTTATAAGCTTATTGGTAAGCCAGCGAGTAGCGACCATAAGCAGGAAAAGCACTACCGACAGTGCCGAGGCATATCCCATTTCATATTTAACCGTACCTACATCCGAAAGATAGGATACTATGGTATCGGCGGCGTAGCTTACCGTTGGGTAACCTGCTAACTGCTGAATAACCGCGCTGATTGAGAAGGCGCTTGAAATCTGCATAACCGCGCTGAAAAGCAGCATATGCTTCATACCGGGAAGCGTTATGTACCACAGCTCCTGCCAGCGGTTGCGGATACCGTCTATCGCGCCTGCCTCGTAAAGCTCGGAGTTTACGTTTTGAAGACCTGAAAGGTTCGACAAAAACGAGATTCCGAGGCTCGACCACAGCTGAACCACCACCACTATCGGCACAATATATTTAGCGCTTGAAAGCCATGCGATGGGCTCGGTAATAAGTCCCAAGGAGAGTAAAAAGCTGTTTATATAGCCGTAGCTGTCGCTTGAAAAGAGTATCTGCCAGATGTAAACCGCGTTGCCCGCAAGGCTCGGAGCATAGAACATAAAGGAAAATATTGTTCTCGCCGCAGGACCGAACTCATTAATAAACCACGCAAGCACGAATGAGAGCAGGAAGCCCGCAGGTCCTGTTAAAATCGCAAGCAATATTGTGTTTTTAAGGACTATCGGGAAAATATCGTCCTGCAAAAACATACGTACATAATTGTCCAAGCCCGAGAATTTCGGGAAGGACACCATATCGAAGTTGAAAAAGCTTAAAACGATGGACGCTAAAACAGGAAGCACCGTCATAAGAATGAAAAAAATCATAAAGGGAGCAAGCAGAACATAAAGCTGCCAACGTCTGCCGGCGAATTGGGGCTTTTTAATTTTTGAATTCATATCTTCAATTCCTCACTCACTTTTTATCGGCGTATTCTTCAATTTTGCGTTCAATTTCGGAATTACAGCTCTTAGTCCATTTGTTAAGGGCTTCCTTAGGCGTTGCCTCGTTGTTATACACCGCCCAGAACGCCTGGTCGATAGAACGCGATACGTAATAGCTGCCGGGAACCTCGGGAAGCTCCTTAACGTTCGCCCATTGCTCCATTATAACCTCAAGGCTCTTTGAATCCCAGGAGAGTCTCTTGAGCGCCTCAACATTAGAGGTTGTAACTCTTCCCGACTGACCGAGCACCGCCTCGCAGTTAAAGGAATAGCTGTACTGGGTATCGGCGGAAACCCACCATTTAATAAATTCCCATGCGGCGTCCTTATTTTTGCTGGAGTTCATAATCGAACAGCCTGTTCCCGACCCTGCCGAGGTGTAATCTACAGTACCGTCCTCGCGCTCGATACCCGGCAGAAGCTCGATCGACCATTTATCTGCGATTTCGGGGGCGGCAACCGCAAAGGTTAAATACTGCGCATAGCTTGTAATACCGAGCGGCACGTTACCTACCCTGAAACGCTGGTAGAAGTTTATATCGGGATTGAGCTTGTATTTTGAGTAAAAGTCGGTCCATAATTTGAATACGGATACCGCACCCGCCGAGTTAAGGTTTGTGGCGTTAAGCTCGTCGTTATAAAGGCTTTCTCCGCTTTGTAAGAGCATTGTGGGGTAAATCGAAAGACCGCCCGCGCCCGTGTTTACAGTTGTAGCCGCGGTAATTCTTGTATAAGGAAGATAGCTGTTCATGTTATTTCTCTGCAAAACAGAGGTTGCAGAGGCGAAATCCTCCCAGGTGCGCGGCACTTCAAGGTCGAGGCGATCAAAAATATCGTCTCTTACAAACATAATGTTAAAGCCCTGTGTATCGGGTAGCGCATAGGTTTTTCCGTGGTAGATATAGGGCTCCTCCGCGCCGCTCTGGAAGTTTTTAAGCACCTCCTCATAATCCTCAAACTCGGAAAGCGGATAAAGCACTCCGCGCATTGCGAGGTTTACAGGCTCGGTTCTTGCCAAATTGAGGTAAAGGTCGGGCGAATTGTTTGAAATGACGCCCTGAACAAGGCTTGCGTTGACCTGCTCAACCTTAACGTTTATTCCCGTTTGGGGTGAAAAGCTCTCGCCTATAAGGGTGTTTAAAATTTTAACCTGATCTCTGCCCCAGTTAACCCAAAGCTTAAGGGTTTGGGTATCTTCTCCCTTAAGACTTTCGGTTGTGTAGTCGCCCGTAAAGGAAACAAAGAATTTTTTAAGCGAAAAGCCTAACTTTTCAAAAAAGCCCGCTTTAATGCCCGTAACCTCTGTTTCAGGTGCGCTTAAAACTATTTTATCAAGCGAAAGCGCCATATTTTTAATATCGTAGAGCCAAGAGGAAAGGGACTGATAATAGCTGAAATAGGAGCTTAAATACAAATGAGATTCATAACGCTTATCGTGCATCGACTTGCAGACGCGCGCCATATTTTTAACCGCGCCGTCGAGCTCGCCGTTTATATCGCTTCTTGAATTAAGGTCATTAGATACAGCGGTAAGGTCGTCATAATAGCTCTTAAGGGTTTCCTCGTAATTCGGTATCTGCTTATACAGCTCATAGTCGCGGTTTGAATCGGGGGTCTCGCCCGTAATCATTACAATGGAAAGGTAGGTGTCTCCTATATCCGAGCAAAGCTTGTAAAGTCTCTCGTATATATCCGCAACATCAGCTAAGGTGACTGCAAGGGAAAGCTCGTGCTTACCCTTTGTCAAATAAAAGAGATAAGCCTCGCCGTCTTCATTGCCGAGGGTTTTATACTGCCACGCTGTTTTATAGCTAAAGCCTATCTTCGAAGCCTCCTTAAAGGGGGTTTCGCCGTCTATTTTAAGCCATCTGTAGGCGTCGCCGTTTATAATTGTATTCTGCTTAAAGTTAAATCCGATATTGTAAAGACCGTCCTCGGGAACGTCTATTTCCCAGGTTATTTCCTGTCCCGGTGAGCTCCATGTTGAGCCGCCGACATAATTGATTAAGGAATTTGTGGTGCTTTTAGGGGTAATATCCGAGCTTCCCGTATCTGATTTAGCCGTAAGAGAATAATCGTTTCTGTAAAGAATATCCTCCGCCTCGAAATAAAGGGTCTCGCCGCCGTAATTCTTATACGAGGAATATTCGGCGGTTTTTTCGGAATAGGGCTTTAACTCCTCGGGAGGAGAAAGCTTAATTCCGTAAAGAATAAAATCGTTTCCGAGACATTCTACCGTCACGGTATGTACTCCGCCAGACAAAGTCACTGTATACGGCAAAAGTCGTACACCCTCTGCATCACAGGCGAGAGAAACCATCTTTCCACTTATAGGCTTTTGCGCGGGTGCACTCTGATCGCCGTTTGAAAGGGTTCTTATGCCGCCGTCGTCCTCGTATATAACCCGCGCTTCTATATGCTCCGCACCCTCAAAGGCATAGCCGCCGTCAAGCTTAACGGAATATTCCGCCTTTTGGGTGGTGGTGTCGGCTGCGCCGAATATAAGGGAAAAATCATAATCGCCCGCGGGCATATTTACGGCAATATCCGCCTTTTCTCCGCTTGAAATTTTAAGCGGCTCAGGGAGACCAAACTCCTTTGCCCCGTCTTCCCCGACAAGCGTTGCCGCCGCAGCGGTAACGGAAAACAGAGACGTCGCTAAAGCAAATGCGGAAACTAATGAAATAAGTCTTTTTTTCACTTTCACAGAATACTTTCCTTTCTCGGTGGCTTATTGCCGCTTAATCTGTTCAAAATATTTGTTCAGATAACGGATTTCAAACGGAAATAACAGGCTTTCCGTCTCAAATCCGGTATCTTTTTTAGGTGCAGTACCCCTGCCGCAAAAGCGGCAAGGGTACTGCAAAAATCAGTTCCAGTTATCTGTTATTTCATTTACGCCGTTTGTTAATGCAAGACCGCTGTTTTCTGGTTTAGCAAGAAGCTTTTTAAGGCAAACCAAATCCACAATATTTACCTCGCCGTCTTCTTTTACATCCGACATACCGAGATCGGTCTCTGTTCCTAAAAGAACCTTTTTGAGATACGCCAAATCTGCAGAGTTAAGGGTAGCGTCGCCCGATTTATCGATATCGCCTAAAAGATAAACAGTATCGGCGTTTGCAATCAAGCCGAAAGAAGAAATTGTGAGTGCCGCTATAAGCACAGCAATAATTTTTTTCATTGTCTTTTCCTCCTGTTCTCTCTTAATTACTTGTAGAAGCGTACATAGTCGATTGTGCTTATTGCGCTCTCGCCAACAGCAAGAGATTGAGTTTCGCCTGCACCTAAAATAAGATATGTCGGGTTTTCAAACAAGGCTTTTATCTCGTTTACGGTTCTGTACTGATAATCACCGGGTTTCTTATTTGTGTTATAAGTAGCAAGCGCGTCCGCATATGTTAATTCATAATACAGCGTACCGTCTACATACATTCTTATCACTTGGGGAGTACGTTCAAGGCCGTAGGTGTGATATTGAGTCAAGTCGAGCGAAGTATGATCTGCATTAGTATTCTTATCATTTAATCTAATCTGGTCACGCTGACCGAACTCACCGCCCGGAGGCGTTCCCCAGTTATGTAAGGTAAAAGAGAATGAGCCTGGCGCAAAAGACTCCATTATATCAATCTCGGGCTTTACATAAATATCGGTATCATTAGGTTTATATGTAAGGTCACTATCGGGCAGCGCCACGGAGTTAAGCCAGATAGAGCAGCTAAAATCGGATGGATTTGCAAATTTTGCCCTAACCTCAAGATAGCCTGTTGTGAAATTATACGTTGAAAGCAATTCGGGAAGGTCATAGGTATTATCTCCTGTCCTCTTAAGATCAAGAACAAGGTTGCCGTTATCTACATAAGTTGCGCTCCCAACACTGTAATAATTACAATCCGGTTTTGAAGGATCGGTTAAACTCGGGTTGATTACCTGACCCCATGGATTCCAACCGTTTGAAAGGCTTTCAGCCGAACTAAACTCGCTGTTTGAGACAAGCGTATAGTTTGCCGAGCCAAAAGTTCTGGTATAAGCGGAGTCGTCAACCGACTCGATACCTGCCGCGGCGTTATAGCTCTTTGCAATACTGTTGCGGGTCTTGCTGTAAATAACCTTGCCGCCCGCACATTTTACATAACCTACAACGGTGTAGTCACGGTCGTATTTGCTTGTGGTAATCTGTGCTGTAATCGTAAGCTCGTCTGTACCGTTTGCGGAGTACTTAAGGTCTGTTCCCGAAATCTTAACCGCGCCGTCGCAGTTATCAAGGGTAAGCTCGCCTGTCACGTTTGCGGTAGGAGCTACTAAAAGTCCCATATCCTCTACGAAATAACGGGTATTTCCAACGGTAATTGTGTTAACCGTTACGCCGCCGTTTGCCTCGGTATAGCCGATTCCGCCGAAACGGGTTGTAAAGGAAACGGTGCTGTTAGCACTGTCAAAAGCAGAGCCTGTAACAGCTATCGGCGAATTTACCTTGGTAAGAGCTTTATCTTTTCTGACAACGGTTGTGCTTACAGGCGCGCCGTTTTCGTCTTGATAGTAAACGAAGTCCGGATCAGCTGCGTCGGGAATTGTTACAGTCTCGCCGTCGAGGCCGCTTGCGAGGACATTGCCTTCGGAATCGGTTACATCAAGCTGTGCGGTAAGGTCGATAATATTGATATTATCAAAGTATACTGCAGTTCCCGCGCACCATGGTGTAATATATACATTATTGCCCGTGCCATCGAAGGTAAATTCAAAGGTTCTGTAATAATCATCCTCGTTACTAAATGCGGAGCTAATATTTGTCTGAGCATATTGTTCTTCAAATGTTTCTTGATTTATAAGAGAGTAGCAAGGAAGAGTTTTGCCATCAGAATGGTCTTTATTCATTACCGCAACTATACCTGTAGGGGAGAGGTTAGAGCGGTCAACAGGCTTCATATCAAAGGAGAGCTTGTAAGTATGACCCGAAACGGTAATGAAATCGCTGCCGTCGCTGTTGATAAGCTTGATAATGGGCGAATAAGCACTGTTGTCTATTCCTGTTTGAGCCTGACCTTTATTTGTTAAAGCGGTGGAATTAGTAGTGCCGGCATACTGTTCGGTATAGAACGTATTACCGTCCCATCCGTCCTTAGCGGCGTCATAGCCGTTTTCAAAATCGCCTACAATGTTTTCAATATCAACCCAGAGTTCAGGAGTATCGTAGGTCACGGTACCGTTATATACCTGTGTGCGGTTAGAGTCTGTATACCAGTTTACAACCTTAACATTGGGGAAAGGAAGCTTAGCGTCGTTTATATTTGTGCCGTAAGCCGGTGAGATAGTGAAATCGCCTAAGCTGTCGTTATGAACTTTAACGGATGTTTTTCTGGTTATGGATACGTCGTCTATCCAAACGACTTGATTATCAAGCTTCCAGCCATCGGAAACTACAGGGAAAAGAGCTAACTGATTAAAATCCCCAATATTGGCAGGTACTGTAAAGTCATAGCTAAAGCTTACCCATCCTGCCTTCATTTGGTCAATTGAATTCCAGTTGGTAATGGTTTCTTTATACTGATAATCCTGCGGTGCGGTAGTGCCGTTTAATACATATCCGCTTTGAACACTTGCCGCATAGCAGAGATAGAACTTTGAAATTGAATAATCAAGTGTTTCTGCCTTTACTTTGAAGCTTATATTATATTTTTCTCCTGCCTGAAAAGTAACAGGTCCCCGTGTTCCGTTGGGATATGTCATTGAAATACGAAGAGTGTTATTCCAAGCGTTGGTACAGTTATCCGTAATAAGCGTGTCGTATTTTGCGGCATAATTTGTTTCGCCGGTAGGAGTGCCGACTGTAATACTGCTCTTAGAGGATTCTTGGTCTCCGTAATATGTACGCTGTTCTTCGTCTTCAAAATCGACAACCGCGGTACCCTTAAGCCCTATCTCTTCTATCGAAATATCGTCAACCCAGAAGCTCACATTTTGCCTGGTCTGTGCAAGATTAAGAACCAATGCAACCTCGCTGCCTTCGGGTACATCCCGCGAAACTGTGAAGCTTTTGGAGTACTGCACCCAACCATCTGTCGCATTTCTTGAAATGTTACCTGGTTCAGCTCTTGGCCACCAAGAATCAGGACCAATTCCTGCAGCATTCAGGAAATTTCCCATGCCGTTATACGAATTAACATATAATAGCTTTACATAAATTTCAGCCCAGTCATGATCATCGATATATTGATCGTTTTTATACTTAAAGCTTATGTTATAGGTTTTTCCCGGGGTTACTTTAAAAGCCGATACCGTACCGTCTGTATTTTCCTGTGCAAGTCTTAACGCAGAAGCCCATACAGATCCGTCTGCTCCTCCGGGAATTGTTTCAAATTTGAAAGCTTTTCCCTGGTCTGTTCCGGTTTCCTGTGGGGCTCCGGAAGAGTTTTTTCCAGGTTCATTGGAATAATAATCGTATTCTGCCTGTGTGTCAAAGGTTATGGCAGAACCCGACGCCTCGGCGCTCGCGCCGAAAGGGATTGCGGCGAACAACGACAGGGTCATTGCCGCGGTTAAAAAGATTGATAGAATTTTGCGCATAATTTACCTCCAATAAATTTATTTTTTAATTTTAAAAGAGCGCGTGAGCTTCGCCCTTTTGAAGTACGAAGGAAAACTATAATAAAACGCTGTTTTTCCGTGGGCGGTTAATAACGCCTTGCCCCTCTAAGGAAAGCCGCAATATTTCGCTCAACGTTCTCGGCGGGAGCCGAGCCCCCGCCTAAGGTTAATAAATTTACGCTCTTAACGGTCGGTCGGGGACGCCCGACCCTACTATTTCTTTTGATACATTACCGAGCCGTTATCCTCTTTCTGGTAAATGTGAATCCAGTCGTAGGAGGCTTCGTCGCCCGTAAAGCTATTGTCAATAAGATTAGAGCTGTAGAACGGTTCGCAGGGGTCGCAGCTTAAAATAAGCCACGCCGCCTTATCAAAGCAGTTGTACGTTTCCGCCGAGCAATCAAAGGTAACAGTCATCTGACCGTCAACATAGAAGGTACAGATATCGTCGTCCCATTCAATACCGATAGTGTGATATTCCGTGCCGAAGGCCTTGGATACACCCTCGGAATTATTGTGTATGCCGCCGTCGCCGCCTAAAAGGTTTCTGTGCTCGTCGCCGGGGCCCCAGGTATGAAGATTTGATTTTACCTTGAAAGGATCGCCGAAGGTTTCATAAAGGTCGATTTCAAGGAACGGAGACGCAATATCTCCCTGGGTCCAGAAGGCGGCGCCTATACCCTTTACTGTAGGCAGCTTAGCGCGTATTTCAAGATAACCGTATTGGAACATCATTTTCTTAGCGCCCGTAGAGTAAAGCGATCCGACTGTAATATCGTTTCCGTTTCTTATGACCTTTTGATGCAAAGCGCCGTTCTCTAATACATTGTTCGCTTTAACAACGGTGGTTTTACCGCCTAAGACATTCTTTTCGATGTTTGTACCCTTAGACTGCCATACATCGGAAAGCTTTGCGGCGTTAAATTCGTCCGACCAGGTAAGCTTATAGCCGTTTGTAAGAGAATACCCGCTGTCATATTCGCCCGAAAGCTCAAAACCACTGTTCAAAGAGCCGTTTTTCTTTAAAGTATCTGCGAAAGCGATAGCGCCCGCGTTAACTGCGTAAATATGCTCACCGAGAATTACGGTTTTACCGTTTTCTACCTTAACCGTGTAGCCCGTATCGGCAAGCTTTGTCACGTCGTTGGTCTTATTAATTGCAGTCGAGTTAGTAGCATTGCTGTAATCAGCCGACGAGGTGCGGTTGGTAGTTCCTACCACTATTTCATTTGCGGAAGCCTTTTTGCTGTCATTCACCATTTCAAGACGTTTACCGCAAAGGCGGATTATCTCATCACGGATATGCTTTGCCGCAGAGGTCTCGATAAACGAGGCAACGTGAGAATATACAATCTTATATTCGGTAATCGGAGTACCGGCAAGAGTTATGTCCTTTAAGGGGTTGTAATTTGCCGAAACATAATTAAGATTGCTTTGAATTACGGAATTTTCGTCCTTGCAGTAATTTGCGAGGAAAAATTCAACCGCCGATTCAAGTGAATCCTCATTGCCTGCGGCAATTACCAAATCCTTGCCTGACATTCTGATAATAAAGTCACCGTCGTTAGCGGAGCGTGTAGCTTTTATTTCTTCAAGAGCTTTTACCGACGCATCGAATCTGGTGTTATAAACCAAAATTCTGTAATCGTCGGAGCTGCCGTCAAACTCATCGTTTGTGGTGTCAGGCATCTCGCCTAAAGCCGATTTCATTCCCGTTCTGAGCTTTGCCACAGACTTAGAAATCTCCGCAGCAGCTCCCTTTGGCGTTACAATGGTAAAATTAATAATACCGTCCTCAACAAAGGGAATATCAACAACCTTAGTGCTATCGGTACCGCCAGCCTGATTATCCTTATAGCCGACAAGCTCTTGGCGCTCGTGCTTAACGGTCTTTGTGACGGTTTTTTCGGTTGCCGGTAAATCGCAGTTGCCGGTTACTATGCCCTCGGTATCATCCACCGCGTCGGCGGAGATTATAATGCTGTCGCCCGCGGTAAGCTCGATTTCCGAAAGATATGGGAATTCAACCGCCGTATTATCCTTATCAAGCACGCCCTGCCAGTAAATGCGGCCGTTTCTGTAGACGCGGAGTACTATAGCGGATGCCGCGCCGTCCTTATCGAAAAAGGCGGTTTCTTCGCCGGCAAGCTTACCTACAACCGCGATATTGCCGTAGCCTGTATCCGAAAATGTAACGGTGCAGTCCTTATCGGCAGTATAGCAAAGTCCCTCTTCATAGCCCTCGTTAAAGGTCATAATAACGCCGTTTTGAGGAAGCTCGCCGTCCGCACAGCCCTCCACCTTCATTTTTGAGGTGTTGAAAACCGCGAGCGAGGAGGTGCAGGCGTCGTTTACCGAATAGGCATAGGGCGCGCCTTTTACGGTATTGCCCGCTCCGTTCTGCCAGAGAGCCGCCTGACGGACAAGGCGCTTTGTCCATTGTCCGTCCTCGTCGGCGTAAATCCATTTCCAATTTGTATCATCATAAAGAGCGGTAGCTGATTTTGCCGAAACATCCTTGGAAATAGCCCTGGCGGCGTCATTTCTGAGACTGGAAACCGTTCCGTCCTCAAAAGCCACCGAAGGATTCATTGCAATAACATATTGATTTTCGGTCTTAACATTTCCTGTTCCGACCTTTACCGGGTTTTTATCCCCGCAGCTGCAAAGGAGGAACATACACGCCGCAAGTATAATTGATGTTATTCTTTTTTTCATAGTATTATATCCTCCTATGCTTAATTACGCCTTTTGCGCTTTTTAACTACCATTACGGTAACAACCGCTGCCGCCGCAACCAGAACTACTCCGCCTGCGATTGCAATTATTATCCAAACAAGGTTCGAGGAACCATCCGACGCATCGGTGCTTGCATTTTGCTTATTAATCTTGCCTACCTTATCGGTATCGGCAAAGGTAAGCTGCTCGTCAAGCTCCTTATCGGGAACCTCAACATCTACCGTTTGCTCAACCTTTTCATAGTCGGTCACGGTATTGTAAATAGGCTCTTTTTCATTAGAAGTATTTTGTGAGCCTTGAGTATCTGCCACCTTCCAGCCTGCGTAAAGCTTAATGTCCTTCGTGATAAGCTCGGTTTTAAAATTGAAAGGCTGTGTAAGCTTTTCATCGGTATACCAGCCTGTAAAGGTATAGCCCTCGCGCTCGGGGTCTGCCGGAGCGATTGCGTAGTCGTAAGAAAGCTGTGTAATATCGTTTACATCGCTGCCGCCGTTTGACTCAAAGCTGACGGTGACCTCCTTAAGCTTTATAATCGAAATATCGTCAAGCTTTGCGGTTAAATAGCCGCCGTAGAATGTAAAGCCCAAGGTTGCCGCTATGCCGTCGCCGTCCTCGTCATCACCCGTAATGACGGTATTTTCATAAAGAACCCACTTGCCGAAATTTTCAAAGCTGTTTGTATCGGTAATATAGTTTTCGTTTTGAACCTCATATTCTGTCATGCTGTTCCTGTCAGGGAAGGTGCAAAGATAAAGATTGCCCGCGCCGATAGACTCAATATTAAGCCAGAAGGAAACCTTATATACAGAGTTAGGCTCAAGATAAACCTGATTGCCTGCGGTGTCGGGATCGTAAAGCTTGAATCTGCGAAGATATTCTTCCATCCAATGCCCGCATTGATAGAACTGGAAATAGTTATTTCCGCTGTGCGCGTTATCGGGATCGTTTACCGTTAAAAATACGCCGTTTTCAGGATGATAGTTGTTAGCGGAGTCCTCGTAAAACGCCTTGGCCCTATCGGTATCCTCAAAGTCAAGCAAAAACTCTTCTTTGGGATTGGGAGCCGCATCATCAGCGTTATCGGCAACGCGCCACGAAGCATAAAGGGTTAAATCGGAGCTCGGGAAACGGTTAGAGGAGTAAAGCTCTCCGTCCGCAGTACGCCAGCCGTTAAAGGCATAGCCGTCAATATGAGCGCTCTGGCCCGCAATAAGCAGGTCGCCCGGCGCGCCGTAACGTACTCCGCAGGAATAACGTCCCTCGCCTTTTTCATTCTGCTGAATATACTCAACCTTTACACATTCGCTCTCACTCATCAGCTCAATCTTAACGTTATCAACATCGAGCTTCTGGTCTGCGGTTGTACCGTACATAGCAAGCTTTACAGGTCCTGTCTTGCCTGCTACCGCATAGGTTGAAAATTCTCCCCAAACCTGAGTATCGTGTTTATCGGCACCCATCGCGCCGTCTTCGTAAAGAACGGTTGAATTTCCGTAGTTAATTCCTATTCCCGGCAACTGATTTGTTATAAGGAACATAAACTGAGTGTTTTGGTTGGTGGATGAACCGGAATGTCTATAAGCAAGGGATATTTTATATCGCTTACCTTCTGTTACACAGAAGGGTGTTCCGTCGGGATTATAAAGGCTTATCGCCATAAATTTATCGCTTTTTGAATCGGTGAGTGCGGTTTCGCCGTCGTCAAAGGTAATATAACCGCTGCCGTCGTATGCCTCCACAGGATCGTTTTTATGCCATAACGCGGAATCGCTCATTGAAGCGTCCGAAACGGGGTCGGCTGTTCCGTCGTTGGTGTAAACCTGTTTTTGGTACTCGCTCTCCTCAAAGCCTGTCTTTAAGGATTGAGGCATACCGTCAAGCGATGCCCAGCCTGCGTATAATATCAAATCCTCTTGGGGCATCACGGTTGAGCTGAACGCTTTGGTACATTCGGGATCGTAATACCAGCCCGTAAAGCAGTAGCCCTCTCTTACGGGAACGTTGAATATAGGCATCTCGGCTCCGCCTAAGCACTTGACGGGCGACATACTCTCTCCGCCATTGGTCTCAAAATAGATTCCGTAGGCGTCCAATCTTTCGGTAACCTTTACGTCATCTACATAAATCTCAAGACCCGAAACGGTATCTCCCCACGCTGTGGACTCGGAAACAAGAGTAAGGCACAGCGAGCTTGAGCTATTAGCGGTAAATACCGCCGTCGCTTCTACCCAACCGTCGGTGACGTCGGTTATTTCAGCAAGCGACTTTACATATACATTTTGAGAATTGTATCCGCCGTTCGGGTTTCCTATTCCTTGCGAAACGCTTAATACCTGCAAGAAAAGCTTTTTATCAGCCGCCTTGTCTACGCGGTATTTAAGGCTTATTTCATAAACAGAGCCTTCATTTGGTAAGAATCTCGCCGACTTATTTTTATTGTCGTAAATAGTGGCAATCGTCGGCCACTGCCATTCATAGGATGAAGCCTGTGTGAAGGACAGTACCCTGCTGTCAAAAGCTGTAGTGTTAATTCTCGCTCCGTACATCGAAAATTCGGTCGATGTATTCTGAGTAGTCTCGCCTTTTTTATTTAAATAAAAAACTGTGCCGCTTTCTTCCGCTTTTGCAGAAAACTGCATATCGCTGTCGTCATAGGTGTTTTCAGTTATCTGGGGTTCACGGTCGTCAACGGACCACTTAGCATAAAGCTTTGTGCAGCTTTGTCTTACAGTAGACGGCGCCGGAACGGTAAGCTCCTCGTCAACATACCAACCCTCAAAAATATAACCCTTACGGACGGCATATGAATAGCCGCCGCCTAAATATGCTTTCTTTGTTTCAACCTTGTCGTTATAGCCGTAGTGATATTCAACATCAATGCTATTGCCGTCTGCCTCAACCTTTTTTTCGATTGCGATATTGTCAAGCCAGATTTTCTGACCTTTAATATCTGGGTTCCACGTAATCGGTACAAGAAGAATAGTTCCGTCGCAGGGGGCTTCAAATGTATTAGTGTATGAAGTCCAATCTTTGTTATCTCTACTAGCCCAGCACAGATATGTGTATTTTCCCTGAGCTTCTGCCTCTTCCACCGAACCGCCGGCGTTAGCGTTTACGCTTTTATCTACAAATATTGCGGCAATCTGCAAATCATCATTTACCTTTATATTGCGGTAATCAAAGGATATTGTATAGGTCTCACCCTTTTTTACCTCAAATCTGCCTTTGCCGTCATAGCTTGAAACGGCAATTGCGTGAGGCCATCTATTAGACCAATTAGACATCTGAGTAAATTCAACCGCTTTTCCGTGCCCATCGCCCGTATCAACAAACTCAGCGCCCAAATATGCGCGATAATTATCATTATCGGAATAATAATCGGACGTTTTGCCGTCGAAATCAACATAAGTAAAATCTATATCAGTAGCTGCAGAAACGCCGATTACAGTACTCAAGCCGACATACATGGACGCAAATACCATAACCGCCGAAAGAACAGCTGCAATACCTTTTTTCATACTACACTCCATTCTGATACACGGGTGTTGCCTTTGCAAGGCAACACCCTATCATTATAACCGATCCTTTATGCCCCTTAACGGAAAGACGCTATTTTATCGTTTGCTTTTTGTGCGGCGGTATCAATAAGATTCTGCTTGCCTGAAAGCACACCGGAAACCTGAGCAGGATCGGCTCTTCCCGCGTCGGTGGAAATCTCGCTCATAGCTTCAGAGTTTGAAAGCTCAAAGGCGCCGCCCGCATAATCAAAATTTATACCCTTCTTCTTAACTTCGGGAATTACATGGTCGAATACCATCTTTTCAAGATTCTTATTCTTAAATACGTTTGCTCCCGCGGAAGAATAGTAGCTGTAGTCAAGGAAGTAGCGTAGCAAATATACCGCGCCCTCAGGGTTCTTGGCGCCCTTTGCAATTCCGTAAGCTCTGAGTGAACCTGTAGGCTTGCATTCCTTACCTTTATAACTTGAAGGCATCGGAACCATACCTAACATATTGTTATCGGCGTCCTTAAATGCACCGTTGTACTTAGCGCCCCATACGCCGCCTGCTGCCATAAGACCGATTTTTCCGTTTGCGAAGGTGCCCCACCAATCGGAGCTTGACCAAAGTCCGTCTTTAAACATCTGTGCTTCAAACTGATAACCCACCGAAAGAGCCGAAGCGCTTGAAGCGCTGAACGCAGCCGTCTTAGGGTCGTAATTAATCATAGGACTTCCGAGCGAAGCATTAATTTGATCAGCGTCCGCATAGCCGCCGACATAGCCTAACTTCTTAACCTCTTCCGCGCACTTTCTGAAGTTTTCCCATGTCCACTGACCGTTGTTGTAATAGTCGAGCGGGCTTGTAAGACCGTTGTTGGAGAAAATGGTCTTATTATAGACAATCGTGTCGATATTTTCCCAAACGCTGTTAAGGCTGTTTACAAAGTATGTATTTCCGCCGACAGTACAGATATTTGTAATATTATCGTCCCAGAAGTCATCTTCAAGGTTTACGATATTCTGAAGAGGCTGTGCAATCTCAAGTGCCGCGGGGAAGGTATCGTTACAAACAATAACGTCGGGACCCGACTTCGCCGCTATTTGCTTTGAAACCTGAGCAACATATTCCGCCTGGTTGAAGGAAACAAGCCTGTACTTAATGCCTGTTTTCTTTGTGAACGCCTTAAGCACCTTTTCGTACTCTGCCGCGCCCTCGTCGCCGAAGTGAGCGAAGGTAACGGTTGTTCCCCTTAAGCGAGAGGGAATGTTAGCAAACGGGTCGCTGCCGCTTACATCAACAGGCTTTTCAACAACCGTTCCGCCGCCGTTGCCGCCGTTACCGCTGTTACCGCTGTTACCCTGACCGCCGTTGCCGCCGGAATTACCGCTACCGCCCGAGGAACCGGAAGCTGTTCCCTCGCCGTTGTTTGTGTCGACGGTTTCATCGTCAAAGCCGAGCAATACTCCCGCTTCTCCTTCCGAAGAGTTCGACGAGGTGTTTGCCTTGTTACAGCCGACCGCGCCGAACAGCATGGCAATTGCCAACATTAATGCGAACAATTTAATCTGTTTTTTCATTTAAAAAATCCTTTCTTAGTAATAATTTTTTACCTAACTAATTCTAACACAAAATTTTCTTTTTGTGCAGTACAACAATTGTGTTGCATTTGCAACCTGATTTTTAGTTTTTTGTATATTCTGGAAAATACCGACAAGCACTTGCTTTTTCAACGAAATATGATAGAATGTATTATATAAGGATACCGACGGCAAAAAAGAATAACAATTCGGAAAGCGAGGCAAACAATATGGCGCTTTATATTTTTAACGATCACGAAATGCCTTCTTTTATTTCCGTAAAAACGCAATTTGAGATTTCAAAATTAAAATCGCTCAACAGAAAACGGATTACTACCAAAACCATACGCCACATTTCACATATGACAGTTATGACCGAAGATCCCGACGCGGTTTTTCTTATACCGGAAATGAACCCCCAGCTTACCGACTGTATATTATTCTGCAACCGTCATAATATTCCGGTAATAGTCCTTCATATATCGAATGCCTATATGCCTTTTCTCAATTTCAGCGGTATTTACGGTAACGCCTATGAAAATATGCGCTTAGTATTAAAATACTGCATCGGTGCTGGTAAAAAGCGGCTGGCGCTCTTTGGCTTTAATAACGTGTTTTGGGACAGACAGTACGCCGAGGCGATTTACAACATTTATCCCGACTTTAATCAGAAGGATTTTTTTCAGTTGACTACTACCTTTGAGGATTGCTTTGAAGGCTTTTTAGGTCTTAAAGATAATTATGATTCTATTCTCTTCCCCAACGACTTAATTGCAATAGCGTTTATACAAAAGATGAATCAGCTCGACCGTAAATATACCGAAGACAGATTTATATTAGGAATATCGGATAAGAATATTTCAAAGCTGTTTTTCACAACAATTACGTCTATAACATATGATTTAGACGACGTACTGCACGCGGTTTCCTCAATTTACCGTTCACTTTTACGCAGAAAAAATGATAATTCTCTAATCTCGGTAAACTATCAGCTTCCGCCTGAGCTTTTTATCCGCGACAGTACTCACAATACGCCGCTTACAGCTACCGACGCCGTTTTACCGCGAGTCAGCGAAATGCGCAAACCGCCCATTCTCTTTGAAGACGTAACGGTAGATTATTCCAATGAGCCGACTCTTGTCACTATTACTATGCTTGAAAATTTATTTTCATCCTGCGACAAAACGGATTTTCAAATTTTGCTATACTTATTAAATAATATGACCAACGCCGAAATTTCGAAAAAGCTTTTTATTACTCCTCAGGCTCTGCAATAT
>ENA-UOJG01001511-UOJG01001511.1-human-gut-metagenome-genome-assembly--contig:-C47-NODE-1511-length-24076-cov-8.120686_pt1 | contig 24076 bp, 15 predicted proteins | sample MGYA00242340_ERZ723887 | MGnify/ENA metagenome assembly ERZ723887 | reverse complement strand
CTTGAAAAATACGAGCTCGCCGCCCGTCAGGGATATCCTGTCGGTCTGCGAGAGGAGAAACTTGCGCCGGCGATTTCGGGAAGAGGTTGCCTTCCCGATACCGTGAGGGCAGATGCGCCTGTTTCGCGGCGGCGCAGCCAATCTTTGAGGTTTGCATTCCTATGAAGGAGCGTCCGCCTGCGTTTCTGAGGCGCGGCCTTTGCGACGGAAGCGCGCCTGCGCGACGCGCTATTGTCCGGCGCGCTTCTCTTTGGCTGCCTGCGAGAAAAATTTTGAAAAGAATAGCGCCTGATAGTCTATGGAGTTGTTCCAGTATTTTGCGTCATGCGCGCCGGGGCGCGTGATGTAGTCGTGCGGAATGTTGTTGTAGAGCAGCTTTTCGTGGAGTTTTTCGTTCACGCGGTAGAAGAAGTCGGAGGTTCCGCAGTCGATTATTATTTGCAGGGGGCGGGCTTTGATTTTGTGCACTATGTTCATCACCGTGTGGGAATCCCATATGTCTTCGTTGTCGGCGTATTCGCCGAGGCTGTGTGCCATGTGCCAGTTGTGCGGGAACGGGCGTATGTCCACGCCGCCGCTTATAGAGCCGCATGCGCCGAATACGTCGGAGCGGTTTATCCCGAGCCATAGCCCCCCGTGGCCGCCCATGCTAAGCCCCGTGATTGCGCGCCCCTCGCGCGAGGGAATCGTGCGGTATTTCGAGTCTATGAGTTTGACCAGCTCCTCAGAAACGTAAGTCTGGTATTTGAGGTTCGGATTCTTTGGGCTGTCCCAGTACCAGGCGGTGGCTCCGTCGGGACAGACGATTATCATGTTGTGAAGGCTCGCAAGCTTTTGGAGGTCGGGCTTGATTTGCAGCCACGACGAGCAGTTGCCGCCGAATCCGTGCAGCAGGTACAACACCGGAAAGCGCGCGTCTTTGGAGCTTTCGTATGCGTCGGGCAGCACGACAAACGCGGGTATGCTCTTGTTCATCGCGGTGCTCGGGGCGTCTATTTTCTCCACTTTCGCGGCCGCCGCGAAAGCTGCGAAAGCGCATATTGCGCACGCGGCGGCGAGGATTTTTGCCGTAAGCCTAAAATTTTTCATAAAATTTGTGTACATTCCGTTTTTTTGAATTAGAGTGTTTGGCAAAGAATTTTTTTATTCAAGACTTTTTGCCGCGGAAACGGCCGTTTTTATAGCGATGGAACTCACGACGGAAAATATTTTGATGATAGGGTCCGCTATGCTGATTTTCAGCATAATGATCGTCAAGGCGGGCTTCCGATTCGGGATTCCCTCGCTGCTCGTGTTTCTGGCCGCCGGCATGTTCATGGGCGTGGACGGGTTGGGAATATCTTTCAGCAACTATTCGACGGCGCAGTTCATCGGCATAATGTCGCTTTCGATAATCCTGTTTTCGGGCGGCGTGGACACGAGCTTTTCCGACATAAAGCCCGTCCTCCTGCCCGGGGTGGTTCTCGCCACGTTCGGGGTTATGCTTACGGCGGCCTTCACGGGCGTATTCATATGGATTGTGGCTTCGTGGTTCGGGCTGAGCTTCACGCTTCCGCAATCCCTGCTGCTCGCCTCGGTGATGTCCTCAACCGATTCCGCGTCGGTATTTGCCCTTCTGCGTTCAAAGGGGCTCGCGCTCAAAGAGAATCTCCGCCCGTTGCTCGAGCTCGAGAGCGGAAGCAACGATCCCATGGCGTTTCTGCTCGCAATGGCGACCATCGCCTACATAAATGTCGGGGAGCTCTCCTACGAGGGAATCGCGAACTTCGGCATACAGATCGCAGTCGGCGTTCTGGTGGGCGTTGTGGCGGCAAAAATCATAGTGTGGGTCGTCAACCACATAAACCTTTCAAACCAGTCGCTGTACTCGGTGTTCATTTTCGCGTGCGTGCTGTTCGTCTATTCGGTCGCCGACGCGCTCAGGGGCAACGGGTATCTGGCGGTCTACTTGGCGGGATTGGTCGTCGGAAACAGCCGCATGATCCACCGGCGCAACATCACGCGATTCTTCGAGGACTTCACATGGCTGTGGCAGATAGTGATGTTCCTCACGCTCGGGCTGCTCGTCAACCCCAAGGAGCTTCTGCCCGTGGCGGGAATGGGGCTTGCGGTCGGGGCGTTTATGATAGTATTCGGCAGGCCGCTTAGCGTGATACTCTGCCTTGCGCCGTTCCGCAGGTTTTCCAGAAACGCGGTCAACTACGTCTCGTGGGTGGGGTTGCGCGGGGCGGTGCCGATAGTGTTTGCAACATACCTTTTGACTTACGAGGTGGAGCAGGCGCAGACGATGTTCAACATAGTGTTTTTCATAACGATTCTCTCGCTCGTCGTCCAGGGAATGACGGTGCCGACCATGGCGCGCATTTTGGGCGTGGACGACAAGACGCCTCCGGACGCCACGGCTTTCGGGGTGGAGCTGCCGGAAGAGATAAAGTCCGCCATGGCGGAAATAGAGGTGACGCCCGAAATTCTCGCGGGAGGGGATACGCTATCAAGCTTCAAGCTTCCGGAACACACGCTCGTGATGATGGTGCGGCGCGGCACGTCGTTTTTCATTCCCAAGGGCGGAACAAAGCTCGCGGCGGGCGACAAGCTGCTTGTCATAAGCGACAAGGACGAAGACTTGAAGTCGGCATTCGCCAAGATGGGCGTCACCCAGTACACTTGGGACAGGCGCGCGTAGCGGAAATTCCGGCGCGTCGGCGGCGCGGGATTGTTGCCGCCGTTTCCCGCGGCGTCTTTCGGGCGGTTTAACTATTTTGACCGATATTTGAATTGCAATGAATTATTCCCCAAATTTTGGGGAAACATTGGCAAAATGAATTGAATCATTTTGCCGTTTGCGCAAAAATACCCGCCGAAATGAAAAACTACGGCGAATACGCAAAAAGGTTCGGCAGGCTTTTCAGGGAAGCCGCGCGGATTCCTTTCGGCGCGCGGGCGGCATCCGGCGCGGCTTTTGGAGACTCATTCGCTCCGGACTCCGAAACGTTTTGCAAGACGTGCGACCCGAGGTTTTTGAAAATGCGCAAAAAGGCCCTGATTTTTGCCCCGCACCCCGACGACGAGGCCATGTCCGGAGGGCTCGCGCTGCGGCTAATGCGCGAGTGCGGCTTTGGAGTGAAAGATATCGCCGTCACCCTCGGCTCCAACAGGGCGCGCAGGCCCGGGAGGCGCGCCGAGCTCAAAGAATGCTGCAAACGCCTGTCGTGGGAGCTCGAAATCTGCTGCGGCGGCGACGGATTCGACGAAATAGTACCCTCCAAGCGCGGCTCCCGCGCGTGGAAATCCGCCGCGAAAGAAATCGCCGGAATAATCTCGCGCGAAAACCCCGCGGCCATTTTCGCCCCGCACAAAAACGACTGGAACAAGACCCATTGCGGGGTGTCGCTGCTCGTGGCGGACGCGCTCGAAATCCTCGGCCCTTCCTATCGCGGAATGCTGTTTGAAACCGAGTATTGGGGCGCGATGAAGTCCCCCAACCTCATGGCGGAAATTCCGTCCGACATACTCGCCGCGCAGATAGAGGCGACCTCATGCCACACAAAGGAAGTGGAGCGCAACCCCTACCACATCAGGATTCCGTCGTGGATGTCCGACAACGTCCGCAGGGGCGGGGAGATCGTCGGGGGCCAGGGCGGAGCCGTTCCGGACTTTGACTTCGCCGTGCTTTTCAAGGCGAAAATCCGCTCGGCGCGCGGGTGGAAAAGCGCCTTCAAAAGCCGCTTTCTGCCCGCGTCGGAAAACGCCGCAGCCCTCTTTGCAAAACAGCCATGGAAATAATAATATCCGAAAATCCCGCCGAGGCCTCCGCCAAGGCCGCGGAAGCCGTAAAGATGCAGATTCTCGCCAAGCGCTCGAGCGTGCTTGGGCTCGCGACGGGCGAAACGGCGCTGGGGCTCTATGGCAGGCTCGCGGAAATGTGCGGCAGGGGGGAGGTGTCGTTCAAAAAAGTTTCGACGTTCAATCTCGACGAATACGTGGGAATGCCCGCCTCCGACCCGAATTCCTACCGCTCGTTCATGGAAAAACATCTATTTTCAAAAATAGACGTCGACCGTTCTAACACCCATATCCCCGACGGCTGCGCCGAAAATATCCGCGCCTATTGCGTCCAGTACGAAAACAAGATAAGGCTTTGCGGGGGAATAGATTTGCAGGTGTTGGGAATAGGCTCCGACGGGCACATCGGCTTCAACGAGCCGTCGTCGTCGCTGGGTTCCCGCACGCGCGTGAAAACCCTCACCGAAAAAACCCGCGCCGACAATTCCAGATTTTTCGGCGGCGACATTTCGAAAGTTCCAATGCACGCCGTGACAATGGGAATCGGCACGATACTCGATTCCCGAGAGATCCTGCTGCTGGCGTTCGGCGAAGGCAAAGCCGAAGCCGTCGCGCGAATGGCGGAGGGGCCGATCACGGCAAACGTCCCCGCGAGCGCCTTGCAGCTCCACCCGAACGTCAAAGTTTTTCTCGACGAACCGGCGGCCTCCAAGCTGGAAAACAAAGCTTACTACAAATACGTGTACGCCAACAAGCCGTAGGCGGCGGATGGCGGCTGAAAGCGGCGGGCGAAGGCATTCCCGCAGGCGGAGTTTTAGCCTTGCGCGCCGTTAGTTAATGAGGGGAAAAAAGCTCCGATAAAAAATTGCGCGGCGCGAATTTTTATTGCGGCGCTTTGAAAAGCGAAAAGGCGGGGAGCGCAGGGACATTGTCCCGCAAGTTCCCCGCCGGATTCGGGGAAGCGATTCCATCGGAGGGGGGCCGGCCGGCTGAAAGCCGCTAATCTCCGTCCGTCAGATAAATGAAACGCCGGCAGGCGGGCGCCCGGGCGGACTTTCCGGAGCGGGCGCGCCGGCTCCGGAAGCGGAAAAAATTTGCTTGCGTTCAGAAGCGGGCGGATTTAACTATTCAAGACATATGAACTACCCTTTTACCTCATATAAAAACGCGCATACCCGGCGCCCCCGCGAAAGGAAGGCGTTTGCGCTCGTGCTTTCATTGGCATTGATGGGTTTCATGGTTTTGCTCGTGGTCACTTTGGCCACGATGGTTCAGCAGCAGTTGAGGCTCAGCCGTCAGTCCCTCTACGATTTTAAGGCGAGGCAGGCCGCCAAATTCGCCGCATATCAGGCGATGTCGCGCGTGCAGGAAACCCTCGGCCCCGACCAGCGCATATCCGCCAATGCGATGATATTCGAAAAACAGCTCGCCGCCGGCCTCGAACAGCTCGAGCAGGACGAGAAGTACGAGTGGTGGAAAAAGCCGATGGAAATAGACCGCGAGGAGGTCGAAAACATATCTTCCGACGATCCCATTTCCGAAAACAGGAATTGGGTTGGGGTGTGGTATAGCCACATACGCTTGCAGCCCGACAAAATCGGCCAGGAGGAGAAGCGCGACGACTACATCAGAAGGACGGTTGACGAGGCCGTCACTTGGCTCGTTTCCGGCAACAAGGTTCGCGACGAAAACGACAAGACGGGCTCCCACTTGCAGTACAAGCCCACGCAAAAGCTCAATCCCGGCCAGTACGTGAGGGCCGTTGCCGAGGGTTCCACGGCGACGGCGGACGATCCTTCCAGCAAAAACGGCCATGTCCTCGCGCCCATAGTCACTTTGAACAACGATCCCAACCCCATCACCAACGAGGTAAGGGAGGACGGCAAGCAGACGCGCATAGCGTGGTGGGTCGCCGACGAGGGGCAGAAGGCTTCCCTCAATGCGATTGCCCCCAAAAATTACATCACCCTCTTCAAGGAGGTGGATTACAGAATGCAGAGCCTGCCGTTCTATTCCGGCATAAACGGCCTCACGGTTCCGGTGTCGGGCGGGGCGGGCATAAAGGCGTTTGAAATCAACACTGACGAGGAGTCCGCCGACCCGAACTCCATAGCCACGCTGCGCAATCTTTCGGACGTCAAGCAGATCGACATACTCAAATCTTCAAATGTCCCCTCCACCACGCAGCTTGCCAAGCTCTTCTTCCACGGGGTGACTTTCAACACCAAGGGATTGCTCGTCAACGTGCGCGAGGGCGGCTTTAAAAAGGACCTCTCGCTCGGGCTGACCCGCCTTGACTACGGCAACGAAGAGGAGGATCCGGGCGACAAGCTCAACCAAAACGCGCCCGAGTACTTCCCGCGCCCCTACGGCACGGCGGGCTATGAGTACAAAACTTCCGCATATCCGCTCCTTTGGAACGATATGATCGGAAAGAATATTTCCCAAACCCGCATTCAGCCGCAGAGCGAAAAGAGCAGGATAAACAACGGGCTCGGGCACATGTTCCCCCCGCAGATGTTCGTCCACGACGACCTTTCCGGCGGCGATTACGAGGGCGCGTCCACAATCGGCTCAATGCTCGATGAGCTCTTTTCAGACAAATTCCTCTTTAAGGATCCGGGCGGTCCGCTGTGGTCGCAGCTGCGCTCGTATTACAATTTGAGGGCTGAAAACGACCCCGCCGACGGAAAGCTTAAAGACAGGATTCAGACCGACGACAGGCACGGTTTCAAGCCCGTCGTAAAGCGTTTCCAGATATTTTACGTGCCTACCTTTGTGCACTACGGCTCGCAGCGGTACGGAGTGAGGCTCCACATCATTCCCATGCTGATACTTTACAATCCCTACGACACCAAGATCGCGGGCGACAGCTATTACATTTTGCAGGTAAATTCCGCCGAACAGCACCCGATTGGCTCGTTCAGGTTTGCCGTAGGGTACCGTTCGGGCGAAAACTTCCAGTGCCTGCGCGACCTGAGAACCGAGCTCATTCCGTCGCTCGCGACAGGCGTAATCGGCAACGATAACGAAATGCGCCGCACTTACATAAAGCTTTCGCGCCTCGGCATCTGGAATCAGGGCGTACAGGGTTGGACGGCTCCGGACGACATCACCGGATGGATGTGGGACAGCGGCAGCGTCAACAACTCTCTCACTTACCGCGCCAATACGATGGCAAACGACGACATAAATACGCCGCTTCCGTATTTCATGTCCACCAAGACGTTCTTCTACGACCAGAGGATACTTCCCCTCGGCTACGGCACGACCAACAACAGGGGCGACACCTTCACCGTGGCCCCGGGCGAAATCATCGCCCCCAACGCCGTTTCGCAGCAGACGAGGACTTGGGAAAACGACAACACCAATGTCAGCTACCACTGGAAGGGCATCATAGGGTCGGGCAACATCGTCCCGAGCATCGACCAGACCCTCACGACCATGACAACCACCGGAAAGTGGTCGGCGAGAGTCGCGAGGATTCCGCTCTATCTGAACAACCTCTATATGTCCGCCTACCACGGCAGGTTCGTCAACCCCAATTCGGGCGGCAACACGGACAGAAACAATTATCTGTTCAGGGCCCAGCGCGAAATCGCGGCGTACAATTCCAACAACGTCAATACCGATTCCGACGGCGGGCTCGCGGGCGACCTCAGATTTGTGGCGTACAGCGAGGACGGCATTGAGCCCGGCAAGGCGGTCATCTTTGTGATGAAGGAGATCGTCGCTTATGTCGGCGACCCTGAAAAAAATTCCGGCACTTCGAGCCTTGTCAGGCAGAATGAAATAGGGCCCAACGGGGTTGTTGAATACCAGGGCAGGGACGAGACCCCCTACGAGGATCGCGCCCTAATGCTTCCCTACGAGGAGGTCGGCACTTTCGGCGGATGCTTCTATATGGACGTTCCGCATCCGGAATCCGAGCACTATCTCAAATACTCCTCGGGCGCGACTTGGGATTATTCCTCGCTGCGCTATGCCAACGTGCTCTTCGATCTCAACCCGGGCTCGAAGTTCTCGGTCTGCAACCCCGCCTATACGGACAGCATGAGGGACGTGAACAACAATACGCCGCCCACGAGCATATCGCAGTATTATATAGACATGCAGGACGTCACCGGCTGGCATAAAGGCAACGGCACGCTTGCCCGTCCGCTCAACGCCGGCCCGAATATGACGCCCATAGGCTACGGCATGTACGCTTATATGCCCAACTACAAGGCGGCGAGCCAGAGGCTCCCGAACCTTTCCGAGGGGATCAACAGGTATTTCTACCGCCAGGTGTCGTCGCGCGAATACCACAAGCAGCTGACGCTCAATGTTTGGCTTTGGAAGCGCGACGGTTTCAAGTTTGAGGAAATCCCGACTTCCACAAACAATTCCGGCAGCGGCGTGTATACGGACTTCACCCCGATGATGGCGCAGGTATTGGGTTATAGGATATACCTCGGCAACGCCCGCCAGAGCTTCCCCGACCCGACGCTCGTGTACAGCGCCACCCAGGGGCAGCGCAGCGCGGACAGCTCGCGAATCAACTTCCACATGCCCGGACACATCCGCAACAATTCCAGGCTGACTTCGCTGCGCGCGTTTGAAAAGTTTTACGACACCGACCAGCCCGGAATAGCGGAACTCAACGACGTGGCCGCCGAAAAGGACTTCATCACGTCGATGCAGTCCAGCGGCGACGACACGAGCTCCGAGGCTTTCCGCGCCCGCTATTACATAAATTGGCTCGCCCTCAACCCGCGCAGGCACTCCGCCAACTATTGGAGGTGGTACGGGCAGAAGATAAACAACGGCCAGGACTTCCTCGGCGACGCCTCTCCGGAATCCGTAAAGGGCGATCTCAACGGAAGGGTGGTGGAGTGCACGGATTTTGACTACCACAAGACCCTCCACGACCAGATCACTGCGGGCGGCGACGAGACTACCCTCATCCCCTACGGCATCATATTCGCCGAGCCGTACGCCGAAATTTTGACCGTTTCGCAGCCCTTCTTCAACAGGAGGCTGTTCGTAAACGGCGACATTCGCGCGACGTTCTTCGGGCAGGAGTACTGCGGCCGCGACGTTCCCAACGAGCAGACCGCGACCGCCACGACGGACGGCAAGTTCGTCTACAACACCCTCGGACGCATATCGAGCAACATGCAGGCGACTTCCCAGATATACTCTTCGGACGAGAGCGTCGGGGACGGCATGAGCAATGTCGGATACAGCATCAATATGCCCACCAAGGGATACGCCTACGTCGGCATGAGGGATTCCATCGGCGCCGAAACCGCGCCCATACACCACATTCTCAGGCGCACGGAGGTGGTCTCCAATCCCGCAAATCTCGCGAGCGCGAATTTGTCGTTCGGCGTCGGCTGGTACAAAGCGACCGACTGGAACCAGCAGGACAATACCAGCACCAACAACTGGTACAATTCCTATCATATCGGATATCCGGATTCGCTGATGGCGCCCTTTGCCATAGGCAATTCGCTCTGCCCGAGCAGAATTCTTCCGGATCGCTCCTATCACGTCGCCTGGCTCGACGGATCCAATCCCCGCGAAGACGACGGCCTCCAAAACTGGACGCAGAGCAGGTACTGGAACGGCAAGCGCGAAAGCGACTTTGAAGAGGATCGCCACGCCATCTACGACATGTCCTGGCACCTCAACAACGTGCTGTGGGACGAGTACTTTTTCTCGACCCTCCCGTACCGCATAGACGACAGGCAGGACGCCTCGCGCCTCGACCCGGGCAACGCCTATCCCCTCAATCCGAGGTTGCAGTACGTTTCCTCGAACGAGGACGAATACATCAAGCTCAGCGACCTCGACTCCATCGAGACGGAGGACCAGTTTGACGAAAACGCCTCGAAGCTGTGGATCAACGGGCCCTTCAACGTCAATTCCACGAATATCGACGCTTGGAAGGCCATACTCTCCATCCACTACGGCGAAGAGGTGCAGGGATACAGCGGCAGCCCGAATTCCGAGCCCGACAGGGTCCCATTCCTGCGCTGGGAAGCCCCGTTCAGGGCGGAGGCTTTCCAGGCGGGCGACCAGATCGACTCTCCGACCGTCATGCAGGGCTACCGCTCGCTCTCCGAAGACGAAATCGAAGAGCTCGCCTGCGCGATAGTCGAGCACATCAAGGACAGGGGGCCGTTCTATTCGATGTCCCACTTCGTGAACCGCGTCGTTTCCAACATCGGCGCAGAACAGAGGTACACCGACTCCCTCAACGGGCAGAGCACTACGGCGGATCCCCTGCCGATGCCCGAAGAGGAGTCCGACAGAAACAACCTCGAAAAGGAATACGACGACAGGGGCGGCACCCACAAAATCACCCATATGCAGAAGGGCGTTTTGCAGGCCGCCATCGACAGCACGAACATCAATTCCTCCTTCCACGACGAGCTCTGCATATCCATCGACGACGACAACAACATGACCGAAGCCATCAAGAAGTCCGAAGGGTACAGCGCGTTCGCCAATCCCAAAGACGTATGGGAAAACTGGCGCGGCGCGATCGGCCCGCAGGCAACAGGCGCGCCCGCGTACCTCATGCAGCAGGACATTCTCTCGAAAATCGGCTCATTCCTCACCGTCCGCTCCGACACTTTCAAAATCAGGGCATACGGCGAGATCAAGAACTCGATTACGGGCAGCGTCGAGAGCAAGGCGTGGTGCGAAATGGTCATTCAGAGAACGCCGGAATACATAGACGTGGACACCCTCGTTTCCAACGAAGGCCAAAAGGCTACGGATACGACCGGCAGAGAGCTCGAAATCGGCCATCAGGAAGAAAAGACAATCACCTCCAAGAGAGACTACCTCAACGAAATGACGAACGAACTAAGCGATCTCAACAAGGCGCTCGGCAGAAGGTTCAAGGTCGTGTCGTTCCGGTGGCTCAACGACAGCGAAATATAATCCGGCATTCCGCGCTTTATCCCTCGCAATCGGGGGAAAGCGCGGTCTTTTTACCCCATTTTCACGACGAAGCTTTTTTGCATGACATTGAAATCTACGACACTCCGAATAATGGCGGCTTTTCTGCTGCCCGTCTTTGCCAACGCCCAGACATCGCCCGCGCCCGCGGCACAGCCCGCAGCGCAGCCGGCGCCCGGAGCGCAGGCTGCGGGGCAAACCGCGGCCGCCGCGGGGCAAAAAAACGATAAGGACGCCGAGGAGAAATCCGGCGAGGAGAGCGTCAGCGTAACTCTTAAAATTTACAGGTGGGGTTTTGCGAACTCCATTTCCATGCCGGACTTCGGGACGGGCATAATATCCTCGCGCAGGACGGCCGCCGAGGATTCCAACCTCTGGTACAAATCCGACGGCAAATGGCGCGAACTCAACATCGCCCCGCGCCAAATGAAGACCATAAAGTACGAGGGGCCGAAGAGCATGAGGTTTGCCAAGCAAAAGGAAAATCCGCCGAACCCCGAGAAGCCGGAAGCGGACGAAAATTTCTCGTCGGCGGGCATTCTGAACATTCCGATAAGCTCGGGGGAGCTGTTCGCGCTTATGATAAAAACGGGTTCCAACGCGCGCTTTTATCCGATGAACGTTTCTCCGCAACAGCTGCCGAAAAACAAGTTTGCCGTGATGAATATGACCCGCCAGTCCGTGGCGTTCAACATCAACGGGCAGACGAGCATAATCGGTCCGGGCAAGTCTTTCATATTTTCCCCTAAGAAGAAGGACAGCGAGGGCATTACCTGCCAGATAGCCAAGCGGGTAAAGGGAAAATGGGTGGCGTGCTATAAGAACATCATATCGCTGCCGGAAGACGCCAGAACCATGCTTTTGGTCTACGATCCGGCGAATAAATCTTCCCCGCGGTACAACGTTCAAGTCCTCAATCTGCGTTAAAGGCGCGCGGCTCCCTCGCCGCCTGTTTGAGATTGGGGCTTTGCCGAATATCGCGGCGCGCCTTTCGGCGGGCTTATGCGGATTCTGCCGCCCCGCGGGATTGCGCGTTTTGCTTTCGCTTCCCGCGAATATGGCGGTTCTTTATTGCGGGCGTCGGCAATTTTGCGGTTTTTTATAAATTTATTCCCGCGATGCGCCATGCGCATTTGCGGAAGCCCATTTTCCGTTCCGCAATGCCGGAGGCCGGCTTAGAAGGCCGGTTGCCGACCGCTTGGCATTGGATTTTTGGGGCGCGCGGGTTCGGCGCGGCTGCGGGCGAATGCGGAAATTTTGCCCAAAACGGGCGCGGTCTTTTTATGGATATGCGTCTTGCGCATTATGCGGTTTGTTTTTTTCTTATGTATATTGTTGAAATGTTCGGATTTTTTGCGTTATATTTCGGATATGAAAAATTTTGACGTTTTTTGCCGCGGGGGTATCGCGGGAATCGGAATTTTGGCGGTTGCGTTTTTTTGCGGCGCCTGCGCTTCGGATTGCGGAAGCGGAAAGGCTCCCTTGCCGCCGCAGAACGGCGAAAACGCGGTTTCCCCGAAGGTTTCGGGCGCCGTTTCCGACGCAATGTCTTTCCCTTCCGAAGACGGTTCGGCAAAATTCTCGGGCGTTCTCGGCGCCTCGCTTGACGCCTCCATGAAGGGCGACATGCTTTCGTGGGATGTGGACGACCTCGTCCGCCCGTTCAAGACCCGCCCCGAGAACAAACTGTGGCAGATTGAATTTTGGGGCAAATGGTTCACCTCCGCGGCGCTCGCATATTCTTACGAGCCTTCGCCGCAGCTCGACAAAATCCTCAAATACGCCGCCTCCGAGCTCTTGAAAACCCAAGCCGCGGACGGCTCCATCACCACCTACAAAAAGGATGCGGAATTTTCCCACTGGGATCTTTGGGGGCGCAAGTACGCCCTGCTCGGGCTGCTCGCCGAATACGTCAGGACGGGCGATGTTGCCGTTCTTGCCGCCGCGAAAAAACACGCAGACAACATAATGGCCTCCGTCGGCGAGGGCAAAAAAATCGGCAATATTTGCGAAATCGGAATGTGGCAGGGAATGGCGTCGTCGAGCCTTCTCGAGCCCATGGTTTTGCTCTACAAATATACCGGCGACAAAAAATACCTCGACTATTCCGAATGGATCGTGTCCTGCTGGACAAAGGACGGCCCCAAGCCGGATCTCGTCTCAAAAGCCCTCGCCGGAACCTATGTCGTTGACATGTTCGACAAGCCCAAGAAGGGGGCGAAAGACTACATGGCCGGCGGCCTGTCGAAATCGTACGAAATGATGTCGTGCTACGAGGGACTGCTCGAGCTTTATAGAATCACCGGCAATGAAAAGTACAAACAGGCGGCCGTCAACGCGGCCAGGGCGATTGCCGAGCGCGAAATCACCGTGCTCGGTTCCGGCTCCATTTGGGAGCGGTGGACGGACGGGAAATTCTGCCAGCAGGAAGATTCCGAGCACTGGATGGAAACTTGCGTGAGCGCCACGTGGATAAAGCTCTGCGCGCAGCTTTTGCGCCTCACCGGAGACCCGTCCTACGCCGACAGCATAGAGCTTGCCGCCTACAACGCCCTCGCCGCCGCCCAGCGCGCGGACGGGAAGTGGTGGGCGCATTACAGCCGCATGAAGGGCGTCAGGACTCCCGCGCCCGAGCAGTCGGGAATGCACATGAACTGCTGCGTGGCCAGCGGCCCGCGCGCCCTCTTCCTGCTCCCGAAAATCGCCTATATGTCGGGCAAGGGCAATTCGGTTTACGTCAATCTCTACGAAAACGGCTTCGGGAAAGTCGGCGTCCCGACCGTTGGGGAAGTTACGCTGAACGTATCTGGCGTGGATTTCGGCGCGGATAGGCTGCGCGCGAAAATCGCGCTCGACATGCCAAAGGGCCTGCATCCATTCAGCGTCTGCCTGAGAATCCCGCCGTGGAGCAAAAAGACGGAAATTTCCGTGAACGGGCAAAAGGCGGCCGCCCCCGACGCCGGAATATACGCGGTTTTGAAGCGCGACTGGAAGAGCGGCGACGAGATAGAAATAGACTTCGACTCCCGCGCGTTTGCCGAGAGGGATCCGTCGAATCCGTCGCTCGTTGCCGTCCGCCGCGGCCCCTATGTCTATGCGCTCGACAGGCGTTGCGACCCGTCTTTCGACAAGCCTTTCAAGCCGGCCGTCGACGGCGACGGCTTTTTGAAAAGCGCGGTTCCCGTAAAAGTCGACTGGGCGTCCTCCGCGCTGAAAGTGGAGGGCGTTGACGGCAGTTCGAGGATATTTGTGGACTACCCCTCCGCTGGTTTCACCTGGAAGAAAGACTCCGAATTCCGCGTCTGGCAATGAGGCGCAAGGCGCGGCGGCGGGAGGGCGTTTTGCCCCCGCTGAAATCGGCTTAGCCAATGCCGCCGTCTCCGCCGGCGAGACGCCGTACCCAAAATGGGCATTGGCGGCGCCGAGCGATGCGTCCGTTTCCCTGACAGCATTTGTTCCCCGTCAATCGGGCGGATATTCCATTGCGGCGCATCGCTTGTATCGTGCGGCAAGATTCCGATAAAGGGCGGCGCCTGAAAAAAGTTCGTCTTTGTCAATGTCCCGCCGATGGGATCGCCGCAATGCAACTGGCATGGAATAGCCCTTTTTATGGACGGCTCTTCTTCGCCGTTCTCTCATAAAAGTGTTGCGAATCCGGCGGCGGCGTGAAACAATGGGAAATTAAATATTTTCAAGATGAGCCAGGAGACTAAGACAACCGAGGACAATTCCCACGATTTGTTTGCCGTAAGAAAGGGAAAGCTCGACGCGATGCGCGCGCTGGGGTACGACCCGTTCAGGCAGAATTGGGAGCAGACGCACACTTCCAAGGAGGCGATAGAATCTTTCGACGAGTCGATTCCCGAGGGGGAAAATTCCGAGCACGAGGTCAGCGTGGCGGGCAGGGTTATGGTGTTTCGCCTCATGGGCAAGGCGAGCTTCGTGAAGATCAAGGACCGCGACGGGATAATCCAGATTTACTTCGCGCGCGACGCCCTTCCGGAGGGCGCGTACAACGACTGGTTCAAAAAGTTTCTCGACCTCGGCGACATCATCGGGGTTAGGGGAAAGCTGTTCAGGACCAAGACCGGCGAGATCACCGTGCGCGCCGCCGACTTCAAGATACTGGCCAAGAGCCTCAGGCCGCTTCCCGAGAAGTGGCACGGACTCACGGACAGCGAGCAGATTTACAGGCAGAGGTACCTCGACCTCATCGTGAACGACGAGTCGCGCAAAAGGTTTTTCCTGCGCAGCGCCATCCAGCGGCAGATACGCGAGTTTTTCTGGTCGCGCGGGTTTGTGGAGGTCGAAACTCCCACTCTCCACAACGTCGCCGGCGGCGCGGCGGCGCGGCCGTTTGTCACGCACATGAACGCGCTCGACTGCGATTTTTACATGCGCATAGCCCTCGAGCTCTATTTGAAGAGAATGCTCGTCGGCGGCTTCGACAGGGTTTTCGAGATGGGCAGGGTATTCCGCAACGAGGGTCTCGACCGCAGGCACAATCCCGAATTCACGATGCTCGAGGTCTACCAGGCGTACACCGACCACAACGGAATGATGGAGCTCATACGCTCGCTCATAGCCTCGATTTGCGAAAGGGTTTTGGGGACAACTGTCATCAAGCGCGCCGACGGCGGCGAGATAGACCTCGGCGGCGAATGGCGCAAGGCGGCGTACATGGATCTCGTCAGGGAGGCGACCGGAGCGCCGGACTGGTTTGAGCTTTCGCGCGCGGAAAAGGCCAAGATTGCCGCGGGCCTCGGCGTTGAGACCGACGAGAAAAAGGAGCACCACGAAATCACCGACGACGTGTACGGCAGGCTCGTGGAGCCCAAGCTTATACAGCCGACTTTCGTCCTCAACGTGCCGAAAGAGCTTTGCCCGCTTGCGAAAATCAACCGCGAGGACGGGAGGGTTCTCGACGTGTTCGAGCTCTGCATAAACGGGCAGGAGATTGCGCCCGCCTATTCAGAGCAGAACGATCCTCTCATACAGCGCGAGATGTTCGAGGCGCAGGTCGGCGAGGAGCGCCAGAAGCTCGACGAGGACTTCCTCACCGCGCTCGAATACGGAATGCCGCCCGCGGGCGGCATGGGAATCGGCATAGACAGGCTTGTGATACTCCTCACGGGCGCCGCGAACATAAGGGACACCATACTCTTTCCGTCGCTCAGGCCCGAATAGCCGATGAAGTGGTGGCTTTACATCGCGCTCAAACAGCTTTTCCCGACCGGCAGGGGAATATCGTTCTTCGCGGCGGTATCGGTGCTGGGCGTGGCGCTTGGCGTGCTCGGGCTCTTCGGGACGCAGAGCGTGATGAACGGCTTCCACTCCGAAATCTCCGTAAAGCTGCGCGACACGTCGGGCGACATAATCATACGCGACTACGGCAGGCCGATGTATTCGCTCGACGAGTTGAAGGCGCGCCTCAAAGCGCTTCCGGAGGTCGCGTCGGTGGAGTTCGTGGCCCAGGGGCCCGTTATGATGGTTGCAAACAATGTCCCGATTTTTCCGATGCTTCGCAGCTACGATACGATTTCCGGCGACTGCGCGCTGCCGATAAAGGAGAAAAATTTCGTGAAGATGGGTTCGCTCGACGACCTCGACGACGACTCCGTAATAGTGGGGCAGAGACTCGCGGCGTCGGCGGGAATGGGGGTCGGCGACAAGGTGGACGTGTTTTCGCCGACAATGCTCGACAGCCTTAAAAGGGACGAGGTGCCAATGGCGGCGTCACTCGACGTTGTGGGGCTGCTCGCGACGGACTACTCGCAGGCGGACTCGAACGTCGCGATAGTGTCGCTGCGCAGAATGAGGGATTTATACAACCTCGGCGGGGGTTCGCACTCCGTAGTCGTCCGGCTGAAAGACGAATTTGCGGGCGAGGCCGAGGCTTTCGCAAAGAGGCTTTCAAGCGGGGAAATAGTGCCGCGCCGCTATTGCGTATCTACGTGGCTGGGGGCGAACGAGGCGTTTTTGCGCGTCATAAAAATGGAAAAAGCGATGATGTCGCTGATAATATTTCTGATAATTTTGGTGGCGTCGTTTTCCATCTGCATATCGCTCTACACGTCGGTGCTGCGCAAAACGCGCGAGATAGGCCTTTCGGCGGCGATGGGCGCGCGCCCGCTGCAAATCGCGGGAACGTACTGTTTCCAGGGCTTTGCGATAGGCGTTTTCGGCTCGGCGCTCGGGCTGCTGCTGACAGTGGCGCTGCTGCATTTCCGCGCGCCGATAGCGGAGTTCATCGTCGGGCGCGACGCCCTCGTGGAGTTCTACCACTTCGCGCGCCTGCCTGTGAAATACGAGCCCGCCGACGCGCTCCGGGCGTGCGGCTTCTCGGTTGCGCTGTGCACTTTGGCGGGGCTGCTGCCCGCGCTTAGGGCCGCGCGGCTGAAAGCTTCGGAGGCCATGCGCAATGAGTAGCGGCGAAAAAATCCTTTCGGCGGTCGAAATCCGCAAGTCTTTCAAGTCTCCCGGAGGCGGGCTGACGGAGGTTTTGAAGGGCGCGTCGCTCGACGTGTTTGAAAACGAGAGCGTGAGCATATCCGGCGAGAGCGGCGCGGGCAAGACGACCTTCCTGAACATCGCCGCCGCTCTCGAATCTCCCGACGCGGGCGAAGTGCATTGGCTCGGGCGGAGGATAGACGCGCTCTCAAATTCGGCGCAGGCAGCTTTGCGCGCGGAGTTCATGGGATTCGTGTTCCAGAGCTGCTGCCTCATTCCGGAGCTCAATGCGCGCGAGAACGTGGAGTTTGCCGCAAGAATCGCGGGGCGGCACAGGGGGCGAAAGTCGCGGGAGCGCGCGGAGGGGCTGCTGGAATTTGCGGGGCTCGGGGACAGGTTGCGCCACCTGCCGTCGCAGCTTTCCGGCGGGGAGAAGCAGAGGGTCGCGATAGCGCGCGCGCTGATGAACGAGCCTTCCGTGATTCTCGCCGACGAGCCGACCGGCAACCTCGACGAGAGGACGGGGGAGGCGGTGATGCAAATGCTGCTCTCGCTATGCTCGGAGGGTAGGGCGTCGCTTCTGCTCATAACGCACAATCCGGACTTCGCGCGGCGCACGTCAAGAAGCGTCAGGATCTCTCAGGGCATAGCCTGCGAAGTTTAGCGCGGTTGGCGCGCGGCGGAAAGGCGTAGCCTATTTTCCGCCATTTGGCGCGCCGCAGGCTTTTTTTGAAAACCCGTCTATTATGAATCCCGCGGGATTCGCGACTTGCGCGTGGTTCAACCCCTGCAATTCGTGGATTTCCACAATCTTGGCGAGCTTCAGGTTTTTTACGGCGGAGGCGAGAAGCAGGTTCTCCTCCACCCTTTCGGGAAATTCGATCCTGCGGTCGCCGAGAATCAGGCACAGGGGCGGTATCGGATTGTCGAGGCTGCCGAGAAGCGCGTAGCGGTCTATTTTAGGTTTTAGGCCGTTCGACTTGTCGCCGAGGTCGGAGCGCACCCTGAAATGGGTGGTCGCCTGTCCGCTGACGAGCGCAAGCCCCGCGATGTCGGTGTTTTTTATGCCGAACTTGCCGAGGTATTCGGGGTTGAACCCGATCATGCCCGCAAGATACGCGCCGGCGGAGTGCCCGCTCACGAAAATTTTTTTCGGGTCGCCGCCGAATTTTTCTATGTTTTTGAAAGTCCACGCGACGGCTTCGGCGGCGTCTTCTATGGCCTTTTCGGCGGAGGCTTTCGGCGATAGCCTGTAATTGGCGGCCACAACGACAAAATCCTTTGGCAGGTTCGCCGGAAAGCGCTTGCTTCCCGAAGTTATCCCGCCGCCGTGGAACCATACGAGCACGCGCCTGCCGCTCTCGCCCTTTTGGTATTTTACGTCGAGCGCGCACCTCTGCCTTGCGTATTCGTCGGGGGATTGCGAGTATGGAATGTCCCTTTCAACCGACTGTTCGGCGGCGAAAACCGCGCTTGCGAGGGCGAGGAGAGTTGCGAGGATTTTCATTTTTGCGCGAAACCGGATTTTTTTCAGAGCTGGATTTGCGGCTGGCGCCCGCCGTTTTGCGGCGGCTCGATCTGCCGGAAAGTCAGAATGCGCGAGGCTATCGGAATGTCGTTGTAGACGATTTGCAGCTCGTAGGAGCCCGTCGACTTTATCGCGAGATTCTGGATGTCGAAAACTATTTCGGGCGCGTCGAGCGGCGTGTTGAAGGGGACTTTCCCGGGGAGGTCGAATACCATGTCGCCGTTGCCGGCTTTCAGGCGGATTCTAAAATCCACGACGCCGTTGCCGTTGGTGAGGGACGCGAATATGAAAAACCTCGGAAGCACGTGCGGATACCGCGCCGCCCCGACGGAGTTGAAGAGCCCGACGAGCGTCTTCTTTCCGCTCTGCGCGTCCGTGATTACGGTGTCGCAGGCTATGAGCGACAGAACCATCGGAGTTTCAAACGAGTCGTACATGCGTTTATGCTGTTTTCGCGCGGGTTGCTTTTCAAGAAAATTTTTGTTGAAAAAACTTTGCCGCGCGCGCACTCTTTCAACGGAAAAAAGGGGGCGTTGCCCTCCGGCTGAATTTCATATGAAACGCTCAAAGACAGCGGCCGACGCTCTCAGCGACATCGCGCTCAGGAGGTCGGCGGTTTACAAGGAGTTTCTCGCCGAGCGCGAGGAAATCCTGAAACACAAGTGGCTCGAGTCGGAGAAGGCCGGCCACGACATCGGGTACGACAAGGCCCTCCTCGACTGGATAATGAACCACCGCGACAAGTGGCGGAATTCATACCGCCGCGGCTCCCAGCCCGCGGGCCGTTAAATTGGGAGCTAAGCGTCCGCCGCGCGCGGGCGTTTTTTTGGCGCCGTTTAAATGGCGATTTGGGGAAATACGCCGATAAAAAACTTGTAAATCGGACTGCCCGCCTATACACATTAGGAGTTTTTTTAACGCAATGGGGATAAAACGGAAAATATTGTGCGCGGCGGCTGTCGTTGCCGCGTGCGCTTCGCGTCTTGCGGCGCAGTCGCTGCCGGAGCTTCCGAACTTTCCGGTCTCGCCGCTCGGCAAGGCGGATTTCGAGGCGCTCGCAAAGTCCGACACGCCGGAGGGCTGGAAGGCGTTCGCCGAGCGTTCCAAAAAGAGCGCCGAGGACTTTTTCAAGAGGCAGCTTTACGACGAATCCGCGTCTTGGATATACACGGCGCTCGCGGCGGATATGTTCGCGGAGTGCGGGGAAGAAATGCCGTTTGAGCTGAAGTCGGCGATTCTCGAGGATTTGCCGTCGTTTTTCGACTTTTACGAATCGATGACGCCCTACGACAAGCCGAAGGGGGCGTGCAAGATGCTGGCTTCGATACATTCCCTGTATCCGGTGCAGTTTCGCAAATTTCGCCGCGCCGCATACGCGCTCGCGCTAATATACGACGACGAGCCCCCGATAGACTGGCCCGAATGCAACGTGCCCTCAAACCCGACCCGCATGAGCGTGCCGACCGAGATATTTTTTTATTTTACGGAGAATCCGTCCACTCTCATTTTTCCGCTCGAAAGGCTAACTGTCGGGGAGCTCGTTTGGGTTATGGGCGTGGGAGGTCCGATGGACGAGCTCAAGGGGCTGCGCAACCCAAACATAACCCCGTATTCCGTCGAGAAGCTCGCCTCGTCGATAAAGACCGACATGTCGAGGGTTTCGCTCGGGAAGTTCGGGCCGTGGCCCGAAGACGTTCCCTATACCCCCGAGAACATAAAAAAGCGCGGGGGAGCTCCCATCGACAAGGCGTATTGCGCGTGGAGGATCGCCAACGCAAACGGAATCCCTTGCGTGTATTTTTCGTACAAGAGCAAAACCGACTCCAAAGACATCGGAACCGCATGGTTTGCATATATGGCGCGCGCTGGGGTGTGGAAGTATGACGTCGGCAAAGACCAGTCGGCGTCCGCTTCCGTATTCGACCGCCCCGTGAACCCGCAGACTTGGAAGCCGATCCAGATGTTCGACCTGCGGATGCTCGAGCGCAGGCATATGGCGTACAAGCAGGGGATATATTCGCTCGTATTTCTCCGGATTTCCGAAATGCTCTACAAATCCGGAAACTACAACGGCAGCGCGTATTTCGCGGACAAGGCCAAAAAGGCTAACCCCGAGAACTGGAAGGCGTATGTCCAATATATAATGGCGCGCGCGCGCTTCGGGGCCTCCACTTCGGAGCTCGACTCCCACTGGCGCAAGGCGTACGAGGCGTTCCGCAAATATCCGGAAAAGTGCGTCGACATAATCGGAATGTACAGGGCAACCCTCGCTCGCAGAAATCCGAAAGAGGGCGCGCGCATATTCATAGCCGAAATGCGCAACATCGTAAAATCCGATCCGGCCCTCGCGGTTCAGATATTCAGCGACGAGCTCAAAAAGGACTTTGCCGCCCTCGATTCCAAAAACGACATATTCCCGCTTTATGCGGAGGTGATGCGCGCGGCGTCGGCGCAGCCGGACATCGTGTACGAAAAAATCGCCGAGCCGCTTATAGGGCTTTTTGCCGAGCAGCTCGACGAGGCCGGCGCGAAAAGGGCTTTCGCGATTTTCGAGTCGGCGACGCGCTCCGGCCCGATGTCGCCCGCCAAGCTCGACGCGGCGAGAGAATCTCTCGCGCGGAGGTGCGCCGACATAAGGAAAACCCGCGCCGAGGAGGCCGCGTGGGCGGATCTCGACAAGGAGGAGTCAGAAAATTAGCGCGGACTTGTTTCAGGCAGGCAGGGAATTGAATTTCATAGAAAAGGCCAACAAAAAGATCCGCCGCGCCGCGGAGAATTTCGTCCACATGACTTCCGATGTGGTGTACGACCGCGTCGACGGATTTTGGGTTCGCGCGTACGCGGTTTTTTTGAAGGCGCTCTCGTACGTGTTTTCCGGAATCGTCAGGCTTCGCCACAGCATGTACGACGCGCGCATTTTGCGCGACTTCCCTCTCGGGTGCACGGTTGTGGTCGTCGGAAATCTCACGGTCGGCGGCACGGGCAAGACGCCCGTGGTGGAGAAGTTCGCCCGCTCCCTCTCCGAGCGCGGCAGGAAGGTCGCGATTTTGAGCAGGGGCTATAAGAGCAAGTCCGAAGGCGCGCTTTCGAAGTTCGCCAGATGGCTTACGCACGGAGAGCCGCCGCCGCCGAAAGTGGTGTCCGACGGCGAGAGGGTGCTGCTCGATTCCGAGCTCGCCGGCGACGAGCCATATATGCTGGCGCGCAACCTGCCAGGGGTCGTGGTGATTGTGGACAAGAACCGCGTGAAGGCGGGCCATTACGCGGTTTCGCGCTTCGGCGCGGACACGCTGATTCTCGACGACGGCTTCCAGTACCTGCCGCTGCGCGGCCAGATACAGCTGCTCCTCGTGGACAAAACGAATCCTTTCGGCAACTGCTCCATGCTCCCGCGGGGAATTTTGAGAGAGCCCATATCGCACCTCAAGCGCGCGTCCTACATTTTCATCACCAAGTCCGACGGCGTAAAAGACCCCGAGCTCGAGCGCATGATACGCAGGCACAATCCGACCGTCGAAATAATCGAGTGCGCGCACGTCCCGGAAAAGCTCGTGGACTTCGCGTCGGGGAAGTTCGAGTCTCTTTCGGTTTTGAAGGGAGCGAAAGTATCGTGCTTTTCGGCGATCGCGTCCCCCGAGAGCTTTGAAAAATTCATCGCCGATCTCGGGGCGGAAATAGCGTACAAAAAGAGATTTCTCGACCACCACCGCTTCGACGATTCCGAGCTCGACGAGTTTTTCCGGAAGTCCGCGGAGGCGGGCGCGGAGCTCGCGGTGACAACGGAGAAGGACGCGGTGAGAATCCGCGCCGACTACGCCGCGAAAATTCCGTTTTACTACACAAAGCTCGAAATAGAAATTCTCGACGGCTGCGACGACTTTGAATCGGCGGTGGAACGCATATGCTTTCCCAAGCGCCACGTCGACGAGGCGCGTTGACGCCGCGCAAACCGCGCGCCGGTATTTGGCGGTTCCGCGCCGCAAAGCTTTCCGTTCAAGATGGGTAATGCGGGGCGGCTTGATGCTCTGCGGGAGGGGAGGAGACGTTTCCGCGCGGTTCCGGCATTGCGCTGCGGCCCTGATGCGTTGGCTTTAAGCATTGCGCAGCAGTCGGCGGCGCTATTTTCCGCAATTTGCGCGCGGGGGAAATGTAGCCATTTATTGCCGCTTTGCAGGCGCATTCCCGACTTTCTAAATGGCGGCGTCTTTCCCGCCGGCGCGGTGGGCGTTTGAGGGAACGTTATGGAAGTTGCCGAATTTTTAGGAGCGCGACCCTTGTGAAAAATATCTTGACATTGATAACGCTTTATTTTACAGAAGATTATATGAAAACTTATATGAAAACAAACGAACTGGTTAAAATTCTCGCGGCATTTTTCCTATCTGCCGCCGCCCTGTGCGCCTCCGACTATTATTTCGGAACCTCATCCGGAGACTATGTCAGCAGCGGGTCTTGGTTTGTCGACGAATCAAGGACGCAGCCCGCTTCGGGCGTTCCCAATCAATACGAAGATACCGCCGTTTTTTACGAGACTTCCGCATCTGCCTGGATAACCCAATACGACACGTATGTGGGCAACGTAGTTTTTGCCGGAAGCTCGTCCATAAAATTTGGCAACCAGCTTCCCAAGCCTGACTAGTATACAGCATATTTTGACGCAGGCGGAAAAATCTCCGCCCAGATATGCGGAGATCCGGTTGTCGCATCTTTCGGAACCTCCTTTGACAGCGCGGAGGGCTCGGCTGGAATCGACATTACACTCGGCGGGATAGACGTCGGAACGCAGGTTTACGGCGGGAAAACGTTCGAGTCGTACGGCAACGTCAGTTTGACTTTCGCATTTACCGACAGTCGCATTTCAAGTTCGGCCATCCGCGTGAAGGGAGATGTGAATGTCGGGGGCGGGCTGGATATGCGCAGTTCTGCGGTGCTGGATATTGGCGCCGATAAAATTTCAGTGGAGGGAGTCGTGAATATGAAATTAAACGGGAACGCCTATTCAAATATTCTCTTCCGAAAGGCAACGGTTTTTGAAATAGGCGGCCTGAGCGCGACGTCCGAGAAAAACGATTTCACAATATGCAACACTGGGGGATTTTCTTCTGACATAGTGTTCAAGAATGCTGCGGGGACGGACTTCCTGTTTATCGGGAACATCTGCGACGACGGAAACAGTTTGCAGTACAACCACGACGGCGTAGTGAATATCGCAATGGACGGAGACGGCGTCCAAAGGATATTCCAATCCATGGGGTCGACATCTTCCCCCTATCAATACAAAGCGCGCCAGAGGGGGACGGTTTCCTCAAAGAGCGGGCGGTTATTCATGGACAACTCGCGGATAGCGGCGGATTACAGGCT
>ENA-UOJG01001506-UOJG01001506.1-human-gut-metagenome-genome-assembly--contig:-C47-NODE-1506-length-24147-cov-18.574838_pt1 | contig 24147 bp, 24 predicted proteins | sample MGYA00242340_ERZ723887 | MGnify/ENA metagenome assembly ERZ723887 | reverse complement strand
TCTATCTGCTGCTTTTCACCCTGTGGGGCTTTTCCCTTGACCGGCGCATTATCCAGCGGCAGACACTGCACTGCCTGCATCTGACGGCGGCGCTGATGCTGCTGTGGCTCATACTGCGGACGCTGAAATACAGCGTTGTCACCGCTCCGGCGGCGGGGCGGTACATATGGTATCTCTACTATCTGCCGATGCTGTTCCTCCCGCTGCTGGGGGTGTATATCGCCTTGTCCATGGGAAAGTCAGAGGACTACCGCCTGAGCCGTGGAATCGGTATGCTGTCGATCATCCCTGCGGCATTGTTTCTGCTGGTGATCACCAACGACCTGCATCAGCAGGTATTCGCCTTCAAAAGCGGCGTCCCCGGATTGCCGGTTTCCGGCACATATTCCTACCGCCCGCTGTATTTTATCTGTCTTGGCTGGATGGTGGTCTGTATGGCTTTTTCCCTTGTCTGCCTGTTCCGAAAGAGCCGTATCCCAAGCGGTGAAGGAAAGCGGATAATGCCGTTTGTGCTGGGCTGTGCGATGCTCCTGTACAGTATTCTCTATCTGTCGGGTATCCCGGCTGTTCGGTGGTGGTTCGGCGATATGAACGTGATGTTCTGCCTGCTGTATGCCGCCATCTATGAAAGTTGTATCCGCTGCCGTATGATACCGTCCAACACGGGATATGTGGAACTGTTTGAAGCCACAACGCTGGCGGCTTGTATTGCGGATCGCAGCGGCCGGATCGTCCTGCGCTCCCGTGCCGCAGATGAGAACATGACCTGCCCGCAGGAGGGGCAGCGGATCGTTCGGCCCGATGGCATGCGCATTTCCTCGGCGCCCATCAGCGGCGGCTACGCCGTTTGGCAGGACAATGTACGCCAACTGGCGGAGCTGCGTACCCGGCTGAATGTGAACAAGGAGGAAATGGAGCGCAACAAGAAGAAGCTGAAGGACGCCTATCTTGTGCAGAAAAGTCTGCATGAGCTGACCGAAAAGAACCGCATATACAACGAACTGGAGGCAAAGCACAGCAGGCAGACAGCCCAGATGCGGCAGATGCTTGCCCGATGTGAGAGATCCGGACCCGCCGAGAGGCGAAGCCTGCTGAAGAAGGTGCTGCTGCTGGGCACCTACATCAAGCGCAGCGCCAATCTGTACTTTCTCAGCAGTGAGTACCAGTGGCTGCCGCAGCAGGAGCTGCGGCTGACAGTTGACGAAGCCGTGCGAACCTTGACCGCCTGCGGCACGGAGTGCGGCGTGATCTATCGCACAACAGGACCGATGCGCACCTCTGAGGTCGTGCGTCTGTTTGATCTGCTGGAAATCGTCGCGGAGACCACGGTAGACAATCTGCGCTCACTGTTTATCTCCGTTTCCGACAGCGCGATGGATCTGTCGGTGGAGTGCGCCGCCGATTTGTCGGTGGTCGCCTCACCGGAGGTGACGGTGCGGCGGGAGGACGGCTTGTGGCTGGTCCGCACAGGGATAAGGGGGCGTGAGGATGCATAAGCTGAGACGCTTCGGGTTTAACGCCATTAAGGAGAGCTTTGACCGGCTGCCCACCGCCGTATGCTTTTTTGACCGGTCGGGCGGCATCGTGCTGTGCAACCGGCAGATGTATCGGCTGAGCCAGTATCTGCTGAACAGCGATCTGCAATATCTGGAGGAGCTTCAAAAGGCGCTGGCCTCTCCGCCAAAGGGCATAATGCACCTTGCCAGCCCGGAGGATACCTACCGCTTTCCGGACGGGCTGGTATGGAAATTTGAGAGGGCAGCCGTGACCGACCGATATGGGGAAACGTACATACAGCTGACCGCCGCAGATGTTACGGCGCTGCACCGGGCACTGGAGCAGCTGGCCGAGGATAACCGAAGGCTTGAACAGGACGCGGAAAAGCTGCGTCGCCTCTCGGAAAACGTGGCGGCGGTGGCCCGGGAGAGGGAGCAGCTTGCCGCCAAATCCGCCATGCACGACAGTCTTGCCGCCTGTATCACCGTCACGAAGCAGTATCTGGCCGGAGACCTTGGCGGCATCGACGCAGACATTGTGCTGCGGGAGTGGAAAAAAAGCATCGTCTTTCAGGAGGCGGATCTTTTGCCGGCAAGGGAAAAGCTGTATGAAAGCGCGGACAGCAGCGGCGTGACCGTCAGAATAAGAGGCGCAGAGCCGGCGAACGGCGCGGCGGACCTGATGTATGCCGCCATGCAGGTCTGCCTGAACAACGCCATACAGTACGCGCAGGCAACCGAACTGATGGCCAACATCTGGGAGGACGGCGACAGATATACCGTTCTGATCCGCAATAACGGAAGACCGCCGGAAAAGACCATCACAGAGGGCGGCGGGCTGTCCAATCTGCGCCGCAGGATCGAAAGGATCGGCGGAACCATGACGGTGCAGAGTCTGCCGGAGTTCGCGCTGGTGATAGGAATACCAAATCGTGGGAATTTGGAGGAGGGGAACGAATGGCTGTCAGAGACATATTGATCGTTGAGGATCAGGCCCTTGCCAGAATGTATCTGTGCGCCTGTGTGGAAAAATGCGCGGATTGCCGGGTGGCAGGCACGCTGAATCGTGCCGATGCGGCGCTTCACCGGTGTGGCGACGGACATATTGACCTGATCCTGATGGACATCTGCACCGAAAATGATTCGGACGGTCTGACCGCCGCCGAGGAGATCAAGAAGATCTATCCCCATATCAAGATCGTGATGGTGACCTCCATGCTGGAGGGGCGCTTTCTGGAACGGGCAAGACGGATCGGGGCCGACAGCTTCTGGTACAAAGATTCCCCCTCCGGCGACCTTGTCGGCGTGATCGAGGGGACGCTTTCCGGAAAGAGCTATTGGCCGGATGACGCGCCGTCGGTGCGGCTTGGGAACGTCCTGTCCTGCGACTTATCCGACCAGGAGCTGGAGACGCTGCGCCTGCTCTGCGAGGGACAGACCTACGCGGAGATTGCCGCGGGTATGAATGTGGCGGAATCCACAGTACGCACCTATATCAACCGGATGCTGGAAAAAACCGGCTACCCCAACCGCAACCGGCTAATGGTCGCCGCGGTCAGCAAGCGGCTGGTGGTGCCGGGAAGCCTGTTTGGCACGGCAGAAGAAAACTGAACGGGAATACGTCTATTCAAAAAATTATCCGCAATCAGCGGCTCTGTCTGTCCTCACTTTTGTGGACAGACAGAGCCGCTTTTCCGTGCTACAATAGCAACATACAATGGGATACGGTAAGCTCATCAGATACACCGGGAAAGGAAGAGGGATGGCTCAATGCGAAAAATTGTGATCGATATGCAGAATTATCTGTTTGCGGACGCAGTGGCGACCGCTTTCAAAAACTCCGACTACGATATCGAGGTGATCCGGGCCGAGTCCCCACGGGATACTGTGGAGCTGTGCCAGGTGTATGAGCCGTTCGCCCTTGTGATGGAGGTGACGGGGTATACGCCGTGGAAGCTCAGTGAAAGGCTGAAGCTGCGCGACCGGGTGCGGGAGCTGTGCCCCGAATGCAAGATCGCGCTGATGGTGGACTCCAACACCGAAAGACAGACGGCAAAGGACATCCGGGACGCCAAGAAGGACGGGCTGATCGATCAGTTTTTCTACGGCTCCATGTCCGCTGAGTATCTGATGGATCAGATCTACGCCATGTGAAGGAAAGCGCCCACAATGGGATGATTTCATAAGTAGCTACAGGAACCTGCCGAATCGGGCAACTTCGGAAAGGAGAAAATGTTATGGCGAACAAGTGCGGAATTTGCGGAGCGGACATCAACCTGATGCAGACCCAGAAGCTGGCGGACGGCAATTGCATCTGCCGAAAGAATTGCCGAGGTTACAACGACAGAGTCGGGGATTGATCTTAGCTACTTCCGGTTTATGGAAAAGATCTCGGATGATACATGGACGGCCGCATCTCTAACCGAAACCTTCAAGGCGAATACAGACTATAAAGTAGAGGTCTATTTTAAAAAGATTCCGGGGTGCGATTACACCGGGCTTACAGGGGATAGCGTGACCGTAAACGGAGTTACAGCGCACGCCTTTGAAACGACGTAGAGTGGTTCTCATAACGAAGATTATCGGGTGGTCCACGGCCTTGGCAAACCGGAGGTCGTCAAGACGGTGGATCACATTGAGATCACAACACCGCCTACCAAGACCGAGTACAACGCCGGCGACAAGTTCGACCCGACGGGCATGGTGGTCACCGCGCATTATACCGATGGCACCACGGCTGTCCTCTCCAGAGAAAAGTATGTGATCTTCTATGGTGACAAGCTCTCGAAGGGACAGACGGATGTGACGATCCAGTATAACGATGGCAGCGGCAGCAGCAATATCATGACCTACCAGCCCATCACCGTGGGGCCGTATGTGGGAGACCATCAGCATACCTACTACGGCAGCCCGTGGTACGCGGACGCGGAGAGCCACTGGCATCAGTGCACCGACAAGGACTGCCCGGATCCGAGCGGCAGCACAAAGGATCTGGCGCCCCACACCTTCGTGTGGAGGGTAGACAAGGCGGCCACCGGAACCCAGACCGGATTGAAGCACGAGGAGTGCACCGTCTGCCGCTTTAAGCGCAATGAGAATACGGTGATCCCCGTGCTGTCCGGCCACAGACCGTCCACCAGACCGGACAGCGGCGCGGAGAACACCGTTATTACATCCGCCAAGACCGGCGATGCGGGTATCGCGCTGTATGCAGGGCTGTCCCTGCTGGCGCTGAGCGGCAGCGGCTGGGCCGTTGGCAAAAAGCGCAGAGGAGAGAAGTAAATTTTACGTTCTGTGGGCGGCAGGGATCGTTTCGCCCTGCCGCCTACAGAGATGGCGTTTGCGCTTTGACGGCGCAAGCAGACGGAACGCCGTATTCCACGGTATTTTTTCACGAAAAGGTGAGGCTCGAACATGAAAAAAAGAATCGTTTTGTGCCTGTTGGTGCTGGCGCTTTTGTCGGTGACAGGATGTACGCAGAAAAAGGACGCGGAACCGCTGACCGTAACGCTGTGGCACGTCTATGGCGGCGAGGTGGATTCCCCGCTGAACGACCTGATCAAGCGGTTTAACAGCACGGTGGGCGCGGAGCAGAACATCCGCGTGAAGGTGGAGCTGGTCAGCAACAGCGGCAGCATCCATAAAAGCGTGCTGGCCGCCGCCAACGGCGACCCGGGCGCGCCGTCGCTGCCGGATATGTTCGTATCCTACCCCAAGACGGTGCTGGCGCTGCCGGATGAGGAGATTCTGGTGGACTATCGGGACTATTTCAGTGAGGAGGAGCTGGCGGCGTTTATCCCCGCCTTTCGTGAGGAGGGGATGATCGGCGGACGGCAGGCGATCCTGCCCCTTGCCAAATCCACGGAGGTGCTGTTTGTCAACCGGACGCTATTCGACCGGTGGGCAGCCCAGTCCGGCGCAAGCTATGACGATCTTGCGACATGGGAGGGCGTTTACGCGCTGGCAGAGCAGTACGCCGCGGATACCGGCAAATGCTTCTTTGTCCACGATTACCACTTCAACTACTTTCAGGTGGGCGTGGAATCGCTGGGCGAGGACTTTTTCCGGGATGACGGCGTCAGGTTCGGCCCAGGATTCGAGCGGGCATGGGAGCCGTATGCCCGGGCGGGGCTGACGGGCGGCCTGTGGCTGCACGACGGGTACGCCACGGAGCCGCTTCGCACCGGAGATGTGGTGGTATCTGTGGCATCCTCGGCCAGTGTGCTCTACTATTCCGACACGGTGACGTATCCGGACAACACCTCGGAAAAGGTGGCGATCACCTCCATGCCGTGCCCGGTATTTGAAGGGGGCGACAAGCTGGTGATGCAGCGCGGTGTGGGAATGTGCACCGTGAAGTCTACCCCGGAACGGGAGAGGGCGTGCATTACATTCCTGAAATGGCTGACCGAGCCGACATGCAACGTGGAATTCGTGACCAGCCTGGGCTATATGCCGGTGACGCAGGAGGCATTTGAGAACTATCTGCCCGACGCCGTGGAAAAACTGAGCGACCCGATGTATGTGTCGCTGTACGAGACATATCTGCAAACGCAGGAGGCATATACCTTCTACTATCCGCCCCAGATGGAGAATTATCTGGATCTGGAGACGCGGTTTGAAAAGCTGGCGCGGCTGAAGCTGACGGCGGGCCGGACACAGTATCTGGAGGGCGGCAACACGCCGGACGCCCTGATCTGGGAGACGTTGGACAGTTTTAAGCTGGACTACGGCACATGAAAGAGGAAAGCACATGCGATCAATTCGGAATGCGATTCACAATCCATATGCAGCCAGCCACAGTATGGGTGTGCGGCTGCTGCTGTATTGGTTCACAATGGCGCTGCTGCTGGTGGCGGCCATCCTGTCGATCCTGATGGCTACGGGCGTGCTGTCCCATCCTGCGCGGCAGCTGGCCAGCGCCCTGGACATCCAGCAGAGAAATACATATGCGGCACTGAATGCACAGATGGATGAGCTGACGGCGCATGGCGTGGCCATGTCGGAAAAGCTGGGCCGGGAGCTGGATGCGTTTCTGGCGGCCAAGGGCATTCCTTTTGACGCGCTCAACGACGATCCGAAAACCATCGCGGAATTGGAAAAGAGGCTGTACGCGCCGCTGAGCAGCACGCTGAGCGCCGCCTCGTGCAGCGGAATCTTCTTCTGCCTGAACGTGACCGCCAACACGGCGCTGCCCAACGCGGACGCGCTCAGGGCGGGACTGTATCTGCGCTATTCCGGACTTCAGCCCACGGTGGCGTCGGAGCAGGATGTGATCTGCTTCCGCGGCGCGGCGGAGGCGGCGCGGGGATTGCAGCTTCAGATGCATAACCGCTGGAATCCGGAGCTGAATACCGCGCTGATTCCCGGCAGCAATAAGGTTGTCACCAGTCAGGTGGAGCGTCTGGCGGAGGGCAGCCTGTGGGCAAAACGCACAGAGCTGCTGGATACATGGGAGCATGTGATGCTGCTGTGCGTACCGATTCTGGACGGCAGCGGCACTGTGCGGGGGTTTTGCGGCATGGAGATCAGCGACCTCTATTTCAGCCTTTCCCACGACACTGTGTCCAGCAGCTATGGCAATATGCTGACCCTGCTGGCGCCGATTGACGGCGACAAGCTCAATCTGTCGGGGACTATGCTGGGCGCTACCACCGGCTCGCGCCTGACGGCCGAGGGTACGCTGCACATCAAGCCGGGGAAATACTATACCATCTATACCGATGGCCAGGAGTCCTATCTGGGGCGGCACCGGCTGCTGGACGCCGCCACCTCGGACGGCATTCCCCTTGCCGCGGTGACGCTTGTAACGGCTAACACCTTCCGCAGCTATGAGCGCGGGTCACAGTTCGCGTGGTTTTTGGGTTCGGTGCTCTTTTTGCTGGCGATGCTGGTTGCGGCAACCGTGCTGTCACGCCGCTTCGTCAAACCGATCAATGAGAGTCTTGCGGCGGTCAGGGGCGATACAACGGAGGTGGTGACATCCGGTATTTCGGAAATTGACGAGCTGCTGACCATGATCCGGGAGCGGCCGGTGGGTGCGCTGCCGCCTGATGTGGAGGCGCGGCTGCGCGGCTTCACGGAGAGAGCAAATGCGCTGACCGGTACGGAACGCACCATCCTGCAATACTATATGGACGGTTATACCGTTAAGGATATTCCCGAGTTGGCACGCATCAGCGCCAGCACGGTAAAGACCCATAACCGCAATCTGTACCGGAAGCTGGGCGTGGATTCGTTCGATGAGCTGAAGGTATATATTGAGCTGTTTGCCAGCTGCGGCCGCAGCGGTGAACTGCTGAACAGATCATAAAGATGATGAACAGAGTGCACAAACCGATGTGATTTGGATTGTGCACTCTGTCTACGCCTAAGGGTGATTTTGGCGGTTGCAGGTAATATTCACCCTTAGGGTAATAGACATTTTACATGAAAATAGATATTTATAAGTATATACAGTTAAGCTTGAGTAAGGAAAAGAGCGAACTGCGACGTAAGCAAGGAGGGACCGAAATGCGCCGCATCATTAAAGCATCCATGGAGGATATATCTTCTATGGAGAGGTTTCAGTTTTCATTGCGCTGCGCTGTATGCGGCTCCCTCTGGAAAAGCCAGCCGGCGCGCTTTTCCAAGGCGGGAATGCAGCCGGAGAGCGAGGGAAAGCGCGTGATTTTTCAAGCGCTGTACCAGCGTGAACGGGAGGACGTCTTTGAGCGGGTCGCAACGGAGGCAATGGAGTATTTTAGCCTGTGCCCGATCTGCAAGCGGCTGGTTTGTGACCGCTGCTTCCTTTTGGGGGAGGATATCGACCTGTGTACCGACTGTGCGGCGTTTTTGCAAGAGCACGGCGAGCCGGTGGAAGGTCTGTCCGCGGAAAACAGATGATAAGGGGAGACGGCACAGATGAAGCGGAGATACTGGATAGGAGGTGTACTGCTGGTCATGATGCTGTGGGGAATGATGGGCTGCGGCAGGACGGAGGCTCCGCCGGCCGGCCAGATGGTGGACGGCCCCGATATGGTATATACACCGGAGGATCAGTCCCCCTTCGCGGGGTCGTGGCAGAGCCGGGATGGTACCATCATATTAGAGGTGGAGAGCCGGGGGCAGTTTGAGGCGTCCGGCATACAGGTGTTTGTGAACGGTGAGCCGGACTTCGCATCTGACGCATGGGTGTACAAAACCGGGAATGTAAAGCTGACGCAGGAGCATAAGGATATTCTCATGACGGGCACCTTCGACAATCTGACATTCAGCCATGCGGAAAACGCCTTCCGCATCCGGTACAGCGACGGCAGCGGCCATAGATGGCTGACAAAGGACGGCGCGGCGTGCGGCGAGGAGGACGTGATCTTCTCCACGGAGTCGAAAACGCCGCTATCTAAGGAGTGGAGCTGCCCCAACTGTGAGACAAAGAACGAGGGTAAATTCTGTACCAACTGCGGTATCCGGCAGCCCTTCTGCTGCAAAAGCTGCGGCTGGCAGCCGACAAATGAGAAGATTCCTGTTTACTGTCCGGAATGCGGTCATCGCCTCAAGTGAGACGTGCCAATATAGAGAAAGATAACACAGAAATGCCGAAAAACAGGAGGAAAAAATGATGAAAAGAGTGAGAAAACTTGCGGCGCTGCTTCTGGCGTTGGTGATGGCACTGACGCTGGCGGCCTGCGGCGGCAAGGGCGGCAGCAAGACAAACCCCGCTGTGGGCAAGTACATGGGCGAGGCTGTTTTGTCCTTTGACGAGTGGATACCCATGGACGATGTTTACGATCTGGGTGACAACTACATTGAGCTGAAAGAGGACGGTACGGGCTGCTTTATGCTGGACGGCGACCCGACGACCATCGAGTGGAAGCTGACTAAGGACGGCGCCCTGACGCTGGACAGAGACGGATCGGTCTGCAACTGCACGCTGAAGGACGGCCTGATCATGGTGAATGACTACTTCGGCTTTGACTTGAAGCTGACGTTCCGTAAGAGCGAGGGCAGCGGTACCGGCGGCACCAATACCAACAGCACGGGACTGACCATTGACGACTTTGCCGAGGTGTACGGCGGTGACTGGCACGGCATGGCGGGTCTTACGGACGCCACCGGCGACTTTGAGGAACTGAACGATACCGCCCACGAGATTCTGGCGCGTCTGGTCTTTGACGGCAACGGCGGCTGCCAGGTCTGGCTGGCCATGTATCTGGAGGGCGAGAACGACTTCAATTTCGCCAACACCTATGTCCGCGTGGTGCCCGATGACGATACCGGTCTGGATCTGCGGGGTGAGTTCATGGGCGGCGAGATGCAGGAGGGTATCCTGTCCGTGGACGAGACCGGCGCCCTGTATGTCAGCTGCGAGGTGGATTCCGACCTGGTGGACGGTTCTATCAGCCTGCTGGCGAACCTGCGCCATCTGGACGACGAGAACTGGACGGACGAGGATTACATTCCCATGCCCGAAAGCGCGGTGGAGTACTATCGCGGCAAGACCTTTATGGAGATCGCCAATACCTATCAGATCGACACCAGTCTGATCCCCGATGACGGCAGCGGCGATACCGCCTCTGTTCCCCCGGCTGGCGGCAGCGACAACGGCGGCCTGCCGGAGAACTATCCCTTTGAACGGACTACCACTAACTGTCAGGGTGAGTACGGCAAGTCTAATCCCAACGCCACCGGCCGGGCGGATCTGCCCACCATGCAGAAGGTGCGTCAGGAGCTGTGGGATATGAGCTCCTCCAAGTCCTCGAAATTGACCTATGACGACATCAAGGCCATGCTGGGCGGCGAGGACGGCATCCCCCATACCGGCATGGATGAGAGGAGCTGGAACAGTGAAAAGCACGCCTACGGCTGGTTCAACGGCGAGGGTGACTACTATGTGCTGTACTTCGTGGTGCGTGACGGCAACGAGTATTACACGGCCGCTACCTTCTCCAGCAGTGTGAGAGGCGACAGCTGACGAACGGTACGGAAATCAGAGAAAGGAAGGCAGAGATATGCAAGTAACGTTGAACGCGCTGCCCGCTTCGCTGGCAGAATTCCGGAACCTGTCCCTGAAAACCCCGGATGAGGTGGTGGCGGGCTTCCTGTGTGCATTGAACCTATATGTAAAAAATCCCAACGAGGGTGTGGAGGCTATGAACATCCTGCGAGGGCCCCGACCCATGACTCCCTATGACAGCCAGTTCCTGCGGGATCGTCTGCGGGGCAAGGAGTATCTGCCGCTGGCGTACTTCGCCGGGGCTACCCCCCAGAACAGCTACGTTCCCACGCAGCCCTATGTGCTGAACGTACTTCCAGATCCCCGTCCGCAGGACATTGAACCGGGCTATCTGCGGGTATTTATCGCCACGCCCGGCGCGGACTCCCCCCGGCCTATCAAGCTGCGGCAAAAGCCCTCCACCGGCGAGTGGTTCCTGTGGGAGTATTCCAGTCCTCTCAGCGGCATCCGTATTCCGGTCGCTCAGGATCCCTGGGCTTAAAGCCATGAAGCGGCGATGGATCGTGCTGGCGCTGCTTCTGGCGCTGGCGGTGAGCCTGACGGCCTGTCAGGTGGAGTTTATCCCCCACGGGCAGCCGGAGAACAACGGCGGCACCACGATAGACACACCGCCCCTGTCCGGCGACAACAACGATGTGGCAGATCCGGTGGACGGCGTTGATCCGGTGGGGAATGTGGACCCCGATGACGACGATGATTACTGGGGCGACATAGGCTTCGGCAGCTTCTCCTACTCCCATCCCGATGCTGTTTACGAGGGCAATCGGCAGTATCTGGATGGGACATGGGTCGGAACCTCGGTCGAGACGGCGGACGGGAGGATACCGCTGGAGACGGCGGGCGAGTCCTTGACGCTGACGTTCATGAGCGCCGATGGCGTGACCGGCTTTATGGGCGAGGGTGTATGGAGCATGGTTTGCCAGTACGACGCCACCTACTCCAACGGCGAACGTGAAACGTTGAACGAGCTGTATGTGAAGTTCCTCGGCGGCCCCATGTACCACGACTGCGGCAATCAGGAGTGGTTCGCAGCGCTGGGCGGCGGCCCGAAGGGTGTTGAGTTCAACGTGACCGTGATCGACGACAACTATCTGGAGCTGCGCCGCTTCGGAAAGGGCCCGCATCAGATGTGGATCGTCTACTGCGAGCGGTCGGACGGCCTGTGGTGGAACGGCCAGTGGTTGAACAAGGATTAACAAATCATTCATAGATAGAAATTATTATAAAGAAAAGGAGATTACATAACTATGGGACTGATTAAAGCAGCATTGGGCAGCGCAGGCGGCGTACTGGCTGACCAGTGGAAAGAGTACTTTTATTGCGAGTCACTGCCTGAGAACGTCATGGCTGTTAAGGGTCAGAAGCGCACCTCCGGCCGCAGCAGCAACACCAAGGGCAGCGACAATATCATCTCCAACGGCAGCGTCATCGCCGTGGCCGACGGCCAGTGCATGATGATCGTGGATCAGGGCCGCATCGTGGAGGTCTGCGCCGTGCCCGGCGAGTTTACCTACGATATGTCCACCGAACCCTCTCTGTTTACCGGCGAGTTTAAGGAGAGCGTCCGTGCTGTCATCGACAGCATGACCACCCGCTTCACCTTCGGTGGTGAGGCTCCCAAGGATCAGCGTGTCTATTACTTCAACACCAAGGAATTGATCGGAAACAAGTATGGCACTGCCAATCCCGTGCCCTTCCGCGTGGTGGATCAGCGGGCCGGTATCGACATTGATGTGGGCATCCGCTGCTTCGGCGAGTACAGCTATCACATCTGCAATCCCGCCCTGTTCTACACCAATGTGTGCGGCAACGTGGCGGAGGCATATACCCGCGACAAGCTGGACAGCCAGCTGAAAACCGAGCTGCTGACGGCGCTGCAGCCCGCCTTCGCCAAGATCGGCGAGAACGGCATCCGCTACTCCCAGCTGCCCGGCCACACCATGGAGCTGGCCGACGCCCTGAATGAGGTCCTCAGCAAGAAGTGGCGCGACCTGCGGGGTATCGAGATCGTTTCCTTCGGCGTATCCAGCGTGACGGCCGACGAGGAAGACGAGAAGATGCTCAAGGAGCTGCAGCGGAACGCGGCCTTCATGGATCCCACCCGCGCTGCCGCCCATCTGGTGGGCAGTCAGGGCGACGCCATGAAGATGGCGGCTTCCAACACGGCTGCCGGCCCTGCCATGGCCTTTATGGGCATGGGAATGGCCGGTCAGGCAGGCGGCATGAACGCCCAGAACCTGTTCGCCATGGGCCAGCAGCAGGCAGCCCAGCAGCCTGTACAGCAGGCCGCTCCCGCCGGCTGGACCTGCTCCTGCGGCCACGGCGGCAACACCGGCAAGTTCTGCGCCGAGTGCGGCCAGCCCAAGCCCGCCCCCGCCGGCGAGTGGAAGTGCGCCTGCGGCGCGGTGAACACCGGCAAATTCTGCGCCGAGTGCGGCCAGCCCAAGCCTGCCAGCGACGAGTGGACCTGCTCGTGCGGCACGGTGAATAAGGGCAAGTTCTGCGCCAACTGCGGCAGCCCCCGCCCCTGACCGGGATGAAGCGGAAGCTTCTCTGGATATTCCTGATCGGTGCGGTAGTAGGTATTGCGATGTCGGGGCTTTATAAACACTTTGTGACGGATCGGATCATGGACGGCGATGGTATGATGAACGAGTTTGCAAACGCCTTTCGAGATGGTGACACGCTGAAAAGCATACGCTGGTCGCAGAGTGCTTCGTGCTACGACGACTGTTTCCGCTTTGATTTGGAGGAGACAGACGGTGCGTATACCATCTCCGGGTGGTGCATCGACACCGAGGGCAGCCGAGAAAGGGTCGAGCGGATAGACGCGCCCCTGACGTCGGAGCAATGGGCTGAGGTGGAGACGTGCCTTCGGGAGAACTGGCATCAACCGCCCAGAGCCTTGCCAGAGGGGGTGTCTGTCCTTGACGGGACGGAGAGCTACCTCCACATCACCAGCCAAAGAGAGGACGAGATTCTCACGGCAGAATACAACGGTGAGTATGAGGACGCCCTGAGGACGCTCCTGTGGGAGCTCCTTACAGGTACCTCCGAGGAATATGCTCCGGCAGAGGAAGATTAAGCACACCGTACCCAGCCGCCCTATCAGCCTCAGGCGTAGGTGAGCCATTCTCCCGATTTCTACCCATTATGCGGCGTGAAGCGCGGTGGCAAAAGATTCTGTCCGGATTGGGCAACAACCCTGTAACAACAAATCACATTAGTCGGCAAGCACACTGCCAGCCGGCGATGTCGTTAGGAAAGGAGAAAGCAATGTACGATTATTCCGATTATTACGATTATTACGATTACAGCAGTACCCCGGCCTTTAACCCGCTGCCCACCATTATCTCGCTTGTCCTGTGCGTGTTTGTTCTGGTGTGCATGTGGATTATCTTCCGGAAGGCCGGTAAGCCCGGCTGGGCGGCCATTGTTCCCTTCTACAATCTCTATGTGCTGTTTGATATCACTTGGGGCAGCGGTATGCGCTTCCTGCTGATGCTGATTCCCCTCTATAACATCATTCTGGGTATCCAGACACAGATTCGGCTGGCCAAGGCATTCGGCAAGGGCGGTGGCTTTGCGGCGGGACTGATTTTCCTGCCCTATGTTTTCATTCCCCTGCTGGCTTTCGGCAAAGGAACGTATCAGGGCGTTCCTATCAAGGCAGCCCCTTATCAGAACAATCCCTACCAGAACAACCCCTATCAGAGTAATCCCTATCAGCAGGGCGGCTATCCCCAGCAGCCCCGTCAGCCCTATCAGAATCCCTATTCCCAGCAGCCCCAGCAGCCCCAGTACAACGCACCTCAGCAGGGCTATCAGCAGCCGCAGCAGCCCCAGTACAATGCTGCACCCCAGCAGGGGTATCAGCAGCCCCAGCAGCCTCAGTATGCCGCTGCCCCCCAGCAGCCTCAGTATGCTGCGCCGCAGCAGCCCCAGCAGCCTGCGCCTCAGCAGACGGCTCCCCAGCAGCCGGAGGTGGAGACCCGCGCTTCCACTTTTTGCCCCAGCTGCGGAGCGAAGAGCAACGGTGAGAAATTCTGCCAGAACTGCGGTGCCCCTTTGCGCTGATCCTTCCTGCCATAGTTGGATGGAATAACAAATGACGATGCAAAAAGAAAGGAAACTTATTATGAAAAAATCGATTGCGCTTATGTTGGCCATGTTGATGACGCTGTCCCTTGCTGCTTGCGGCGGTGGTGGCGGCAGCAGCGATAAGGGCGGCGCTCTGCCCGGCATTGATATGAAATCCACGGATATACAGGCCGTGACCTCTGACAGAGCAACGCTGGAGGTGCTGAACGAGACATTCTTCACCTATCTGGGTGGCCTGAACTACTTCACCGAAAGTGATGCGCAGTCGAAGCTGACCTATGCGGAACTGAAGGAGCATATCGGTGTGGATTGCTCTGAGTACCAGTATGATGAGGAGTACCAGCGCGGTGTATACACCTGGTACGCCCAAGAGGATGACGCGTGCGTACTGTCCTTGTTCTTCGGCGACAACGGCAAGCTGATCGCTGCCGGCGCGTACAACCTCAGCCTTTGATTGACCCTGATTAACCGTATAAATATCTGAACGCCATTTTCCACGGGAGCGGCCAAAAGCCGCTCCCGTAGCGGAAAGGAGAAAACGATGGCATCCCAAATTACCAACTATAAATGCCCGGCATGTACCGGTCCCCTGCATTTTGTGGGGGCATCCGGTATGCTGGAATGCGATTTCTGCGGTGCAAAATATGACGTGGCGCAGATCGAAGCTCTGTACGCGGAGAAAGAGGCCAAGGCTGTGGCCGCCACGGAGCAGGCCAACGCCAAGGCGGAACAGAACCGCCAGAAAATAGCGGAGATGGAGTCGCAGGGCTGGGATACCTCCAGCCTCAGCAGTGACTGGGGCACGGAGGCCGACGGCATGAAGGCCTATTCCTGCCCCAGCTGCGGCGCGGAGCTGATTTGCGACGCCTCCACCGCCGCCACCTCCTGCCCCTACTGCGGCAATCCCACCGTGGTGCCGGGGCAGTTCAGCGGCGCACTGAAGCCGGACTTCGTGATTCCCTTCAAGCTCAGCAAGGAGGACGCGGTGGCAGCCCTGAAGAACCACTATAAGGGCAAGCCCCTGCTGCCCAAGGCCTTTACCAACGGCAATCATATTGAGGAGATCCAGGGCGTGTACGTCCCCTTCTGGATGTTCGACGGTCAGGCGGAGGGCTCTGTGGACTATGAGGGTCTGATCACCCACGTCTATGAGAGCGGCGACTACGAGATCACGGAGACGGAGCACTACAACGTGCACCGTGGCGGCTCTATCGCCTTTGAAAAGGTACCGGTGGATGCCTCCAGCAAGATGCCCGACGACCACATGGACTCCATCGAGCCTTACAATTATAAGGATCTGCGGGCCTTTTCCACGGCGTATCTGCCGGGTTTCCTGGCGGACAAGTACGACGTGACCGTGGAGGACAGCCACGACCGGGCAGACGGACGGTGCTCTGCGTCTCTGGAGGGTGCGCTGCGCCGCACCACCACGCAGTACGACACCTGCATCACCAAGGGCAAGGATATCCGGCTACGCCGCGGTAAGGTGCACTATGCGCTGCTGCCGGTTTGGATGCTGCACACCAAATGGAACGACAAAGATTTTCTCTTTGCCATGAACGGACAAACCGGCAAGCTGGTGGGTGACCTGCCTACGGACATGGGCAAGTTCTGGGCCATCTTCGCCGCCATCACCGTACCGGTAAGTGCCATTGCGGCGGCGATACTGATGCTGATGTAAGGAGGGCGGCTGAGATGAAAAAAAGAATTCTGACATATCTGCTGGCCCTGCTGGCAGTGCTGACGATGCTGGTTCCCACATGGGCGGAGCAGACTGAGGATGACCTCTTCATTTATGACACGGTGGGCCTGCTGGACGAAGACGAGTGGTTGGAGCTGGAGATGATGGCCGATGAGATCTCATGGCGGTATAACTGCGCTGTGTACATTGTCACTGTGGATGACTATGAGGACTACAACAGCGATATCCACTATGCGGCGGTGGCCATCTATGACGGCAACGACTTTGGTATCGGCGAAAACCGCGAGGGCATCATGCTGATGCTAAGCATGTACGACCGGGACTACGATCTGTTCGTCCGTGACGGCGGCACTGCCGAGTACGCAGTCAACAAATATGGACGCCATCAGATGACGGAGGTCTTTCTGGACAACTTCGCCGACAATGACTGGAAAGGTGGCTTTGAGGACTATCTGTCCGCCTGCAGCGAATATCTGGACCGTGCCGAGCAGGGACACCCTGTCCGCAAGCCGCTGACCAAGGTGCTGCCTATGGCACTGGGTATCGGCGTGGTGCTGGCGATAGCGGTGTGCCTGTTCCTGAAGAGCAAAATGAAGACCGTCCGTCAGGGCGCGGAGGCGGATGCTTATGTGACCGCCGAGGGCCTGAACCTGACGGAGCGGTATGACCGCTATACACACACCACTGAGACCCGCCGAAAGATCTCTAAGGACAGCGACAGCGGCAGCAGTGATCACTCCGGCGGCGGCTCCAGTACAAGCGGTAAGTTCTAGTACTACGCAACGGAAGGAGGAAGCGATGAAAAAGAACCTCATTCTCTGTCTGCTGCTGGCTCTGGCGATGATGGTATCGCTGACAGCATGCCAGGTAGAAATTCCCGGCATTGGAACCGTGAATATCAACGACGGCAGCACAGGCGGCAATGCGGGCGGCGATAATACGATCCATACGGGAAGCGACAATGATGAATCCCTTGCCTTGCTGCGGAAGCGCATGGCAGAGGTGCCGGACTATATCTTCGCGGCGGCCTATATCAGCAGCGCGGCAGGCGGCCCGGACGATTTTGAGCTTCCGATACAGGAATGGGTGAGTAAGGCGGCGCCGGAGCTGTGCGCCCAGTATCCCTTCGTTCGGAATATTCCCCGTGAGCGGGTGGTGGGCAGCGGCGGCAGCCTGTTCTGCGTGGTGCCCCGTGACCCCAACGCATCTGTGGTGGTGAACCGCATCCAATGGAACGAGAAGTCCGGTGGCTACGATAACGTCGAGGTACTCTACCGCAGCGAGAGCGGCGAGCCGTTTCTGGTGTTTGCCTGCGCTGACATGGGTGAGGCTGCCGATCCCGACACCGAGGTGATCGTGACCAACAGCGGAGAAGAGCCCCTGAAATGGTATCCCTACTACGGTATAGTGGCGCTGCCCTACTCCTCTGAGGACGGCCGTGAGCTGGGTTACGACTTTACCGTTTACACCGGAAACGACAGCATGGATGGCGGCGATGTGGGCGACGATGGCATGTGGACGGCTCCTACGGCGGAGCAGCTGGCCGGGTACGTCTGGACTTGGCAGGGTGATCTTGCGGAGCAGCCCGCCATGGCCACCATGTCCCTGACACAGGGCAGCGGCACGGAGCCGGGACAGATCACCTTCACATGGTGGTATACCAAGGACTACGGCGATCCGCAGGAGGTCTATGAGGGCAGCTGGTTCCTGACGGACGGCGGAGCGCAGATGGAGCTGACCATGACCCGCAGCGGCGGCCGGCAGTATACAAAGGGCGAGGCGCCCACCACGGTGTCGGGCGCGTTCCCTGTGCAGGTACCCGCGGCCTTCGATATTTTCCCGGTGCTGAATGTGACCGGCGGAGGCGGTGCCGACGGACTTCCCATCCAACAGATACCCTACGAGCTTTTCATGTTTGACCCCGCGCAGGGATAAGTGATACCAAAATGCAGGAAGGAGGCAACGCCATGCGCAAGTACTGGAAGAGACCAGCCACGCTGACTGTGATCGTGTTGCTGGTTTTTATGATGACGCTGCCACTGACAGCCTGCCAGATCGAAATCCCCGGCATCGGAACCGTGAATATCAAGGATAGCGATTTGCCAAACAACGGAGGCAATACGGACGGCGATCATGACGGCAACGATGTGGACGGCGTCAACACAGAGGGCGGCTATGAGGATTCCCTCGACCTGCTGCGCAAGGAAATGGACGCGCCGTACTACCTGTTTGCGGCGGCATACATCGGCAGCGCGGCAGGTGGCCCGGACGATTTTGAGCTTCCCATGCGGGATTGGATGAATGAGGCGGCACCGGAGCTGTGCGCCAAGTATCCGTTCCTCCGGGATATACCGCGGGAGCGGGTTGTGGGCAGCGGCGGCAATCTGTACTGTGTGGTGCCCCGTGACCCCAATGCCTCTCTCGAGGTGAACCGCATCCGCTGGAACGCAAAAACAGATAATTACGAAATTGTAGAGGAGCTATACCGCAGCCAGAGCGGCGAGCCGATTCTGCTGTTTGCCTGCGCCGAAATGCAGAGTAGAGCCTATCCCGACACAGAAGTGGTTGTGACGGACAGCACCGGCAGGGATGTTGCATGGTATCCCATTTACGGTGCGATGTCACTGCCCTACGACTTCTATAACGACGTGCCGCAGGGCTACGACTTTACCGTTTACACGCAAGAAGAGAATGGTGATATCGACGGCGACGTGCGGTGGACCGGCGCCACGGGAGAGCAGTTGACCGAGTATATCTGGACGTGGGAGGGTGATTATGAGAATCAGCCCGCCATGGCCACCATGGCCCTGACCCGGGGCAATAGCGCGGATCAGGGACGGATCACCTTCAAGTGGTGGTATAGCAAGGACAACGGCGATCCGCAGGAGGTTTATGAAGGCGACTGGCTGCTGACAGACGGTGGGAAATTTCTGGGATTGACTATGACCCGCAGCGGCGGCCGGCAGTATAAAAAGGGCGAGGCATCCACCTCGGTGGAGGGCGCGTTCCGTATTCAGGTGCCTGAGGCTTTTGATATTGTCCCGGTGCTGAATATTTCTGAGGGTGCAAAGGGTGAACGGCTTCCCATTCAGCAGATACCCAATGAACTGCTCATGTTCAACCCCTCTCAGGGGTAAATAACAAGAAAAAACGGAAAGGAGGCACCCATGCGTAATAATCGGAAGAAACTGTTCAGGCTTCTTGCGGCGGCGCTGCTGGCTTTTATGATGACGCTGTCACTGACAGGGTGTCAGGTGGAGATACCCGGCATGGGAACCATCAATATTAGTGACGGAACGACCACCGGCGGAACAGGCGGCGGCACGAGCGGCGGCAAGCCGGGGGCCTACGACGATTCTCTGAATCTGCTGCGGCAGGAACTGGAAGAGCGTCAGCAGGACGAGCGCTTCGCGGTGGCCTACATCGGCGATATCGACGGCAAGCTGAGTGATCTGGCACTTCCGCTGCGGGATTGGATGAATGATAAGGCGCCGATGCTGTGCGCCGAGTATCCGTTCATCCGGAATATCCCGCAGGAGCGGGTGGTGGATGACAAAGGAAGCCTGTTCTGCGTGGTGCCCCGTGATCCCGATGCCACCGTGGTGGTGAACCGCATCCGGTGGAGCGAGGCGAAGGGCGACTACGAGACCATTAAGGAGCTTTACCGCAGCCAGAGTGGCGAGCCGATCCTGCTGTTTGTCTCCTACGATCTGGAGAAGACTCCCTTTGAAACCACGGAGCTGCGTTTGACCGACCGCTATGGCGATACCCTGAGCTGGCTCCCCACCACCGGAGCGGTGTCGCTGCCTTACGACTATCAGAACGAGAGAAACCTGGCCATGGACTTCACCTTTTACTCGCAGGAGGGGAACGATGGAGACGACGGCAGCGACTTTGGCTGGACCTGCCCCGACGGCTCTCAGCTGACGCAGAGACTGTGGGTGTGGAATGGGGAGACGGATAAGCCCGCGATTGCCACCTTGGAGCTGAACGCCAACAGCAGTCAGGAGAACTATTGGGGCTCGGGCACCTTTATCTGGTGGTATGAGAGTGACTATACGACACCGGAAGAGGTCTATGAGGGCGACTGGTCGCTGAGCGCCAACGGGGAATACTCCGGCGTGCTGACACTGGATATGACCCGCACCGGCGGCAAGAGATACAAGTCCGGCGAGACGGCGCGGCTTATTCATGACAGCTTTATTGTTCAGGTGCCCATGCTCTTTGAGGACTACACCTGTCTGGCCGTTGACAAGGGTACGCACGGCTCCTATCTGCCCGTTCAGATGGAACCGGAAACGGTACTTTATTTCTATCCCCAGTGGACGGAGTAAGCGTGTGTGAACACGGAAAGGAGGCGACCCATGCGTAATAATGGGAAGAAACTGGTCAGGCTTCTTGTGGCGGCGCTGTTGGCCTTGGCCATGACGCTGTCGCTGGCAGGGTGTCAGGTGGAGATACCCGGCATGGGAACTATCAATATCAGTGACGGAACGACCACCGGCGGAACAGGCGGCGGCAACACGGGTGGCGGTATGGGCGGCGAGCCGGGGGCCTATGACGATTCTCTGGATCTGCTGCGGCAGGAGCTGGATGACCGGCAGCAGGACGAGCGTTTCGCGGTGGCCTACATCGGCGATATCGACGGCAAGCTGAGTGATCTGGCGGTTCCCCTGCGGGACTGGATGAACGATACGGCGCCGGAGCTGTGCGCCCAGTATACATTTATTCGGAGCATCCCGCAGGAGCGGGTGGTGGGCGACAGCGGAAGCCTGTTCTGCGTGGTGCCCCATGACCCCAACGCCACCGTGGCGGTGAACCGCGTCCGGTGGAACGAGGCGAAGGGCGATTACGAGACCGTTGAGGTGCTCTACCGCAGCGAGAGCGGCGACCCGATCCTGCTGTTCGTCTCCAACGATCTGGGGTCTGTCCCCACCGATACCACGGAGCTGCTTTTGACCGACAGCCATTCCGATACTCTGAGCTGGTATCCCATCCCCGGAATGGTGGCGCTGCCCTATGACTATGAGAACGACCGGAAGCTGGCCTATGACTTCACCAACTGCGGCGGAAGCATCGTTGGCGGCGGCGAGATCGGCTGGACCTGCCCCAGCGGCTCCCAGCTGACGCAGGAGGTATGGGCGTGGCATGGAAATACGGATAAGCCCGCTCTGGCCACCTTGGAGCTGCACGCCAACAGCAGTCAGGAGAACTACTGGGGCACGGCGACCTTTACATGGTGGTATGAGAGTGACTTCGTCACACCGGAGGAGGTCTATGAGGGCGAATGGGGGCTGAGCGCCAACGGGGAATACTCCGGCGTGCTGATGCTGGATATGACCCGCACCGGCGGCAAGAGATACACGCCCGGCGAGACGGAACGGCTCATCCACGATGGCTTTATCGTTCAGGTACCTATGGGCTTTGAGGACTTTACCTATCTGGCCATCGACAAGGGTACGCACGGCTCCTATCTGCCCATTCAGATAGAGCCGGACACGGTACTTTATTTCTATCCCCAGTGGGAGTGATGAGCGTGTGCGAACACGGAAAGGAGACGACGTCATGCGTAAATGCTGGAAAGGGCTGGTGGTGATCCTTGGGATCGCGCTGGTGGCCTTGGCTTTGTTCACTTGGCGCGGAGCGCGCCGGAAAAATAACGACGAATAATGGAGGTAAAACACATGAAAAGAAGCAGAAAAACCTTATTCGCCCTGCTGTTGGCCCTGGTCATGACACTGGGTCTGACCGCCACCGCATGGGCAACGGAGGGAGTACCCACCGACAAACCGTTCAACTTGGGGCTTACGATTACGAAAATAGTGGAGCAAAAGGGCAATGTAGCGCCTCCCGCGGAAACCTTCACATTTGTGTTGGAGGATTGGGTAAAGGAGGGGGAAACGTATAACCCTGAGCACTATGGCATCACGCTGGAGAAATTGGAGATCCCCACTGCCACAGGCAATAAAATTACAAAAACCTTTGCTGTTCAAATTGATCCGGAAAAAGTCAATGCAGAAAACGGTTGGCATGGCTACGGCAATAACGGAGATTCGGAGAGCCTTCGCTGGTATAGCAAGACCTTCCTTCTGAAAGAGCAGAACGACGGCAAGGCGGGATGGCAGTATTCTGCCGAAGAATACGCAGTGACCTTCCAGTATACAATTGAGACTGGCAAGATGGAGCTTAGAATCCATGTTCCCGGAAATGATGTGTATTACGATAGTGCTGAATTCAAGAATACCTATACCGGCACTACGGTTGCGATCCCCTTCACCAAGACGGTGAAGCTGGGCGGCAACACCGCTCCCGGCAAGACGGACTTTACGCTGGAGATTTTCGGTATTGGAAACGGCGCTAAAGATAAATACAAGGACGTGACGTACACGGCTGCCGTCACCACTCCCGGTGCGGGCAGCTATGACGGCAATCTAATCATCAGCGGCCCGGCGGATCAGATTCGTGAGTTTGTCTGCGAGGGCTTCTACGTCCGCGAGGTGAAGGGTAGCCTTTCGGGATGGAAGTATTCCGACGCGGTGTGGCATGTGATGCCTGAATATCAGGTGGAAATTGGTGTTCCCCCGATGCAAATCTACCCCACCAAGCTGGAGAAAACACCCAACAGGGAATTTTATGTTGACGGGAGAACTCCGGTAGGTAAGATGACCTTTGAGAACATTTATACCCGCAACACCTCCTATACTACCCCCGATGAGAAGCCGATCTCCTCTCCCAAGACCTTTGACGCCGGTGTGGCGCTGTACGGCGTAAGCGCCCTGCTGTCGCTGACCGGAACCGCGCTGCTCATCAAGCGTAAGAACGGCTGATTGACCGATATGCAGTTCCTTTGAGATCAAGCTGCAAACACCTCATCTAAAATAGCCATAAGGCGGCGGACATCACCTGTCCGCCGCCTTATGGCGCGTATCCCTCCTTGCGGGGAAACCTCCGTTTGTCAGCCCATATCGGCGGCGAGCGCCTTGTCGATTTGGGCTTGCAGTGCCTCCGCCTGCTTCTTTTCCGTAATAGCACCCACGATGGGGTCGCCCACGATGTTGCCGTTCCTGTCAACCACATAGGTGGTGGGATAGGCAAAGATATTGGTGGTGAACTTTCCCGCCTCACCGTCGGAAGCGAAATACACATTCTGATAGGTCGCACCCTTCTTAGCCAGTACATTCTTTGCCTCAGAGATTGCCGCTTCGTCGCCGTCCAGCGTGAAGGTGTTGACGCCGATGAGTGCGCCGCCCTTCTCCGTGAGTTCCTTGTTCAGCGTGTCCAGCTCAGAAAGCTCACCCACGCAGGGATTGCAGGTGGTGAACCAGAAATTCACTACGGTGACGGCATTTTTAGAGAACAGCTCACTGCTCTTCACCGTGTTACCATCCAGATCCTTGCCCTCAAAGGCGGGAAACTTCTGCATACTGCCATCGTCGGGCGGCGTGGTCATATCGCTGCCCGCAGGCACACTCATGTCACCGTCTGTGGATCCCTGTGCGATATCGGGGTATTTTTCCTCCAGCATGGTCAGCTTGTCTTCAATGTCGCGGATCTTCTCCGCTTCTCCCTGAAGCAGCTTCAGTTCATCCGCCGTAAACTGATCCTTGGCGGATTCGATGGTGTCCAGCAGAAATTCGCCGTAGTTTTTGCCGTCCTCCTGCATGGTCATGCCCTTGTCGGCCTTCATGAAAACCTTTTCCCAAAGTGCGGTATTCTCCGAGAGGATGGCATTTTCCTGGGCCATCAGCTCCTTGTACATGGCGGCCGCCTCCTCGGCGTTCTTCGGCTCATTGCTCATCCCGTCCGTTGTACCGCTGCCCTTTGTGCCGCAGGCGATCATACCGGCGGCCAGC